>Ga0074044_10001108_pt1 | contig 24788 bp, 26 predicted proteins | sample BogForMeECP23OM1_FD_94443 | JGI IMG/M metagenome (GOLD analysis project Ga0074044, IMG submission 94443) | Bog forest soil microbial communities from Calvert Island, British Columbia, Canada - Bog Forest MetaG ECP23OM1 | ecosystem: Environmental > Terrestrial > Soil > Wetlands ... | reverse complement strand
TTCGATCGGCTGCAGAAAACAGCGAAGTCCGACCAGGAGCTGTTCGATCAGATGACAAAGCTGTACCCGCATTGGGTAGCCAATCAGTCGTGGCTGATGTTCGGATTCCCGCAGCCATGAACCACACCAACCGCTGCTGCGGCTCCTCAGTGTGTTCTACGACAGCAGGACGACGCCCGCGGCTTTCGCCGCCCGGCGCAATTGCTCATCCAGCGTGGCGAGGGGAAGGCCTTGCCGCAGGGCGAGGTCCAGGTAAGCGGCGTCGTATCCGGATAAAGACTGTTGCCGCGCAACCGGCAGGATGTGGTCGAAGACGCGGGGCGCATCGATGGGGAGGACCGCGATGGGCAGGGCGGCGATCCTCTGAAGAAGGGCCGTGACCTGCGCCAGCACAATGCGCTTACGGCGCTCTGCGATCAGCAAAGCGTTAGCGACTTCCACCGGCCAAATCGCAGGAACCAGCGCTTCGGCGCCGCCCGAAAGCAGGTCGAGTACGCTCTCGGTGAACTTGGTTGCTTCGTCCTCAAAGCACCAGGCGACGGCCACGGACGCATCGAGCACGAAGCGTTTAGTAGCGGCGGCCTTCATCGATTAGCTCGCGTATGGAAAGTTTCCCCAGCGTGGCCCCGCGGCGTAGCCGGCGGATGGAGGCGGCTAAAATGTGACCGTCTTCTTTCTGGCCGGAGTCGGGTGGAGAAAGCCTGGCAACCGGGATTCCGCGCCTCGTGATCTGAATGGTCTCGCCTTTCGAGGCTCTCTGGAGCAGCTCATTGAGGTGAGTTTTGGCCTCGAACGCACCTACGGTTTTCATGCCTGCATTATCTCATAGAGCAAACTAGTCGATCAACTAGTTGGTTCGCACTCTGCTCAAGCTTCCCAAGGGTTCAGGACACCGACTCCCGTCCGCTCAAAGTCGGCTACATTCCTGGTCGCGACGGTCAGAACGTGCACCAGGGCTGTGGCTGCGATGAGGGCGTCACGATCGGAGCGAGGGTTCGGAACGTGAAGCGTCGCGCATCGCTGGACAACGGCGGTATCAATCGCAAGGATACGGCCGGAGAATGTGGGCAACACGTGACGATCCATCCACGTACGAAGGATCGCGCCTTGCTCTTTGTCGCGGCGGTCGATCAGAAGGATTCCGATCTCCAGTTCCAGTACTGAAATGACCGAGATGTACAGACTCGCCGAGGGTAAGCGTTCGGCCCATTTCCTGACGTTTGGATGCGTCTTCCTGGCTTTTCTTAATTCTGAAATTACGTTGGTATCAAGGATGTACATATCAAGGTGAATCAGGTCAGGTCCGGCGGTTCGTGCAGGTTACCCCGCAGACGCGGCGGCTCAAATTCAATCTCAGCGGCTGCTGGCATCGCCAATAAGTCCATAATGCACTTTTGCCCTCCAGTGATCCTTTGATACTCCTCCACCGTGAGCAGCACGTGGGACGGACGTCCTCGATCCGTGATGAAAACGGGACCTCGCTTAGCGGCTCTCTTTGCCCTGCTTGTGTCCTGATTAAAGTCTCGACTCGACAGTTTTGTAATGCTCATAGTTACCACCCATGTAGTTACCACCCATGTTACCGGCCCTTGAAATGTAGCAACATACCTACATTGTAACACAGAACCCTTTACCGGGATGTCGAATCGGCTGCAGAAAACCGCGACCTCCGACCAGGAGCTGTTCTATCAGATGACGGAGCTCTACGCACATTGGGTAGCCAATCAATCCTGGTTGATGTTCGGATTCCCCCAACCATGGAAAACTTGTCCAAACCCATACTTTGGTATTGGTCGATACGTTCGTCCAATAGACTCGTCCTTCCTCCTGTGGCTTAATCGCGGCCTGTCCGTTCTCCTCAAAATGAACACACGATTTATGCAAACTCCTGCGACACCACAAGGCGGCGAGCAGGCAGCCGATGCCGATGTTCCCCGTGAGACCACTCGTGCATCAATAACCCTCGGATTTACCCGCCGCCGCTTTTGCAGCGTAGCAGCGGCAACCGTTTCCACGGCTTTGCTGGACACTCGCAGTTTTTGCAGCAGAGATAGAGATAAAGATATGAATGATGGCATCGCTGAGATCGCACAAGAGACGGGCAGAAAGAAGTCCGATATTCGTTCGTTCAACGTGAATGTTCCAGAAGCGGAACTTATCGAATTGCGCAGGCGCATTAACTCGACAAGGTGGCCTGATCGGGAAACGGTCACGGATGAATCGCAAGGCGTACCACTCGCGACAATTCAAGAACTCGCGCACTATTGGGGCACAGACTACGACTGGCGCAAGTGCGAGGCGAAACTGAATGCCCTGCCGCAGTTCATCACCGAGATCGATGGGCTGGACATTCATTTCATTCACGTTCGTTCGAAACATGAAAACGCGTTGCCGCTGATCGTCACGCACGGATGGCCCGGCTCAGTCATCGAGCAGCTGAAGATTATCGATCCACTTACCAATCCTACGGCCCATGGCGGGAGTGCATCGGACGCCTTCCATCTGGTGATTCCGTCGCTCCCGGGGTTCGGGTTTTCAGCCCGGCCCACCACTTCCGGCTGGGGTCCGGAGCGCACTGCAAGTGCCTGGTTCGTGCTGATGAAGCGCCTTGGATACGCAAAATTTGTGGCGCAAGGCGGCGATTTGGGCGCGGGCGTTTGCACTGAGATGGCTAAACACGCGCCTCCGGAATTGCTGGGAATTCACACCAACTTCCCTGGGACTATTCCATCCGACATTGCGAGGGCGCTGCAGTGTGGCGATCCCGCGCCATCCGGTCTATCCGCCGACGAAAGACGTGCTTACGAGCAGCTGACCAATCTATTTACGAAGAAACGCGCCTACGCACAAATGATGGCGACGCGCCCGCAAACGCTGTACGGATTGGCGGATTCGCCGGTCGGCCTGGCAGCTTGGCTCTTTGACCATGGTGACGGTTATGGCCAGCCCGCAGCGCCGATTACCTCGGCAGTGCTCGGGCGCACGATTAATGGACATTCCGCCGGTGACCTGACACGAGACGATGTGCTCGACGACTTCACACTCTACTGGCTGACGAACACGGCGATTTCTTCGGCTCGTTTCTATTGGGAACTTCACCTCAATCTCTATAACGCAGCCAATGTCTCCATCCCCTCTGCGGTGAGCGTCTTTCCCGGCGAGAACTATCAAGCCCCGCGAAGTTGGACGGAGCGGGCATATCACAAACTCATCTACTACAACCAGGTAGACAGAGGCGGGCACTATGCGGCCTGGGAACAGCCCAAGCTTTTTTCAGAAGAGGTTCGCGCGGGCTGCAGATCACTGCGGTAGTTTTTTTCACAAGAGAGGAGAAGATGCGCCATGCCTGACCACTCGCAGTTCAACATCGACCGCACCTATCCGGGCCTGTGGACGATTACCTTCAGCAACCCGCCGATCAACATATTTGTTCCCGCAACGATCGTCGAATTGGGAGCGCTAATGACCGAGCTCGAAGCGGACCCGTCCGTGAAGGTCGTCGTGTTCCAGTCGGCGAATCCCGATTTTTTCATCGCCCATCTCGATGTATTCAAGGCAGCTGAACGGCCAGAGGCGCTGGGCCTTTGGCGCGAGTTTGTCCTTCGCCTCGCGTCCTCGGCAGTGGTGAGCATCGCCAAGATTCGCGGGCGCACGCGCGGGATCGGCAACGAGTTCGTGCTGGCCTGCGACATGCGCTTCGCCAGCCGACAAAACGCCCTATTCGGCCAACCCGAGGTCGGCGTCGGACTGGTCCCGGGCGGCGGGGCGCTGGAATGGCTACCGCGCTTGGTGGGCCGTTCGCGCGCACTTGAGTTCGTGCTCAGCGCCGACGATTTTAATGCTGACATCGCAGAGGCATATGGCTGGGTGAACCGCACGCTGGACGATAGCGACCTCGACGCGTTTGTCGATACGCTGGTCCGGCGTCTCGCCTCATTCGAGCGTGAAACGCTAGGCGCGGCGAAGGCCCAGATCAATCGGTTCGGGATGCCGACCGCTGCGGAACTCCAGTCGAGTAACGAGATGATCTTCCCAATGCTGGCCTTGCCAGATGCGCAGGCGCGCGGTCCCAAGCAGCGTGGTATCGGTTATGGTATTCCGGGCGACTTCGAATTGAACTTCGGCCGGTACCTCCCTTCGTTCGGACGGGCGGACGGCGCTGCCACGGGACAGGAGAAGTAGACATGAAACCCTGGAAAGTAGTTGCGCTAATTCTGTTTGCTCTTGCGGTTGCAGCCGCGGGGTACGGGCTGATTCTCGTGCGACACGGCTTCAGCGCACTTGCGACACCATCAGCGATTGAGGAGCTCGCCGCCACAACGGCACGCAAATTGGCCGTGCCATCCGCGTACCGTCAACTTCACAATCCCATCGTGCCTTCAACGGAGAGCATTCGGGGAGGCATGGAACATTTCTCCTATCATTGCTCCCCGTGCCATTCGAATGACGGAGGGGGCCAGACGGTATACGGCAAGGGCCTCTATCCGAAACCCCCCGACTTGCGCGCAGCCGCGACGCAGAACAAGAGCGATGGCGAGCTCTACTACACAATTGAAAATGGAGTTCGTTTGAGCGGCATGCCGGCCTTCCACGGGACGCACACTGTCCCGCAAACCTGGCGCCTGGTTCTGTTCATCCGGCACTTGCCTCAGATCACCCCCGAGGAACTCAATGAGATGAAGGGGTGGAATTCGAAGATGGAGGCGGATCCAACGCATTTCTGAAGCGCGGGGTACCGCCCGGGTGCGCCACTTCTCACGCTTTTTGAGAAGTGGCCCCGGCAATACCCCTGGGGCAACGAAAGACTTTCCGCGCCTACGCCGCAGCGGCCGAATCGTCATCTTCAACACCTGCCACGCTTCTTGAGAAGCGCCCAAGAAAACCGCTCAGTATCGTCCCAATTCCTCTTCTACCTTTTGTGCGAGTGTGGCCAGCGTCCACCTCAGCCGGTTGTAATCCACCTTGGGCTCCTCCTCCAACTCGGTTCGCACATCTTTCGCCAGTTGCCGCGCCTGGCGTGTATACATTTGGAGTCGTTCCCGCGCTGACCGGGCCTGCCGCTTGAGTCTCGCCGCGATCTCTCCCTGGAACCCAACCGCCTCATCTTCCAGCTCCAGCCCTCGTTCCCTTACCGTCCACGGCGTCATCCACATCTGCGTCTCCGCCACTTTCTCCGGATCCACCACCACCTGCTCCGGGCGCGGCTTCTCCGCCTCGATCCGCTTCAGGTTGGTAGAGGCGATCCGCAGCGCATGGAGCATCAGACCCGCTTGCTTGTTGTCGATCTTTCCCCCCAGAATCAGCATGGCCACCTGCCTCACCACCGTTTGGATGGACTGCGCATCCTCCAGCACCGGCATCAAAACTTCGACGCCGTCCTTGCCGCCGACCTTCACCCGCTCCGGCTGATTTTCCCGGTGATAATGGCAGTAGGGCTCGTTCCGCCGCGCCGGCGAACCACACTGCGTTCCATTGACCTTGATGTGCTGACAGCGCCGAATCTCCACCGTATACATCTTTCGCTCCAAATAAAAAGCGCGGCCACAAGGCCGCGCTGCTTTTTTTTCCTATCTATAATCTATTATTTCATGTTCCAGGGGGTAAACGGACACTTCGCGCAAAACTATATCAGCCCTCGTTTCATGTACTTGCCCCAATTCGACGGCCTCTTGCCTCTTGACAAGATTTCTTGCATCAGAATCGCTAGTAACTCCTTATTTTTCATAGACTTAAAGGGAATCTCCTCCTAAGTGATCGATTCTAAAAGACCACTCCAGGTGCATTCCGGTACTGAGAAGTAAACATATACTCAGCAGTAAACACCATTCGCTGAAACCTGAGAGCTGAAAGCTGACAGCTCCCCAATCCCTACTTTGGTATTGGTCAATACGTTCGTCCAATAGATTTGTCATCGCGCCTCTGGCTTAATCGACATGCCGCTGATAAGAGAACTTGTGAGCACTGCACACCGCACCTCACATCCCGGCGGACACTGCATCGAAAACGGAGTCACCCATGAACGCCGTTACGAACGCCGTACAAATCGAACAAAAGAGCTATGAGATGCCCCCGCGCGAGGGGATCAGCATCGCGCAATTTCTCACCGTCACCGACATCGAGCGCTCGGCTCGCTACTACGAGAAGGTCTTCGGCGCTCGCATTCTCACCCTGGGTGACGGCAACGCGCCTGCGTACCTTCTGCTTGCGAATATCTGGATGATCCTGAACGTTGGAGGCGGCCCGACCCCCGATAAGCCGACGGTAACGCTCAGCGTCCCCGACCCGAATCACATCAACAGCTTTATGAATTTCCGGGTTGCGGATATTCAAGCGTGCTACAAATTATGGAAAAGTCGAGGAGCCGAATTCATCACGCAGCCGATACCCAAGTATGGCGAGATACGCTGCTATATCCGCGATCCTGACGGCTATATCATCGAAGTCGGACAGAGCACCACCCTGACTTATGGTTAATGCTCGGTTAGCCCGCGGCCGGGACGGGATGCGGATTTAAACGCCTGCGGAACTCCGCTTAGAGCCCGCCTATTGGCGCGAACCACACAACACCGCCCGGCCGCGGTTAGCAGAGAAGCCGAATTTGCAGAAGTTGACTTGGCACGAAACGGGGATGGTTAGAGCACATCCTCGGTCGGAGGGACAGAGATGGATTGGAAACGGTTGGTCCAGTTTGCACTGCTGGGTAGCAGTGATTTGGAGCAATATGCCATCCTGCTGATACGGGTTTCGATCGGGCTGTTTTTCGCCATCTCCGGGGGAAACAAATTGTTTACCGCCAGCGGCACGAAACCTGTTTACGAAACGCTGGTTAAGGCCAAAGTCCCGTTTCCCCGCCAGACGGCTTATTTCGTGTCAGGCGTCGAGTTCGTCGGCGGATCGTTGGTGACCGTGGGGTTTCTTTCGAGCCCGGCCTGCGTGGCTTTATTGATCGATATGGTTGTCGCCACCCTGACCGAAGCGATTTCCACCATGCCTAAAGGACTTTCGCCTCTTAGCTGGCTCGACGATTTCCTCTACCTTCCGGAAGTCCTGTACGTTCTCTTCTTTGCCTGGCTGATCTGCTCCGGTCCGGGAAAGTTCAGCGTCGATTACTGGCTCGCCGGCAAGTTACTGAGCTGATCGATTGGTTCAACAATCCGGTTCAACAATCTGGTCCAACAACTGCCGACGAAGCAGCTTGTTGCCAGAACTGGTCTCATAAATGGTTTTGGGTAGGGCACGGCTTCAGCCGTGCCGTTCAGGTTTTGGGTAGGGCATGGCTTCAGCCGTGCCGTTCAGGACCGATAACAACGCGGGCTTTAGCCCCTGAGGGCCGGACCGTTTGCCCGGAGAAGTATTTATGAAACCAGTTCTAGACTTAGGGCTTTTAAGGAAGCGGCTGCCAGAGCTCGATCTTATTGCCATCCAGATCATAGATCCAGGCAAAGCGGCCGTACGACTCATCCATGCGATTGGGATCGATCTTGACCCCCTCTTGTTTTAAGCGGTCGAGCAAAGCATCCATATCGTCCACGATGTAGTTGATCATGAACGGCGCGGGGCTGGGATCGAAATACTTGGTGGAAGCGGAAAAAACCGTCCAAACCGTGACGTGTTCCTTCTGCGGGTCGTCGTGTTCGCGCCACGGAAGCATCGCTCCTTGGCCTTTGTCAGCCAGTCCAAGATGCTTCGCGTACCATTCACGCGTCCGATCGCGATCGGCGGATTTGAAGAAGACACCGCCGATTCCAATAATGCGGCCGCGCTGCTCCACTTTGACGGGCGCCTTCGACTTTTCAGGTTGCGAAGATTCCACTTTCTGTCCTCCCATTGAGCCGGCCGAGATGAGCAACAGCGAGCCGAGCGCAATTGTGCTCCACTCTATACCTTGCATCGGCGGATTATACCTAAGTTTCGATTCGAATGGACAAGTCGGTTCATTGCTGTCGAAACCACTCCGCCCAGCGTTAGACGCCGGAGTCCTGGTTCTCTTCTCTTGGTTCTCGTCTTACTAGTGATAGAATGTAAGCATGCCGCGACAGATAACTTCGGTAAGCACAAAAGGACAGTTTGTAATTCCTGCGGAGATGAGAACATCTCTGGGGATCGGGCCCGGTACCCGCATCGCGGTCACGCAGGATGGATCACGAATCATATTGGAACCAGTGTCGGAAGACTTGGTGGACAAGACGCGCGGAATTTTTTCCGGCAAGCCTTCCCTTTCCGCGGAACTTAAACGCCAGCGGCGGCGAAAGGATAAATGGTAACGTACGTCCTCGACTCGAGCGCGATTCTACGGTACCTGGATGACGGAGCCGGCGCGGCGCGCGTGGCGGAGATCATCAAATCTCATTTGGCCGGCGGGTGCGTGGCCGTCGTTTCAGCGCTGCATTGGGGCGAGGTAGCCGGCATCACGTGCAAGTTGCGTGGCCGGCCGGCGATGGAACTGGTGCTCACGCGCTTGAGCTTGTTTGGGCTTCCGATCATTGCCGCCGATGCCGCTCGGGCGGTTCGGTCGTCGTTGATCAAGCTAAAAAAAGGAATTTCTTACGTGGACGCCTTCGGAATAGAACTGGCGTCCGATTCGCGACATCACGTTTTCGTAACTGCGGACTTCGATTTCAAACCCGCGAGCCGCGACGTGACGATCGAGTTTCTGCCGGCGAAGTAATCCGCACCGAAGAACAATCCCTCGAAAGTATCCCGTCCCGTCTGTCCCCGAGTTCCCTACACTTCCAGCCACTCCAATCGTCGTGGCTTCCACCCGAGAACCCGCTTCGCCTTGGCATTCGAGGCCCCACTCAGCTTCGTCGCGTAGTACACCGCATCCTCCCCGGCAATTGCCGTCACTTCCGCCTCGCTCATGTGCGGGAGCGCTGGAGCGCCCACAAACTTAGCAAACGCCGGCAGCCACACGGCCTGAGGCGAAGGATCATCATCCACGAGGTTGTAGACGCCCGGCTCCGCCGCTAGCAACGCCACTGTTGCAATCGCCGCATCGTTGATATGCACAAACGACGACACGCCCTCGCCCTTACCCACCACCGCGTTTTGTTGCCGCATCACCATGTTGGCCGCCGACCCGCCGGGGTAGTACCACGTCTTCGGCCCATAGAAGAATCCATATCGCAGTGCCACACCCTCAATCGCATTCGAGCTGAACAGCCGCGCCTCCAGTTCCGTATACGTCCGCGCACTCGCTGCCACGCCCGGGCTCGCATTTACATCCAGCGGAGACGACTCGTCCGCCAGCGTCCCTTCCGCTGCCTTCAAGAAGAATCCGCTGGACTGCTGTAGATACCGCCGAACACGGCCCGCAATCGCCGGACGAAACAAATTCCCTCCCCCCTCAATCCGTAGCTTCCGGTCGCCCGCAGCATATTTCGGCATATCACTCTGCTCCTTCGGCAGCGACGTCAATTCGTCAATTACCGCTTCCGCTTTCGACCGCCGTAGCGCAGCCTCCACCGCGGACGCATCGAACGCGTCCACGATCGCCGCTTCGGCTCCCTGGCTCTGCAGATTCTTCGCCCGCGCCTCGGTCGTTGTCATCCCCACCACAGAGTGTCCCTGCTTCAACAACTCCGCAATCAACGGTTCGCCAATGGCTCCGCTCGCCCCTGCCACAAATACACGCATCGTCGCTCCACTCAACTCTATCGCTTAAATTTCTCGAGCTCTGAATCATTTGATCCTCGGCGGGGGTTGATTAACTACTGCCGCCCCTGCTTCGCTCACGACTTCGTCCTGGGAATCCGTGCCTCCTGAACAACCGATTGCGCCGATAATATCGCCCTGCTCGATCAGCGGAATTCCGCCTCGAGAGCAAATGACTCCATCGAACGCCAGCAGATAGTTGAGATGCATAAGGTTGATGCCGTCCTCGAACACCTTGGTTGGGCGCCGGAAAGTGACGGCCGCTCGCGCCTTGTGTTGCGCAATCTGAATGGAGGCGAGCATCGCGCCATCCATTCGTTCGAAGGCAACTAAGTTACCGCCGGAATCGGCTACGGCTACGTTCATTTTCCAATTCCGCTTCCTGGCCTCTGCCACAGCGGCTTGAATAACCGCCCGGGCCCGGTATAGCGATATTGGCCGGCCATAGGGCACATCGAATGGTATTTCGTCTGGGATGACGTCAAGAGGATTCGAGGTGACCGGTGCTTCAATGGCGATCTCCGCTCTGTTGCTTGACATGATTTTCCTCCGAAAGGCTACCAAGTTATCTTCTAAAGACGTTTCCGAGATGCGGATTCTGATTGAACGTGCAGCATGTGTGTCGACTGCCTATCTGCGAGAGCAGAAAACCCGTACACTTCGCCGCCAGCGACCCCGGTTCGCTCCGGATGACAGCTGATAAGATCCTCTCGCTATCGAAGCATCAAGCCACCAGCAAGATCTTCCCGACACCACCCTTCTCTGCCGCTGCTTGAGCCTCGGCCGCTTCACGGAGCGGAAGTTTCTGGCTGATCGGGATTACCAGCTTGCCATCTCGCACCGCTTCGGCCATGAACTCGAGCGTTTTCCTGTCGAATTTAGAGAAGACATGCACCACCTTTACAGATGGGTACTTCGCGGCGTTCTGTGGCGCCTCGACAACCGATGCATACACTCCTCCGGGCTTGACCTTGGCGATCAGCTTCTCGGCGGTTCTTCCGCCGACCGCATCCGCCACCGCATCGAGCGAAGGAAGATTCGCAATCGCGGTGTCGTCGTCGGTTGCGACCACCTGGTCCGCTCCGACGGTCTTTGACTCATCAATCTGCCTCTTCAAAACCCCCGCGATCACACTCGCCCCGCGTTGCTTCGCAGTGAATACCGCCGAGCGCCCGACATTTCCAGCAGCACCTACGACCAGAACCGTCTGGCCCGCTTTGATTCCCGTAGCTGCAAGGAGCTGGTTGCCGGTCACCGTCACCAGCGGCAGCGCCGCCGCCTGGATCAAATCGAGTCCCTTGGGAACTTTCGCCAGAACCGCCGCTTTCACGACACAAAGCTCGGCATAGGTATTGTCCGCCATAGCGAACACCTGGTCGCCGACGGAAAAGCCTTCCACTCCCGGCCCTAGCTTCGCCACGGTCCCCGCGATGTCAACCCCTATCAGTCCCGGAAAAACGAGGGGATAGAAGTCTTTCGTTAATCCGGCACGCCGCTTGAAGTCGATCGGATTCACGCTCGTGGCGGCGACCCGCACCAGCACTTCGCCCGGACCCGCCACCGGATCAGGATAGTCCTCAAACTTCAGTACTTCAGGACCGCCATATTGATGGACAACAACTGCTTTCATATTTCATCTCCTTCTGCTGGCCGACTCTCTGACCAGTGGATTGTTAGGCGCGCACTCGGCGTTCGCGTGTCGCGGCGCCTTTGGCGGCAGCCTCTTTTCTGTTTTTTTGAGGATGTACGCCCAAGTCGTGCCAGGACGTTTCCGCGAGATTGACGTCGTAGTATTTTGCAGCTTTCTCGATGTTCGCGAACGCCAAAGCACGGTCGGCATCGGAGACGTCGATGACTTGATCGAAGCGCGCGACCGCGTTACGCACATGTTCTGCGTCGGTCAGTGGTTCTTTACGCTGCTTCGGAAATGCGTAGACGCTGTCGGGTAAGTCGCTCTGCGTCGTCAGCCGCCCGTGTTTCTCGTGAGGTTTCCAGGTTGCTTCCGGCATGTCTTTGTCATCCTTTCGTTAAATATTTGGCTAGGGGCATAAACCCGTAGCGAATGCGCGGGACTCTAGCTTTCTTTGACTTTCTGGGCTAGCTCGCGGAAGTCCTTGGCTTGTTTGTGACTGGCCTTGGCCTGGAGCTGTGCGAGCTGTCGAGATTTCTCATTGGGGAGGAGCGAAACCAAAGCTTCGAGTTCGCTTGCCGCCTCCTGGGCATGGTCAGCCTGTTTGAGCATCAAATGTTCAAATTTCCGGACTGCCTCGTTGTGATCCATATTTCCTCTTTCATGAACGTGCAGCGCGAAATCGGTTGCGGAGCCATTAGACCCGAGGTGCTGCGGCGAATCAATTGGACGATGGTATTGCCGCACTTTCGCATTGGCAGCAGTGTGTTCACGCCTGAGGCATACGTCTTTTCTCCATCCCCCGAAAAAGGGCGCGCGCATTACCAGCCACATCGCAGCTAGCCCTGAAAATCGATCAAAGCGAAGGAAACTTCCTCCCGCACACTCGATACGAACGTATCGTCGATACTATGGTCCAATTGTTTTACTCCCTCACATCTGGCCTAATCCCAATCATTCGAATGGCACGTTGATCTGGCTCAGAAACTTTTTTTGTGAAGGAGAACACACCATGTCTGAACTCGTGACGAAATCTGTGGCGCAGGAACAAGCGGAACAGAAGGAGGAACAGAAGATAGAAACACGCACCGCCGTGAAACCGATCGCTGGCCTTACCATGGTTGCGACAGCCGTGGCTGCGCTCGCCGTCCTCGTCGTCGCGGTCGTTTACGCGCAAGGCCAAGACAAGAACAACGACAAGTACTCGCTGGTATCGCCGAGCGGAATCGCGTTCTCCGACTTCAGGGGATACGAGGACTGGTCGGTGGTCTCTTCCGCCCGGACTGACGAAATACTCAAGGTGATCGTCGCCAATCCGAAGATGATCAAGGCGTTCAAGGCCGGCGTTCCCGGCAACAGCCAGCCTTTCCCTGATGGCTCGATGATCGTGAAGCTCCAGTGGAAGCTGAAGAAAAGCACTGAGGCCCCTTTCGTCGTGGAGGTGCCGGACGTCTTTTCCCAGGCCTTCGTCATGGAAAAAGACAGTAAGAGATTTTCGAAAAGTGGTGGCTGGGGATACGCGGTGTTCAACTACGAAGCCGCATCGGACAAGTTCACGGCCGATCCCAAAAGCTTCTCCGACTGCGGATACGCGTGCCACACGCCAGTGAAGGCGAAGGACTACATCTTCCACCCGTACCAGAAGCGTTGAATCGTGCCACGATCAAATCGATAAACGATTGGCGCAATTCGGAATCCAAGCGATAACATCCAAGCGACAACAATGTCCCAAACACGCCTGGGCGCGTTTCAGAGTGCCGACCGCTCAGTCTCGGAGTGCGGCTTAAGGGCCTCAAGTGGATAGAATACGCCCACTCTATGCCCATATGTCCAAATCCGTACTTTCGCGTCGGTCGATACCTTCGTCCAATAGATTCGTCATCGTGATTCTGGCCTAATCACTCTGGTCTAACTGAGGTGAGGCTGATCGGAGCAATTATGAACACTGCAATCACCGTCGCTCACATCGACCGGAACCCGGAACTCCTTGGGCAAACCGTGGTGGTAATCGGCGGAAGCGCCGGCATCGGGCTCGAGACTGCCCGACGTGCACGCACTGAAGGGGCCAAGGTGATCCTCACTGGTCGGAATCCCGAGCGTCTCCAGCGCGCTGCGACTGAGGTCGACGCGCTGAGCACTGCGGCCTTTGATGCCACCGACTTCAATCTCCTCGAGAGGTTCTTCGATGACCTGCCAGCACCGGTGGATCACGTCTTGGTAACGGGGCCCGGTCCCTACTACGCGCCGCTGGCGGAGCTTGATCTCGATAGGGTACGCCGCGACATCGATGCCCATCTGCTGTTGCCGTTGCAGGTCGCGCGGAACGCCAGAAACAAGGTCCGCCCGGGCGGCACTTTGCTCTTCATGGGCGGCACGGGCGGCCGCAGCACGGCGAAGGGACTCGTCCTCATTTCGGCTCTCACGGCCGCGCTTCCGGCCATGACGAAGAACCTGGCGCTCGAACTCGCGCCCATTCGAGTCAACCTCATTGCAGCTGGCTTCGTGGACACGCCGCTATCGGCGGAACTCCTCGGCGATCAGCTCGAAAATCGTCGCAATGAGCTTCGCACTTCGCTTCCTATTCGGCGCGTCGTCGGGCCAGCCGACGTCGCCGCGCTTGCTGTACACATCATGACCAACACAGCCCTTACGGGGGCGACCTACGACATCGACGGCGGGCAGCAACTACTCGCTTAGCCGAAGAAGTCAGCGCGAGTGGGCAAGAATCTGACTGCGATCTCGGTAACAAATTAAGGAGGAAATATGGCAACCCTGAGTGCAATGAGCAGCAACGAATCAACCAGCCGCTCAAGCCCTGCCAAGGTGGACCTGAAGTTCGAGATAGTCGTCATCCCGGTTTCGGATGTTGACCGCGCGAAGGAGTTCTACACGAGACTCGGGTGGCGGCTCGATGCCGACTTCGACAGCGGTCAAGACTTTCGCGTGATCCAGTTCACGCCGCCCGGATCGGCGAGCTCGATCATCTTCGGCAAAAACGTCACCGCGGCGGCGCCCGGCTCAGCCAAGGGTCTGTACCTGATCGTCTCCGACATCGAGGCAGCCCGCAAAGAGATACTCGGTTACGGCATTGCGATCAGCGACGTGTTCCACGGCGACAGCGTGTATGCCGGCGGGGACGAACCTTATCTGTTTGGGCGGCACCGGGTCAGCGGTCCGGATCCTGCGCATGGCAGCTACCGCTCGTTCGCATCGTTTAGCGATCCGGACGGCAACGGCTGGTTGTTGCAGGAGGTTACAACGCGGCAACCGGGGCGCATTGACTCGACGACGACGAACTTCGCGTCGGTGAGCGATCTGGCGAGCGCGCTACGGCGCGCGGAAGCCGCCCATGGGCAACACGAAAAGCGAACCGGGCAACGCGACGAGAACTGGCCGGACTGGTACGCCGAGTACATGGTGCGCGAGCAGAACGGTAAAGAGCTGCCGCAATGAGGCACGTCGGAACTCTCACCTCGTGTGAAATGCCGAATTAAGGGCCTCAAGCAGGGCCGTGTCGCTGAATGGCTTGAACAGGCACTCTACCGCACCCTGTTCGAGTAGCTGCGGGCGAACAGTCCTATCTGTGCTGGCGGTGATAAAGATGATCGGAATCTCCTGCCCGCGAAGCTTCAATTCCTGCTGCAGGTCGGGTCCGCTCATCCCCGGCATGGCGATGTCGAGGATCAGGCATTTGGTTTGGCCGACGCAGTCGGACGCGAGGAACTCTTCCGGCGACGAGAACGCGCGGGCTGCAAAGCCGAACTCCTTCAGCAAGTCGGGCAGCGACTCGCGCACAGATTCGTCGTCATCCACCACTGCCACAAGCGAACGGGTGACGATCATAAATTTTTCATGCCGCGTCCCAGCCGCAAGCTTCGGCAACGCTACACCCGGCGTGTTCGCACTCGCGTTGGTGGGGAAGTCGACGTGCCCGTCAGGGGGTGCTGTCCATAACAATCCGGGCAGCACGTTTACGACGAGACTGTTCTGCGGGGGGATCTCTTCTCGGCAGCACTCCACCTGACGAGGGTGCGCCATTCGAGGACGCACTGTCTATTGCACTTTAGTATTGGTTTACCAATCTGAGGTGAGGACAGGTTCGCAGAAATCGGGACGCCACGCTGCAAAGCCGAAACCCCTCAGTAAGTCCAGTAACGGCTCGTACAGGACTCAGATGCCTCACGCTGCATCCGGTACGTCAGGAGTCCGAATCTCGCGATTACTGTCGGCGCTTGTCGCAGCCTCGGATGCGCGGGGGATAGAGAATGAGAACGTTGCACCCGGACCTTTATTCAGTGTTGCCCATAGACGGCCGTGATGACTCTCGATGATGGAGCGACTGACGGAGAGTCCGATTCCCATACCGTCATTCTTCGTGGTGTAGAACGATTCGAAGAGCCGGTCGGCAGCCTGAGAGTCGAACCCGACTCCCGCGTCTTGCACGGTTAGCCGCACACGGTCGTCTTCGTCTCGTTCGGTTCTGATGAGCAATTGCCTCGGACGATCGTCGACCGTGCTCATCGCGTCGGATGCATTCCGGATCAGGTTCAGGATGACCTGCTGAAGCTGCATACGATCGCCGGTGACAAGTGGGAGGTCGTCGGTGAGTTCGGGCCGCAGTATCACCTGGCCTCTCTGAAGTTCGCTCATCGACAGAGCAATCACCTCTCGTGCAGCCTCGTTCAGGTCCACCGCTTCGGACGTGGGATCCTTCTTGCCATAGAGCGCGCGCAATCGCGTGATCACCTCGGAGGCTCGGTTGCCATCGCGAATCGTGCGCCGCGCGGTTTCGCGAGCGCCCTCGACATTGGGAGGATCGGCGGCCAGCATCCGCAGACACGTGCTGGCGTTGGTGACAATGCCCGACAGCGGCTGGTTGACCTCGTGCGCGATGGACGCCGTCAATACTCCAAGGCTTGTAACCCTGGCCACGTGTGAGAGCGCCGATCGAGCCTTGCTGAGCGCCTCTTCCGCCAGCCTGCGCGCCGTCACATCCTGAACCGAGGCGATGTATTCCAGCTGACCATCCTGGTCCCGGGTCGAATGAGCGACGGCATGCATGTACTTGATCGAGCGGTCCGGCATCAGCAAGCGGTACTGCCATTCAAAGTTGTAGCCGCCCTCTCGTGCTTGTTCCACCATCTTCATTTTCTCGATTAAAGTGACGTCTTCCGGATGGACACGGCTACGGATCAGCTCGAGCGTCACGGGCACGCCGATCTTAATCTCGTAGATGCGATAGAGCTCCGCTGACCACGTGATTTCGTCTGTCGCCACGCGCCAGGAATAGCTGCCGATTTGACCGAGATGTTGACCTTCCGCGAGAAACGCCTCGCTGCGCCGCAGTGCCTGCTCCGCCCGCTTGCGTTCCGTAATGTCGCGCAGATAGCCGGTGAAGGACGGCGGCCCTTCCAGCGGAATGCGTGCGATTGCCAGCTCGACGGGGAATTCGCTTCCGTCAGCACGCACTGCCGTCATCTCGATGCGTTTCCCCAGCACTCGCGCCTCGCCCGTGGCCAGATAGCGGGCAAAGCCCTGCCGATGCTTCTCCCGGAGAAACGGTGGAATGATAACGTCCGCCAGATGCTTTCCCAAGACTTCGTTCCGACGGTAGCCGAAGGTGTGCTCGGCCGGCGGATTGAACTCAGTGATGCAACCTTCGTGATCGATCGTCACAATGCAGTCGAGCGCCGATTCCAGAATGGCTGCCTTGCGCGCCTCACTGCGCTTGAGTTCCCTCTCCTCTTGCCCGAGCCTCTCTTCTGCCAGTCGGCGTTCAGCAAGTTCTTTTTTGAGTGCCTCGTTGGCGGCGGCAAGTTCGGCAGTCCGTTGCGCGATCCGTTGATCCAGTTCGCTGGCGACCTGCTTTTGATGGCTCAGGAGCCGTGCCTCTTGCAGCCCGATCGACGCCTGATTCGCCGCCACGCTCAGAAGAAGCGCCTCGGTTTGCCGCGGAAAATCCGGCCGCTCAGCCGCTGCCACAATTTCGCCGAATTCGCCTTGTAACCCCAGGGGCAGAGGCACGATCGAAACGTCTCCCTCGCCCATAAGGTTCCGAAGCAGTGGAGGCCATTTCCGTGAGTCGTCTCCCAACGAGTGGCTGAGCGCTTCGCAGATCTCGTGCGCCGAAGGCATTGGGCTTTGTCTCTCCCGCTCGGCGAGCCGGACAATCTCAACCGGCGCCCCGCCAACTGAATCTGTCAGCCTCACAGAAACCAGGTCCAGGCGCAACATGCGCATCAGCGCATCGACCAAGGTATGGAGAACCTGGGATGGATCGCCGCCACTCCAGATAGCGGGAAGAGCAAGCAGGCTAACAAGATCGTTGATGCACCGTTGAAGGTGCTTGACTTCGCCGGAAGCAGTTTCGGGTTGGACTTCCATATCAGGCAGCCAAGGAGGACGGGGAAGAAATGGGTGCTGTGGTCTTCTTCATGCTGTTCTCCTCCCACGAATAATTACAACGGCGAATCTGGCCATTACGCCGCCGTAATCACTGCGGGCGCGGGGCGGAGTCTGGTGGCCATTTTCACCAAGTCGGCCAGAGAATCGGCCTTCATCTTTTGCATCACCTTGCCTCGGTGTGCCTTCACCGTGATTTCGCTAATGCCGAGTTCCCCACCGACCTGCTTATTCAACAGGCCGGAGACCACCAACGCCATAACCTGTCGTTCGCGTTGGGAAAGCGACCCGTAGCGGTCTCGGAGCTCTCGCATCTCGGCCTCTTGACCGAGCGCAGCGTGGCTGCGTTCGAGGGCTGCCCGAATAGCCTTCAACAACACGTCATCGCTAAAGGGTTTCGTCAGGAATTCGACCGCCCCCGCCTTCATGGCTTGGACCGTCATGGGCACATCGCCGTAGCCGGTGATGAAGATGATCGGCATGTCCGTCCGTTCGACGGCGACGCGCTTCTGCAGATCGAGACCATTGAGGCCTGGCAGCGAAATATCAAGTACAAGGCAGCTCGGAACAAGGGCTCGTGGACAGGCGAGGAATTCTTGCGCGGACGCGAATGTCTTCGGCTGCCAGCCTGCACAGCGGATTAACAATTCCAGCGATTCGCGCACGGACACGTCATCGTCCACAACGAAGACGATTGGTGTAACTTGCAGCATTCGCGGTCACCCCGTTTCGTGGCCAAGTGCGCGCAAGACATGCTTCGCGTGCACAGGTGACTGATGACGCCCCCACAGTTGACGAAATTCTACCAGAGAGCCCCTCATTTGTGCTGGGGGTCGGTCCGTAAGCATTGCGGAATTTGCCAGCCTGGTCGGGCGTCGAGCGATACCAAAGTATCGACGATACCATCGTCCAATTGTTCGTTCCGCAGACTTCTGGTGTGATGGCGTTTCAGCCGCGGCAGCCGCAATGCTTGCTCCACAACGGTCGGCATTTTGATCACGTTGATTTTTCGCGGCAGACTGTAGAAAAAAGTGGAAAGGGATTCCATGAACTCCCAGGAACGGTTTTGCAATTCGACTTATGCTGACCAGATGCACATTGCGGAGCGTGAATTATCCGCGTTCATCGGCGCTGTAACGCAACTGTTTGGTCCCCAGGAGGCCAAACTCTCGGCGGAGGACTGGCTGTACGAGTCGGAGTTGGTGGATAGGCCACCTCTATCGATGGGCCGAAATTGGCGAGCGGTCACAGTCGCGGCGTCGGCAAGACTGGCGAATCGGCTAGCCGTCGCGCAGCATTGCGGATCAGTTCGCGTCGGGCGGGTTGAAGCCGCTTAAGAGAGCCGATGACGCAGTTGTGTATTGGGTTCAAGCGTTTAGCCACACGCTGAATTTCGACGAGCTACGAATGCCCCGATTGCTCTCAGATCTTTGAGAGCTTTGAGAGAAACGGCAGGAGTCCGATCATGCGTTCTGATATCGTGCCCGGAGGCATTTTCCCCGACTACGAACTGCCCGATCACACGGGCACACTGCGCAAGCTCAGCGAACTTCAGGGGGCGGATCCGCTGATCCTCACGCTTGCGCGCGGCCACTACTGCCCAAAGGAGCATCAGCAGCATCTGGAACTCGCCGCGTTCTACCCGAAGATCGCAGTGGCGTACACTCAGATCGCCACGATCGCCACCGACGATCACCATACTCTGCAGGAATTCCGTGCGTCAGTCGGAGCCCAGTGGACATTCCTTTCGGACCCCGACCGAACGGTTCAGAAAGATCTCGACATCCAGGAGTACACCGACCCCGAGCACAATCCGATGATCCCGCATACGCTCGTGCTCAAGCCGGGCCTCGTGATTTACAGCATCTATAACGGCTACTGGTTCTGGGGCCGTCCGTCGGTCATTGATCTTTGGCACGACCTGCGCGTCGTGACGAGTGAAATCCGCCCAGACTGGGATCTGAGTACTCCTGGACTCCGCGAGGCATGGAATGCGGGTGACTTCTCGCGTTTCCACGGGTGGAACAAGCGGGCCAGCGTGGAAGATGCCGCAATTGTGCGGAAGAAATAGCAGCGCGCAAATGACCCTCAACATCAACTCATCAGGAGCTCGGGCTAGAGGATGATCTGTCTTGAGAGCGTAGCTTTGAGCATTGAACATGAGCCGTTCCACAACCTAAAAAACTAAGGACCATCTTATGAGCACCAATCGCGTCTCGACTTCCGCAAAAGTCGTTCCCCTGTCCACCAGCGCAACTAATGTTTCAGATGTTCTGCAACAGTACGGCTACGGCGCGATGCCGTTTATCGGGACAGAAAATGGTCTTTATGAACGGCACTTGGTTTTTGACCGAGCCATCGATCGCAAAGCAGCGAGTGCGCGCGAACGCTTTGAGGCTTTCTCCTATTCCGTGCGACAAATTCTCACCGAGCGTTGGGTGCAGACCAAGAACACTTATGAGCGAGAGAATGCCAAACGCATCTATTACCTGTCCATGGAGTTTCTCATCGGACGTTCGTTGGCCAACAACATCACCAACCTGTTGCTGGATCCGCTTTTAACGGATGCCGCACGAGAGAACGGTATCGATTGGCTTGAACTGGTCGAGCAGGAACCAGATGCTGGGCTGGGCAATGGCGGCTTGGGCCGCCTCGCGGCGTGCTTTCTCGACTCGATGGCCACCATGCAACTTCCCGGCACCGGCTATGGTCTCCGCTATGAGTACGGCATGTTCAAGCAATCGATTGTAGATGGCTGGCAAAAAGAAGATCCCGACAATTGGCTCCGTTGGGGCGATCCCTGGGAGATTGCCCGGCTTCACGAGAGGGTGGAAATCAAGCTGAATGTTTCATTCAAGTTGCAAGAGGGTAATTTTCAAGTCATCCCCGACCGGCCGTCAAGCCTGATCGGTATCCCGTTTGATCGTCCCGTGGTGGGCTATGGTGGCAAGACGATCAACACGCTCCGGCTCTGGGCCGCGGCCGCGCCCGATTATTTCGATTTTGAGAAGTTTGGCACCGGAGACTTCGTGGGCGCACTCGGTGAAACTCTCCAAGCGGAGTCGCTTACCCGCGTGCTGTATCCCGACGATTCTACGACGAAGGGGCAGGGGCTGCGCTTCCTGCAGGAGTATTTCCTGGTCGCGTGTTCCATGGCCGACCTGGTGCGCCGTTTTCAGCGCCACAACTCGGATTGGGAAAAGTTTCCCGAAAAAGCCGCAATTCAACTGAATGACACGCATCCTTCGATGTCGGTCCCTGAACTGATGCGAATCTTGCTCGACGATGCGCACTTGGGATGGGACCATGCCTGGGACCTGACGAAGAAGACGCTAGGGTACACAAATCACACCTTGCTGCCTGAGGCTCTGGAGAAATGGCCGGTGGCGTGGTTTGAGACACTGCTTCCTCGTCACTTGCAGCTCATCTACGAGATTAACCGTCGGCTGCTCGATGAAGTTCGAGTTCGCTTCCCGGGCGACGAGGGGCGCGTCGAGCGCGTGAGCCTGGTGGAAGAAGGCAGCCCGCGCAAAATCCGGATGGCCAACCTTGCCATCGTTGGCTCGCATAGCACCAACGGAGTGTCTGCTGTCCACTCCAAGCTACTGCGAACCACGACGGTCAAGGATCTTGCGGAAATGTTTCCCGAGCGTTTTAGCAACAAGACAAACGGAGTGACGCCCCGGCGCTGGTTGCTCGAGGCCAATCCCGCGCTGGCCCGTGAAATCACGCAAGTCATCGGAGATCGCTGGATTACGGATCTCAGCCTGCTCAAACAGCTCAAGCCGTTCGCGGAGGATTCCAATGCTCGCGAACGCTTCCTCAAGTCAAAGCGAGAGTCCAAAGTGCAATTTGCCAATTGGCTCAAGTCAACGTCCGGGCGTGTCGTGGACCCGGATACCATCTTCGACTGCCACATCAAGCGTATTCACGAATATAAAAGGCAATTGATGAATGCGCTGCGGATCGTGATCGTTTATAACCGGCTGCGGGAAATTCCCGGCATGAAGATAGTGCCGCGGACATTTTTCTTCGCCGGTAAAGCGGCGCCAGCTTACAAGCTGGCCAAGCTCATCATAAAGTTCATCGATAACCTGGCGGACACCATTGACAGCGACCCGGCGGCGCGCGGCCGGCTCAACGTCATCTTTCTCCCGGAGTACAACGTTTCGTTGGCGGAACGGTTGATTCCAGCCAGCGACGTCTCCAACCAAATCTCGACCGCCGGCTACGAGGCCAGCGGAACCAGTAACATGAAATTTATGATGAACGGAGCCTTAACCGTCGGAACGCGCGACGGTGCGACCATCGAAATGGCGGAGGAAGCCGGAGAAGAGAACATGTTCCTGTTTGGGCTCACCGTGGAGCAAGTCGAGAACAGCCGCGCCTCGTACAACCCGCATTGGTACTATGAAAATGAACCCGAGACGCGAGCTGCTCTGGACCTCATTTTCTCTGACTACTTCAGCCGCAACGAGCCAGGAGTATTCGCTCCCTTGCGCGATATACTTCTGACCCAGGGCGACCACTATATGAATCTGGCGGACCTGACCTCGTATTGCCAGGCACAAGACCGGCTCGGCGCTCTCTATGCGGAACCGGGCGCATGGGCGCAGAAAGCAATCTTGAACGTCGCCAGCTCCGGGAAGTTTTCGAGCGATCGCTCGATCGCAGAATACGCAAGCGAGATTTGGAAGGTGCAACCATGCCCAGTACTTTAGAAACACAGTCCCTGACAGGCGAACCCAAGACAGGCGAACCTAACATTTCGCCGCTGGCAGGCAAACCAGCGCCGAAGCAGTTGCTGGTAGACGTGGCTCGCCTGCAGAAGGAATATTTCGAGCGGCGTCCCGACCTGGATGATCCCAACCAGTTGGTCAGCTTCGGCACCAGCGGACACCGTGGCTCGCCCCTGCGCGGCACATTTAACGAAGCGCACATCCTCGCCATTACCCAGGCGATCTGCGAATACCGGCGCCAGCAGGGTACCGACGGCCCGCTCTATATGGGGAAAGACACCCACGCAGTCTCGGAACCCGCGCAGCGCACCGCCCTCGAGGTGCTGGCGGCAAACAGCGTGGACACGATCATTCAGCAAAACGACGGGATCACTCCGACACCGGTCATCTCGCACGCGATTCTGGTTTACAACCGCGGTCGCAAGCAGAAAGACCATCTAGCCGACGGTATCGTCATTACGCCGTCGCATAATCCACCCGAGGATGGAGGCTTCAAGTACAACCCGACCAACGGCGGCCCGGCCGATACCGACGTGACCCGCTGGGTACAGAATCGCGCGAACGAGTTGTTGCGAGCAGGCAATGCAGGGGTCAAGCGAATTCCGTTTGCTGAGGCGATCCGATCCGCGACCACTCGCCAGGAAAATTTCATCCTGCCGTACGTTCGTGATCTCAAGAATGTCGTTGACATGGATGCGATTCGCGGCGCTCACCTTAAACTTGGCGTTGACCCTCTGGGCGGAGCTTCATTGCCCTACTGGGAACCGATCAACTCGATTTACGGGCTGGACATCGTCGTCACCAATCCGATCGTCGACCCGACATTTTCGTTTATGACCGTCGACCACGACGGCAAAATTCGCATGGACTGTTCAAGCCCCTATGCGATGGCCAGGCTGGTCGGTCTGAAGGATCAATACCAGGTGGCTTTCGGGAACGATACCGACGCTGATCGGCACGGGATCGTAACTCCGGTGGCGGGTTTGATGAACCCGAATCATTACCTTGCCGTTGCCATCCGCTATTTGCTCACGCACCGGCCCCAGTGGAGTAACTCAGTTGCGGTGGGAAAGACTCTGGTGAGCAGCAGCATGATTGACCGGGTCGTCAAAAAGCTCGGCCGCCAGCTCCGCGAAGTGCCGGTGGGTTTCAAGTGGTTTGTGCCGGGCCTGGTCGATGGTTCGTACTGTTTCGGCGGAGAAGAAAGTGCTGGAGCGAGCTTTCTTCGTCTTGACGGAACCGTATGGACGACCGACAAGGATGGACCGATCATGGATTTGCTGGCAGCGGAGATCACCGCGCGCACTGGCAAGAATCCCGGAGAACATTTCCGCGAACTGACGGCCGAGTTCGGCATCCCGTACTACACGCGCATCGACGCGCCCGCTACGCCCGAGCAGAAAGCCAAGTTGGAAAAACTCACCCCGGACGCGGTCAAGGAGTCAGACCTGGCGGGCGAGCCCATCACTGCCAAGCTGACCAAAGCCCCGGGCAACGATGCCCCAATCGGCGGCTTGAAAGTTGTGGCCGAGAGCGGTTGGTTTGCGGCTCGACCCTCCGGTACCGAGAACATTTATAAAATCTACGCCGAGAGTTTCAAGAGCCAGGCCCATCTGAACGCGATCCTTACCGAGGCGGAGAAGATGGTGAACAAGGCGCTGGGTTCTCGGGACGAGGTCCGGCAATGAACGGCAACGGTGGGCTCACCAATATCCCGCCGTTTCCGTCCGAATATCGCGCGTCCGGCTTGCTGATGCACGTCACGTCTTTGCCCTCGCCGTATGGTGTCGGCGATCTGGGATCGTCCGCGTTCTCGTGGATTGATCGTCTTCACGATGCCGGTCAGAGGTGGTGGCAGGCGCTGCCGCTGGGTCCGACTGGTTACGGAAACTCGCCCTATCAATCGATGTCGTCGTTTGCCGGCAACGCTCTGCTAGTCAGTCCCGACTCTTTGATTTCGGACGGGCTGATACAGGCGAGCGATGCTCAGTCTCACTTCTCCGCGGACGCGGTCGATTACACATCCGTCACTCCATTCAAACAGCGGTTGCTCGAAACCGCGTGGGCAAACTTCAAGGCTGGGCAGAGCAGTGCCAGAAATCTCGCGACTGCCCTGGCGCCTCAATACGACGAGTTCTGCGCCAGGCAAGCGCATTGGTTGGAAGACTACGCTCTGTTCCGCGCCCTGAAAGAAAAGTATCGCGGAGTTTATTATCTGGAGTGGCCAGCAGAGTTGGTCCAGCGCACCCCCAGTGCTCTCGCCGGGGCGCGGCGGGAGTTAGCCAACCAAATCGATCAAGTTCGCTTTGCGCAATTCCTCCTGTTCCGCCAGGCCGATCAACTCAAGGAGCATGCCCATGCCA
>Ga0074044_10001106_pt1 | contig 24794 bp, 23 predicted proteins | sample BogForMeECP23OM1_FD_94443 | JGI IMG/M metagenome (GOLD analysis project Ga0074044, IMG submission 94443) | Bog forest soil microbial communities from Calvert Island, British Columbia, Canada - Bog Forest MetaG ECP23OM1 | ecosystem: Environmental > Terrestrial > Soil > Wetlands ... | reverse complement strand
TCGGGGTGACTGGATTTGAACCAGCGACTCCTGCGTCCCGAACGCAGTGCTCTGGCCAGGCTGAGCTACACCCCGTCTCCGGTTGAGCGTGATCGGGAGAATACAGACGAGTGGTTATAGCATCCGAGGCGATAGCGCGCGAGTCCGCCGAATTTCGGGTAGCGGCTAGATCTTCACGGGCGTGCGCGCGACCAGCTCGCGCATCTCGGCCATGATCTTGCCGTAGTCCGGCTTGCCGAAGATTCCCGAGCCCGACACGAACACGTTGGCGCCCGCCGCCTTCACGTCTGCGATATTGTCGAGCTTCACTCCGCCGTCGATCTCCACGTCGATACTGAGTCCGCGCCGCTTCAACTCGCGCCGGATGTAGCGCAGCTTGTCGAGCGCGGCCGGGATAAACTCCTGGCCGCCGAATCCCGGATGCACGCTCATCACGAGGATCATGTCGAGATGCTCGGCGAAGGGCAGCACCCGGCCGGCGTCGGTCTCGGGATTGATTCCGATCGACGCGCGCGCGCCGAGGTCATGGATTCGCTTCGCCATCGCAGGGATGTCGGGGCAAACCTCGCAATGGACCGAAATTGAATTGGCGCCGGCCTTCACGAACGCTTCGACGTACCGCGCCGGCTCCGAAATCATCAGATGCGCATCGAGCGGCAGCCTGGTTATCTTGCGCACCGACTCGAGCACCGGAATTCCGATCGAGAGGTTGGGCACAAAGTGGCCGTCCATCACGTCGAAATGAATCAGGTCGGCGCCGGCCTTTTCGACCGCACGAATTTCGTCGCCGAGCCGTGCGAAGTCGGCGGACAGAATCGAAGGCGCAATTTTGTCGGGGGGATCCGCGGTTAAATTTTTGCCCATCGATTATTCACCCTGAACAGAGCCATCATGTCTGTCACTCGCGGATCGCGCCATCTCACCAGCATGCTTGCGAAGCAGGCGCGCGGCGAAAAAACCGTCAAGTCCGCCGACGTCCGGCCGGGTCTTCATGAAGCCTCGCGCATCGATCACGTCTTTCAACTCACCGGCAGCCGGGCCGCGATCGATCTCGAAATCGCCGTGGCGCGCGAGAAATGCATCGATCACGCCTTCGCCTTCTTCGGGCGCGATGCTGCAAACCGAATACACGATTGCTCCTCCGCGACCGACGAGCGCCGCTGCGTTTTCGAGCATTCGCGATTGTATCGCGGCCATTCGCGCCAGGTCGGCAGGCTTAAGCCGCCACTTGATCTCCGGATGCTCCCGCAAGGTCCCGATTCCGGTGCACGGCGCGTCGAGGAGCAGGTACGCGAAGCTGGACGGCGCAAGCGGCATCGCGGCCGTGACGTCGGCGCAAACATACTCGACATTGCGATGCCGCAGGCGGCGCGCCAGGCGGCGCGCGTCCTTGAGTCCGCCCGGATTGAGGTCCACTGCGATCACTCGTCCGCGTTCGCCGACGAGTTCCGCGAGATGGGTCGCCTTGCCGCCAGGCGCAGCCGCACAATCCACAACCGTCGCGCCCGCACGCGGAGCCAGCATTCGCACGGCCATCTGCGACGCCTCGGATTGCGCGTGGAACAGGCCCTCGCGATACGCACGCGACTCGAAATGCGGCGCACCATTCAGCACGATCGTCTCGGGCGCGCGGCCGGACGCGCCGATCTCGAAGCTGTCGGCGTTCAGTTTCGCGACTATCTCCGCACGGGATCCGCGCGCAAGATTGAGCCTGATCGCGTTAGGCGCGGCGTTGTTGTTCGCCGTCATCAGGCGCTCGGCATTCGCGACGCCGAACCAATCGACGAATCGCTCGACCATCCAGGGTGGATGCGAATACGCGACCGCGAGAAAACTTTTCTCGTTGCGCTCCCGCGCCGGCATCGGCGCCGTCTCACGCGTCGCCCGGCGCATTACGGCGTTGACGAAGCCCGACGCCTTGCGCGCCTCCGGAATTCGTTTTGCAAGGCTGACCGCAGTATCCACCACCGCGTGACCCGGAATCCGGTCAAGAAATCGAAGCTGAAAGAGGCCCATCCGCATAATCGCCAGCGCCGCGGGCTGAATCCCGGCGAGCTTGCGTCCCGTCAGATGCGCCAACTCGTAGTCGAGTCGTCCCCTCCATGCGAGCGTCCCAAGCACCAGCCGCGTGATCAAGCGGCGATCGGCGGGCGCAAAATCGGGCAGCCGCCCACCGAGCAGAACGTCTGCATACGCGGACTCCTGATCGACGCGATACAGAATCTCGGCCGCTGCCAGCCGCGACGCGAGTCCTTCGTCGGTCCGCGCGCTCGATCGAGCGGCGAGTCCCACTTTCGCTGGTTCTTCGCTCATGCGCCGAATCGCGCTCCGGGCTCTATGCGTTTGCCGCGAAAGAAATCATCCGCAGGAATTCGCCTTCTTCCCGCGGCCTGCACCTCGACGAGCCTGAGTTGTCCGATTCCGCACTGGACCACGAGATTCGGCTTGACGCTCACGATTGCGCCTGGAGCGTCCGTGCTTCCGTCTTGGTGCTCGACCGCCGCGCGCCAGATGAGAACTTCGCCGCCGTCGAGGCGCGTCCGCGCCACCGGCCACGGATCGTAGGCGCGCGTCATCCGCTCGATCTGCGCGGCGCTCGCCGTCCAATCGATCACCGCGTCTTTCTTTTCGACCCGCGCCGTGCAGGTAGCCAGCGCCTCGTCTTGCGGCGTTTCGACGAGGGCGCCGCGCGCGGCCAGATCAATCGCCTCGAGCATGGCGTCCGCACCAAGTTCCGCGAGCTTTTCCTTGAGCGTCCCCTGCGTGTCGTTGTGCTCGATAGGAATCTTCCGCTGCAAATACATCGGGCCGGCGTCCATCCGCGCGACGATCCGCATGATCGTGACTCCGGTTTCGGCGTCGCCCGCCAGGATCGCGCCTTCGACCGGGGACGCGCCGCGATGCCGCGGCAGTAGAGATGCGTGAACGTTCATGGGCGCGATGCGTGGAACGTCGAGAATCGGATTCGGCAGGATTCGTCCGTAAGCCGCCACCACCAGGAGGTCGGGCTCGAAGGCTCTAAGCTCGCTCAAGAATTCCGGCGTCCGGATTTTGGACGGCTTCAGCGTCGGAATTCGACGGCGCTCCGCGAGTGCACCGACTTCGCTCGGCTCCGTGCCGAGTCCGCGCCCGCGCGGCTGATCCGGACGCGTGACGACTCCGACGATTCTGAAGTTGGCTCCCGAGGCCATCGCGAGCCGTTCCAAGATATGCGCCGCCAACGCCGGCGTGCCCATGAAAACGATCTTTAGTGACTCGGCGATTTTAGATCCGCACCGCGGAGGGTCGCACGCTGTCGGCTTTGCCCTCCTTGATTAACTTCTTCAGTTTGCGCTTGTAGAGTTCGCGCTTGATTCGGCTGATACGGTCGATGAAGAGTTTGCCGTCCAGATGATCGATCTCGTGCTGCAGCGCCACCGCGAGCAGCTCGTCGGCTTCGATCTCGATCTCCTTCTCATCGGGAGTCCACGCGCGCACCAACACGTGCGCCGCGCGTTCCACGTCGGCCGTGTAATCGATCACCGACAGGCATCCCTCCTCCCAAACGATCTTGCCCTCGGCCTCCACGACCTGCGGGTTGATCAGTTTCAGCAGATGCTTGCCGGGCTGCTCGTGGTCGGTGTCGAGCACTATAATCCGCCTGGACTCTCCGACCTGCGGCGCGGCGAGACCGACGCCCGGCGCGGCGTACATCGTCTGCACCATGCTGTCGATCAGCCCTTCGACGCTGCCGTTGATGTTGTTGACCGGGGCGGCAGGCTGCTTGAGCGAGTCGTCCGGGAATTTGCGAATTTTCAGCAGCGCCATCTCGAATACCGGATTTTACAAATCTATCAAAGGGTAACGGGCGCGGCGAGTCCGAGCGGCGCGAGAAACGATTCCACCGCGCGGATGCATTCGGCGGGACGCTCGATTTGAAGAAAATGCGAGGTCCCCGCGATCGCCTCGTACGGCAGTCCCAGCTCCTCGGCCATCGCACGCCCGATCAACGCCGGCGGCATTACTTCGTCCAGCGTCGGATCTCCGCACACCAGTTTTACCGGCACCGGGCAATGCCGCATCTGCGGCCACAGATCGGGGTTCGCGCCGCTGGAAAAAACCTGCGCCTCGTATTCGCGCGGACACGCCAGAATCCAGTCGCCGCTCGCGCGATCGTGCTGCAGGGTCGCCCGCGCCATCAGCTCGTATGCGTCGGGCACCCATCTTTTGAAGCGGCGGCTGAACTGCTTGGCCAGTTCCAGCGGGTCCTTGTAGCGCTCGGGACGCCGCGCCGCGCGCGAGGCGAGCGACTCCTTGTCGGATTGCTGCAGGTTGCGCACCGGATGCCCTTCGCGCGGATAGACCGGCGGATCGAACAGCACCAATGCGTCGAATCGCCGGCCGTATTTGAGCGCATGCATCGCAGCCGTGACGCCCGACAGCGAGTGAAACAGCCCGGCGGCCGGCTTCGCCCCAAGCTCGCGATTAATCGCGTGCCAGACCACGTCCATATCGGCGACGAAGGTAAGCCAGGTGTGCCCCTCGGCCGTGTGCAACGGATTGTGCCCGTGATTGCGGAAGTCGAAGACGATCACTTCGTAGCGCTCGCGCAGCGGTCCCCAGAACGGAAAGTACCCGTCGATCGCGAGCCCGTTGCCATGACTGAGCACCAGGCGCGGCGCGCCGGGGATGCCGTGCTGGCGAACACGGATCGTCGCGCCGTCCTTCATCGTCACGTCGAAGGAGTGACGCGCGCGCGGCACGTGATGCGTCGGCGGAGGTTCGTTCGTCTCGTTCATTTGCTCACAGCATCCTGACTGGATCGATATCGATCGCAAGATGTATGTCGTCGCGCTCTGCCGACGGCCCGACCTCGGCGAGCATCGCGGCAATCGCGGCGCGCATTGGTTTCAATTCGCGCGATTTTACCATCACCTGCCACCGGTAGCGCTGCTTGATCCGTTCGATCGGCGCAGGCGCCGGCCCCAGCACGCGGATGCCCTCCGGCGTCGCATCTCTCGCCAACGATTTAGCCACCGCCTCGGCCGTGCGCCTGACCAGGTGCGGCTCGGCGCCCTCGATTCGGACCATCGCGAGGCGCGCAAACGGCGGATACATCAGGTCGCGGCGCAGCTGCAGCTCGCGCCGCATGAAGCGCGCGTAGTCCTGATCCTTGGCGGCGCGGACGCTGTAGTGGTTGGGCGCGTAAGTCTGAATGATCACGCGGCCCGGACGCTCGCCGCGTCCCGCGCGTCCCGCGACCTGCGTCAGCAACTGAAACGTTCGCTCGGCGGAGCGGAAGTCGGGCATGTTGAGCGCCATATCGGCGTTCACCACCGCGGCCAGCGTGACGCCGGGAAAATCGAATCCCTTGGTAATCATCTGCGTGCCTACGAGGATATCTATTTCGCCCGCGCGAAGCCCGGCCAGCATCCGCGCGCGTGCCCCGCGCAGACTGCTGGTGTCGGAGTCCATTCTCTCTATCCGCGCGTCCGGCATCATTTCGGCCAGCGTCTGCGTGAGTCTCTCGGTACCGAAGCCCTGCCCCTGGAGCCCGTAGCCTTTGCATTCGGGGCAGGCGTCGGGCGCGGCAGTATGGTTGCCGCAGTAGTGGCATCGGAGCGAGCGGTCGCGCATGTGAAACGTCATGCTGACACTGCAATTGGGGCAAGCGATCACGTTGCCGCAAATGTGGCATTGCAGAAAGTTGTGAAACCCGCGGCGGTTGAGAAACACCATGCTCTGGCCGCCTGACGCGAGATTTTCGCGCAGCGCGGCGACCAGCGTCGTCGACAGCGGCACGACATCCGGGACTTCCGCGGCGTGAGGCTTCGTCTCACCCGGTCCCGCGCCATTGGCAGATTTGGCCGCCGCGAGCTTGCGCGCGTCGGCGACTTCGCGCCGCAGATCGACGATTTCGACCGAGGCCATCGCGCGATCGTTCACCCGCCGCAAAAGCCGCAGCAGCCGGTACCGTCCGCGCCGCGCATTTGCATACGACTCGCTCGACGGCGTTGCCGAGCCGAGCACGACGGGGCATTTCGAAAACCCCGCGAGCGCTACCGCAAGATCGCGCGCATGATAGTAGATCCCTTCCTCGCTTTTGTACGAAACGTCGTGCTCCTCATCGACGACGATCAGCCCGGCGTCGTGCATCGGCGCGAAAATCACCGAGCGCGGACCGATCATCACTCGCGCCTGACCGCCCAGCGCCGCCATCCAGCTGGCCCATCGCTCCGACACGCTCTGCGCACTGTGCGCGATGCCGACCAGCGATCCGAAACGCGCGCGAAACGACCGCACGATTTCATCGGCGAGCGCGATCTCGGGCACCATGATTAAAGCGCTTCGCCCGGCCGCGAGAGCGCGCGCGGCAAGGTTCAGGTAAATTTCGGTCTTGCCGCTGGCGGTGACGCCCCAAAGCAAAAACGCTTCGTAGCGCCGATGCTCGATCGCCGGCGAAATTGCATCCAGCGCGACTTGCTGTTCATCGGTGAGCTCGAACGCCGCCAGGACGCCATGGCTTGCCGCCGTCGGCGCTGCACCGATCGCGACGAGCCCGCGACTCGCGAGGATCTTCAACGCCGCGCTCGCGCCGTCGATTTGAGCCTTGAGATCCGCGACCCGCACGCCGTTGACGCCGGCAGCGGCGATCGCCGTCAGCACTTCGCGTTGCCTTGCACCGCGGACGCCCTCGATGCTGGCACCGGTGATGAGCCGCGCGACCAGATCGGAGGTGTCGCGATGCCGCCCGGTAGTAGCGTCGCGCCGCTCGAGGATGCCGTCCGCGATGAAGCGCGCGAGCGTGGCGCGCACCTCGCTCGGCGGACCGGCCTGCTCGAGCTGGCGCGCCGTTGCCGCACCTTTCGCGATGGTCTCGATAATCGCACGCTCGACCCGGGTGAACGCGGCGCGCGCCAGCGCGTCGGGCGGCGTCGCGAGCCGGTACGCGGTCCGCGACTCGACCCGTGCGACCGCGGGAATCACGCTGCGGTACGCGTCCGCAATCGAAACCATGTAGTAAGATGCGAGGAACTCCATCAATTGCAGATGCGCGCGATCGAACAGCGGCCGCGGCTCGAGAACTTCGAGGATCGGCTTCAGTGGCGCGGTTGAGAGCCGTTCACCGACCTCGGTGACCACGCCCGTCACCTTGCGCGAGCGCAGCGGCGCGAGCACGCGATGCCCCGGCTGGACACGCCCGTCGAGCGCCGGGGGGATCGAATACGTCAGCGTTTCGAATCCGCGCGTCGCTCCGACGATCACAATGTTGGCCTGCATCATGACTCTCTCTGCACACCGCCCAAACCGGTTGCGCGCATGCAACTTACACCCCGCGCGCGCGATGCGGCGAGTCGCACGCCGGCGAGCCCCGGACTCAACCTGCCGATCCCCGGCTTTCGCGGGCCCGTCCAGTCTGGTTGAATCTGGTCATGGAGGCCCGGCTGGGGTAACTGGCGCGGGAGGCTGCATAGACTGATGCTGCGATTTCTGACTGCCGGTGAATCGCACGGCCCCGAGCTGGTCGCGATGGTCGAAGGCGTGCCCGCGGGCTTCGCCATAGACGTTGGCGCGATCAACGCCGATCTCGCGCGCCGCCAAAAGGGCTACGGGCGCGGCGGCAGAATGCTGATCGAGAAGGACGAAGTGCGGCCGGTTTCCGGCATCCGCTTCGGCAAATCGCTCGGCAGTCCGATCACTTTCATCATTGAGAATCGCGACTTCAAGAACTGGGTCAAGAAAATGTCCGCCGATCCCGGCGATCGCGGCGCGGCGGAGGTCGTCACGCGGGCGCGGCCCGGCCACGCCGACCTTGCCGGCGTGCTCAAATACAATCTCGAAGATATCCGCGACGTGCTCGAACGGGCCTCCGCGCGCGAAACCACTGCGCGCGTGGCGATCGGCGGCCTGGCCAGGCAGATTCTCCTGCCGTTTGGAATCGACGTGCTCGGCTACGTGGCGAGCATCGGCGCGACCGAAGCGAAGACCCCCGCTGAGCTGAGCGTGGAAGAGCTGCGCCGCATCACCGAAGCATCGCAGGTTCGCGTGGCGGACCCCGACGCCGAACGCAGAATAATCGCCGAAATCGACGAGTGCAAAAAGACCGGCGACACGCTCGGCGGCATCGTCGAGGTCATCGCGACCGGACTGCCGGTCGGGCTCGGCAGTCATGTGCAATGGGATCGCAAACTCGACGGCCGCCTCGCGTTCGCACTGCTCAGCCTGCAGGCCGCCAAAGGCGTCGAGCTCGGCCTCGGCTTCACGGCGGGACGGATTCGCGGTTCCGAACTTCACGATGAAATCGGCTACGATGCCGCGCACCGTCGCTTCACGCGCCATTCCAACAATTCCGGCGGCACCGAGGGCGGCATGAGCACGGGTGAGCCGATCCGCGTCCGCGTCGCGTTCAAGCCGCTCTCTACGCTGATGCGTCCGCTGCGCTCGGTCGATATCAAAACCAAGGCCGAAGCAGTCGGCGCGATCGAGCGCTCCGACGTGTGCGCGATTCCCGCCGCCGCGGTCATCGCGGAAGCGGTGGTCGCGTTTGAACTCGCGGCGGCTTTCCTGGAAAAGTTTGGCGGCGATTCGCTGACTGAGATTACGCGCAACTTCAAAGGCTTCCTCGAACAGGTCCGCAATTATTGAAACGGCCAGCGCTTGCGGTTCCGAAGACGCGCACCCGAGTCCGCGCTGCAACGCAAATGACGCCCAAACTGATCCTCACCGGGTTCATGGCCACCGGGAAAAGCTCGGTCGGCCCGCTGGTCGCGCGCCGGCTCGGATGGGAGTTCGTGGACGTTGACACGGTAATCGTCGCGCGCGCTGGAAAACAAATTGCGCAGATCTTCGCCGATCATGGCGAGGCCCACTTCCGCCAGCTCGAGCGCGAGGTGGTCGCGCATCTGGCCGGCGATGATCGGCGGTGCCCCAATTGCCACGGTCCGCATCCCGAAGTGATTTCCACCGGCGGCGGCGTGCTGGTTGACGAATCGAACTGCGCGGCGCTCAAGCGCGTCGGCGTGATCATATTACTCACGGCGCGGCCCGAAGTCGTCGCAGCACGCGTCGAACGATCGAAAACAAAACGTCCGAAACTGATCGAGGGCGGCAAATCCACTCTGGCTCGAATCAAGCAGTTGATGGACGAGCGAGCTGACGCCTACGCTCGCGCCGATGTTCAAATCGACAGCTCCGATCTCACGCCCGAGCAACTGGCCGATCGTGTTATCTCGGCCTTCGGCGCGCACGCCGCTCGACGAGTCCTGCCATCGCCCCAGGACCCGTCATCCGCATAGCGATGCGTACTATCCGCATAGAACTCGGGCCCGCGTCGCACAACGCTCACGTCGGCGCCGGAATTCTCGACCGGCTTGGCGAACTCGCGTGCGACGCCGGACTGAAGCCGGGCGCTTGCGTTGTGGTCACGGACTCGACGGTCGAAAAGCTCTACGCCGCGCGGGTCGAGGACGCGCTTCGCAAAAGCGGTTTCGCGCCGGTCGTAGTTTCGGTACCGCCTGGCGAAGCTTCCAAATCTCTGCCGACGCTCGAACTGCTCTACGATCGCATGAGCGGCATCGGCCTTGACCGCAGCAGTGCGGTGTTCGCGCTCGGGGGCGGCGTGGTTGGCGATCTCGCGGGATTTGCGGCCGCGACCTTCATGCGCGGCGTGGCCCTTGTGCAAGTGCCAACCACGGTAGTCGCGCAGGTTGATTCTGCGCTCGGCGGCAAGACCGCGATCAACCATCGTCACGCCAAAAACTTGATCGGCGCCTTCCACCAGCCGCGGCTGATTGTCGCTGACGTGGCTACGCTCGCGACGCTGCCCGATCGCGAGTTTCGCGAGGGTTTGGCCGAAGTCATCAAGTATGGCGCAATCATGGACGCGCGAATGATCGCGGACCTGGAACACGACCTCGATGCGATCCTTGCGCGCCGGCCCGACCTGCTCGAGCAAGTTGTTGCGCGATCGCTGATGCACAAAGCCGCCGTCGTCGGCGCCGACGAGCGCGAAAAAGATCTCCGCAAAACCCTGAATTTCGGCCACACCATCGGTCATGCGATCGAGGCGAGCGCCGGCTACGGCAGCTACTTTCACGGTGAGGCTGTGGCCGTTGGAATGGTCGCGGCGTCTCGGCTGTCCCGCCAATACGCCGGCTTCCCGGCCGACGACGCGTCGCGGCTTCAGCGCCTGATCGAGCGCGCCGGCTTGCCGGCTACGATGCCTCCCAGGTGGCATAGCGACGAATTTCTGCGCGCGCTTGGTTTGGACAAGAAACGCTTGGCGGGCGCGGTCGAGTTCGTGCTGCTCGACCGGCTGGGTCATTCGTTAACCAAGAGCCTCTCGCTTGACGAAATCGTCGCACCTCTTGTCTGAATGTGCGTGACCGGAGGTGTTCTTCCGGTGACAATGTGTCAGGAAATCTGCTTGAACGATTGGCGTGTCTGTGATGTGTTCAGTATGTACTGAGCAGCGTATGCGGGGCTGGTTCAACCCGTACCTCGTTAAGGGCCCTGAAGACAGGGGTAAACGCGCGTAGCGCAGAGGCGTCACATGGATCGATTCGATGAAATGAAAAGCGGTGTGCTGACGGTGCAGGAAGTGTCGAACTACCTCCGAGTGCATCCATCCACCATTTACAGGATGCTGAAGAAAAATCAGCTGCCCGCGTTCCGCGTCGGCAGCGATTGGCGCTTTACCGTCGAGGCAATCGACAAATGGCGCGCCGCAGTAGAGTCTGGCGCCCCCGCTGTCGCGAGCCACAACGACTAGGGTCGAAGCTCTCCTACGCCCGCCCGTCACAGCGCCGACACGAGATTCATTCCGGGCGCAAGCTTCCGCGCCAAGGTCCGATCCAGACTTGCCAAGCCAGGCTCGCGGCGGCCCTGCCGTCAAACGCGTCGATCCGGAATACAGCCGTTTAACTGGTGCGATCCGGCGTGGGCTGGTCGTCGCCGCCAAAGAACGACGCCAGGATGATCAACGCGACGCCAATCGTGATCGCGCTGTCTGCGACGTTGAACACCGGGTAGTTCAAGTCGTAGTAATGCGCGCGCATAAAATCGATCACGCGGCCGCCGCGAGTCGCTCGATCGATCAGGTTTCCCGCCGCGCCGCCCAGAATCAGCGCCAAGGCAATCGAATTGACCGACACGCGCTCCGATCGCACTATCAACACGGCCAGCACGACTATTGCCGCGCACGCCATTGGCAGCAGAAACGCCAAGCGGGCCCACGGCGGCGCGTCTGCCAGCATGCTGAACGCCGCGCCCGGATTCAGCGTGTAGGTGATGTCCAGGTAGTTCGGCACGATCGCAATAGTCTCGTACAGCGCCATGTGCGCCTGCACGAACAGCTTGGTTGCCTGGTCGAGTACGATGACCGGAATCGCGATAGCGCCGATCAAAAACAGAAACGGCCTGCGCGGCGCGCCGCCGGCCAGTGCTTTGCCCTCTCCTCGCTCAGCGAGAGCGTTGGGAAGAGGTTTCACGCTCGATCGTTCCTGCAACGGCTACGCTCCCACCACCGCGCGGCATCTCGCGTCCAACTGCTCGCCCCCGCCGTCATCGAAATACTTCCAGCACCGCGCGCACTTCACGCCGGACGCGTGACGCCCAACCAGCGTGATTGCGGGATTCGCGGCGGCGCGCGCGAAGTTGCCGGCGCCATCAAGTGCGAAATCCTCGCGGCCGCCGGCTTGCCGCCTGATCTCGGCCGCTTCTGCGTCGCCGAGAATCGCAACCTCCGAGACGATGAACAAATCTTTCAGCTCTTCGCGATACCGCTTGATCGTTTCGGCAAGCCGGCTTTCAGAGCTACCGTCCGCTCCCAGGCTGATCGCGGCGTCGAGTGGCGCGCCGATCGTCCCCGCCTTGCGCAGCGCCTCGAGCAGCTTGAGCGCCTCGTCGCGAACCTTGAGCAGCCGTTCCCATCGCGCCTCCAAATCTTCATCGCGCCACGACGGATTCGCGGGATGCATCATCGTTAGATGCACGCTCTCGAGCCGTTTCCCCGGCAGATACGCGTAAACTTCCTCGGCGCTGAACGGAATCAGCGGCGCGAGCATCCTGACCAGCGCGTCGAGAATATTGAACAGCGCGGTCTGCGCCGAGCGCCGCTCGCGAGACTTCTCCGCCGAACAGTAGAGTCGGTCGCGCGCGACATCGATATACAGCGAGCTCAAATCGACGACGATGAAATTCAGCATCGCCTGATACGCACTCTGAAACTCGAATGCTTCGTAAGCCCGGCGCACTTCGCTCTTGAGTTTTTCCGTGCGCGCCAGGATGAAACGATCGAACTCGAGCATCTCATTCAATGCAACCGCGTCGCGCGCGGGATCGAAGTCAGCCAGGTTGCCCAGCACGAACCGGCAGGTGTTGCGAATCTTCCGGTACGACTCCGACACCGCGTTGAAGATCGTCTGGCCGAGCGTGATGTCGGCTGTGTAGTCGAGCGATGCGTACACCAGCCGCAGCACGTCGGCGCCCATCCGTCCGGCGGCATCGACGGCGTCCTCCGAGTTGCCGAGCGACTTGGACATCTTGCGGCCCCGCTCGTCCACCGTCAGCCCGTGGCTGATTACGCTCTTGAACGGCGCCGTGCCGCGATCCGACACCGCGCAAACCAGCGACGAGCCGAACCATCCGCGCGCCTGCTCGACTGCTTCCAGGTACGCGTCCGCCGGCCACTTCAGCTCCGGACGGGCGCCAAGCACGGCGGCTTGCGAAGAGCCCGAATCGAACCAAACGTCGAGGATGTCTTCTTCCTTCGTAAAAACCGCGCCGCCGCACTTCGCACATTTGACGCCCGGCGCTACGAAATCCGCCACCGGCCGGCTGTACCATGCGTCGGAGCCTTCGCGCGCGAAAATTTCCTCGACTCGATCCATCGTCGCAAGCAGCGGCGCGACCTCATCGCATTGCGCGCATCTGACCGCCGGAATCGGCACGCCCCACGCGCGCTGGCGCGAGATGCACCAGTCCGGGCGCGTCTCCGTCATGTTACGGATCCGATCGCGCGACCATCCGGGATACCATTTCACTTTGTCGATCGCGTCGATCACCTTGGTGCGCAGTCCGTTGTGGTCGATGCTTACGAACCACTGCTCGGTCGCAAGAAAAATCAACGGATTGTGGCATCGCCAGCAATGCGGGTAGCTGTGCGAGAAGTCTTGCGCATGGAGCAGCGCGCCGACCGCGCGCAGCCGCGCGACGATCGACTTGTTCGCCTTGAAGACGTTCTGCCCCGACCATTCGCCGCCCTCCGCCGTGAACACTCCGCCCCCATCGACGGGAACGAACGGCGCCAGACCGTACGCCTTGCCTGCGACGAAATCCTCGTAGCCGTGCCCCGGGGCGGTATGCACCAGCCCGGTGCCGGCTTCGGCCGTGACGTGCTCGGCATACATCAGCTTCACGTCGCGCGGCAGAAACGGATGCCGAAAAATATCCTGGCCGTCGAGCGCCTTGAGCGCCGTGCGGCTGAGCGCGACTCGTTTTTCAACTGCCAGCTCGCATTCCTTCTCGACGCTGTCCGCCAATCGCGAAGCGACCACGTAGTAACGATCGCCGGCCTTCAGCGCGACGTAGTCGAAGGTCTCGTTCAGCGAGATTCCGAGATTCGCCGGGATAGTCCACGGCGTCGTTGTCCAGATTACCGCCGACAGTTGGCCGGCCTTGTGAGCCGCGGCCAGCTCGGCGCGGTCGTTGGCTTCTGCAGCCAGCGCGCCCGCGTCCTTGAGGTTAGAATTGAACGCGAACGCCACGTAGATCGACGGCGAAACATGATCGCGGTACTCGACTTCCGCCTCCGCCAGCGCCGAGCGGCAGTCGAAGCACCAATGCACCGGGCGCAGTCCGCGATACACGTAACCGTGCTCGACCATCTTGCGCAGCACGCCGATTTCCGCCGCGTCATACTCGGGCGCCATCGTCAGATACGGCTTGAACCAATCGCCGATCACTCCGAGGCGCCGAAAGTCCGAGCGCTGCAAATCGATCCACTTCTCCGCTTCGGCGCGGCACAGCTTGCGCAGCTCGACCTTGGACATCGTGCGCGCCTTGTCGCCGAGGTCGCGCGACACCTTGTGCTCGATCGGCATCCCGTGACAGTCCCATCCCGGCACGAACGGCGTGCGATATCCCATCATCGAGCGCGACCGCACCACGAAGTCCTTCAGAATTTTGTTGAGCGCGGTCCCCAAGTGCACCCGCCCGTTCGCGTACGGAGGCCCGTCGTGCAGCACCCACGACTCCGCATCCTTGCGCGCCTCCATCAGGCGTCCGTAAAGGTCGGTCTCGTCCCAATGCTTGAGCGTTTCCGGCTCCCGCCTGGGCAGATTCGCCTTCATCGGGAAGTCGGTCCGGGGAAGTTTCAGCGTCGATTTGTAATCGGTCTCAGCCACGCGCCATGTTGCCCGCGCGCCCGTGCGCGCGCGATCTCCTTCGCCATTTTCGGGTATTGAATCTGCGTCCGATCAGATTAACTTACCCGGCATTCCTTCGCGAGACGCGATGCTCCAGCGTACTCTCGTCCGTTTGAATCCCGCCGCCCGCCTCCATATCATCTCTCGCGCGCAGTAGAATCACATGCCGCAAAGAAATTATGGGACTCAGAAAAGTAACTTTTTTCGATAAGGAAGGCACCACCCTCGTTCCGGTGGAGGAGGACGGCCAGGCGAAACCCGCCGTGATGGGCGTGCGATGGGTCAACCCCGACACCTTCGAAACCATTCGCGTGCGCGGCGGCAAACGCACCGGCCCCAGCAACGAAGTCCTGATGGAAGTTCCCGCGACTCTCGACACCGGCGCATTCGCAATCGAGGACCTGCCCCCGCCCAAGGTCAAGGAAGAGCTCGAGGAAATCCAAAAGCCTGCCGGCGCGGGAACCGCGGCGAAAAAATTATGACCGAGCCCGCCCCCGGCGCGCTCGCGGGCCTGCGCGTCTTAGACCTGACCGGCCATCGCGCACAACTCTGCGCGCGGCTGCTCGCCGACATGGGCGCCGACGTCATCAAGATCGAACCGCCCGCCGGTGACGACGCGCGCCGCATCGGCCCGTTTCTCGACGACCTGCCGCATCGCGACCGCAGCCTGTTCTTCTGGTTCTATAACCTCAACAAGCGGTCCCTCACGCTTGACCTGAAACATTCACGCGGCGCCGACATTTTTCTCCAGCTCGCCCAGTCCGCCGACGTCGTAATCGAGAGCTTCGCGCCCGGCACGCTCGGCCGGCTCGGCCTCGGCTGGGACACGCTCCATCGCGAGAACCCCGCGCTCGTCCTCTGCTCGATTGCGCCGTTCGGCCAGACCGGCCCGTATCGCGACTTCATCGCCGACGACACCGTGCTGACCGCGCTTGGTGGGATGCTCTACGTCAACGGCTTCCCCAACCACGCTCCCGTTCGTCCGCTCGGTCTGCAGGCTTATCACTCGTCGGCGTACTTCGGCGCGATTGCCGTGATGCTTGCGATCCTCGCTCGCGACACGACCGCGGAAGGCAGTTGGATCGACCTCAGCATGCAGGAGGCCACCGCCGCTGCCGTCGAGCACGTCGCCGGTGGATACTTCGAGCGCCACGAAGCCGAGCCGCGCCGCGGCACTCTGCATTGGAGCCGTTTCTTTCGCGTCGGCAAATGCCGCGACGGCTACATCATGCATTGCACGCTTGGCGACTGGACCTCGCTCATCGAATGGGTCAAGTCCGACGGCAAGGCTGCCGATCTCGACGCGCCCGCCTATCAGCAGCCGCTGTATCGCTATCTGATGGCCGAGCATGTGTTCGAAGTTCTCGACGACTGGGTCAAGGACTATCCGCGCGACGAGCTGCTCGAGCGCGCCCAGCTTCTGCGCCAGCCCTACGCCACCGTCCGCCCGCCCGAGGCGCTCTTCGACGACGACCAGCTGGCAGAGCGCGGCTACTTCGTCGAGGTCGAGCATCCCGAGCTTGGCCGCAAGTTCCGCTACCCGGGCGCGCCCTATGTCTTCAATGCTACGCCGTGGCGCGTTTCGCGGCGCCCGCCGCTGACGGGGGAGCATACCGGCGAAATTCTGCGCGACGAACTCGCGATGGCTCCTGAAGCGCTCGCTACCCTGTGCGCCGAAGGAGTTATCTGATCGTGCCTGCGATGCCGCTCGACGGCGTCCGCATCCTCGACTTCACCTGGGTCGTCGCCGGCCCCGTCGCCACGCGCATTCTCGCCGACCACGGCGCGCAGGTCGTCAAGGTCGAGCGCAAAGATCCGCCGCCGCTGGGCAATCGCAAGCTCGGCCTCCAATGCGACCTGCATCGCGGCAAACTTTCGGTCGCGCTCAACATGCAGCACCCGCGCGGCGTCGAGCTCGCGCGCCGCCTCGCCGCGAAGTGCGACATCGTGATGGACAATTTTTCCGCCCGCGTGATGCGCAGTTGGGGGATGGATTACGAAAGTCTCGCCGCCGTGAAACCCGACATCATATGCATCAGCATGTCCGGCCTCGGCCACACCGGCCCGCGTTCCAGCTACGTCAGCTACGGCCCGACCCTGCAGGCGCTCACCGGCTACACGATGCTGATGGCCGAGCCCGACGGCACGCCGGCCGGCTACGGCTACTCATACGCGGACATGTGCGGGGGTTACTCGGGCGCGCTCGTGGCGCTGGTCGCGCTGTGGCATCGCCGCCGCACGGGCCGCGGCCAGTTCGTCGATCTCTCGCAGTTCGAAGCCGTCGCCAGCGTCATCGGACCCGCGCTGCTGGACATCTCCGTCAACGGCCGCACGCAGTCCGCTCCGGGCTACAACTCCCAGGAAGGTCCCGCGGCGCCGCACGGCGTTTACAAATGCCAACCGCTCGACGGCGACGACGACCGATGGGTCGCGATCAGCGTCCGCACCGGTCCTGAATGGCGCCGATTCGTTACCGCGATCGGTTCGCCGCCGTGGGCAAGCGACCCAAAATTCCGCACGCTTTATCTGCGCATGCAAAACAGCGCCGAGCTCGACGCATACGTCTCGCGATGGACGGCGGAACGCAGCGCCGAAGACGCGATGGCGATCCTGCAACGCGCCGGCATCGCCGCCGGCGTCGTTGAAAACGGCATCGACCTGTGTGCGCGCGATCCGCAACTGCAAGAGCGGGGCTTCTGGCCCGCCGTCTCGACCGCCAAGGGCGCGACGACTCACGTCACAGGCATCCCGTTCAAGCTTTCCGGCGGGTCGGGAAAGGTTCGCTCGATCGCGCCCGAAGTCGGCGAGGATTGCGATTACGTGCTCGGCGAGTTGCTGGCCTTAAGCAAAGCCGAGCGCGACGAGTTGATCGCCTCCGGCGCCGTCTGGCCCTGACTTCTAACCTTATGGTTTGGTCCCCCTTCCCGCGCGGGAAGGGTTAGGGGTTAGGTTCCGTGATCTTCTCGGCTATGCGCCAGCCACATATGCGATAGCTCCTCGACAGCCGCCAGCGCGGGCACAGCCGCAGAACCCTCACCTGCCGGCCGCGATGCGGCCGGCCTCGTTTCCCGTGAAGTAACGGGCGAGGGGAAGAATCATGTTACGCAGGTAACAATGTCTCCCAGGTGACAAGCATCGCTCGCGGCCGCTGGTTGCGCTAGTGTCTGCTAGTCTGGCTGTTTACATTCACGAGGGCAATTCTTGCACGCTAGCATAATATCGAGCGCGCTGGTGGGCGTTGACGCGTTCCCGGTCGAAGTCGAAATCGACATCGGCGCCGGGATACCGCCGCATCGTCTCGTCGGCCTGGCCGAGGGCGTGGTCAAGGAGGCGCTCGATCGCGTTAAGTCCGCGCTGAAAAATTCCGGCTTCGATTTTCCCACTCGCAAGATGACCATCAACCTCGCGCCCGCCGACACTCGCAAGGAAGGCTCGGCCTTCGACCTGCCGCTCGCGCTTGGAATTCTCGCCGCCCAAAACGTGTTGAAGGATCGCGAGCGCCTGCGCGCCTATCTCGTGCTGGGCGAACTCGCGCTCGACGGCCGCGTCAAAGGCATCAAGGGCGCGCTGCCGACCGCATTGCTCGCGCGCTCCGCCAAGTTCGCGGGCGTGATGCTCCCGCGCGAGAATGCCTCGGAGGCAGCCGTGGTGGGCGAGGGCACCGCCGTGCTCGGCGTCGAGAGTCTGCGCGAGGCTTTCGAGTTCTTCGAGGGCCTGCGGCCGCTCCAGTCTGCGCCCATCGATTTCAGCGCCGCGTTCGGTGCGGCAAACATTTACGACGTCGATTTCAGCGAGGTCAAAGGCCAGGAGCAGGCCAAGCGCGCGCTCGAGGTCGCCGCCGCCGGCGGCCACAACGTCCTGATGATCGGCCCGCCCGGCTCGGGCAAGACGATGCTCGCCAAGCGCCTGCCCTCAATCCTGCCCGCGATGACCTTCGAAGAGGCGATCGAGACCACCAAGGTGCACTCGGTGATGGGCCTGCTCGACGGCCGCGCGCTGATCACGACGCGCCCCTTCCGCGCCCCGCATCACACCATCTCCGACGCCGGCCTTATCGGTGGCGGCTCGATTCCGCGCCCGGGCGAGGTCAGCCTCGCCCATCACGGCGTCCTGTTCCTTGACGAGTTGCCCGAGTTCCGCAAGAACGTGCTCGAGGTCCTCCGCCAGCCGCTCGAGGACGCGCGCATCACCATCTCGCGGGTGATGGGCACGCTCACCTTTCCCGCCTCCGTGATGCTGGTAGCTGCGATGAACCCTTGCCCGTGCGGCTTCTACACCGACCCGCAGCACGAATGCTCCTGTTCGCCAATCGCGATCCAGCGCTATCGCTCGCGCATTTCGGGCCCGCTGCTCGATCGCATCGACATCCACATCGAAGTGCCTGCCGTGAAGTACAAAGATCTTACCGATCGCGTCGCGCGCGAGCCGTCGCTCGCCATTCGCGAGCGGGTCAATCGCGCGCGCGAGGCTCAGCTCATTCGTTTCGCCGGGATGCCATTTTTCTGCAATGCGCAGATGCGCGCGAGCGAACTCCGTCAACATTGCCAAATCGAGTCCGGCGGCGAGCGCCTGCTCGAGCTTGCCATCAACCGCCTCGGCCTGAGCGCACGCGCTTACACGCGCATCCTGAAGGTCTCCCGCACCATCGCCGATCTCGACGGCGCCGGCGCGATCGCCGCCCACCATGTCAGCGAGGCGATTCAGTATCGCTCGCTCGACCGCACCGCCCCTTAGCGAAAAGGAAGCGGGCGGCTCGAATGATCGAGCCGCCCGCCGTCAGACCGAAGCGATCGCCAGGTTTAGTGGATGTCGTACCCGGCTACGAACTGATCCAGCTGACCGGCACCCGTGTGTTTCAACACCAACGTGCCCGAGGCAACCGTGTTTGCACCAAAGTACGTCTTCGGACCCGTCGCGGCGTTGCCCAGGGTGTTGGTCGGAACTTCTATGCCGGTATCGACGTCACCCGAATTGTCGATCGGCCGGAAGTACACCTCGTAGTTGGTGCTCGCCTTCGCGCCCTTCAATGTAACGCTGATCTGGCCTCCGGCGTTCACCTCGTAGAAGCCCGCATCCAGCGGGTCACTCCCGCAAACCAGGTCGTTCGGATCGGTCACAGCTCCGCATGCAACCAGGTTGGATACCGAAACTGCCGGAGGCACGAACTTCTGACCCACCTTGAATCCGGACACGAACTCATTTGTGCTGCCGCTCTGCAGGACGATCGATCCCGAACCGATCGTGCCAGCCGCGAATTCAGAGCGCACCACCAGCGTGGCATTGCCATGGCTGTCCGTCGGGCCGACCGTTCCGAGAGCGGTCGACTTACCGCCCGGCGAAAGCAGGATGGCGCTGTAGCTGGTGGTGGGCCGCGCGCCGTTGACATGGATCGCCAGCGCGCCGTCATCGTTTTCAACATCGACGCGGCCGTAGCTCAAAGAATCGCTTCCGCAGTTTGAAAGAGTTCCCGGCGCGACCACATCCGTGCAGCGCACCAGGGCCGGCTGGAAATCACGCCCCGACTCGAGACCGTTAGTGGAGACCAGCACCCCGGTGACGAACTCCTCGCCGCCAGTGCTGCTCAGTACCACGTTGCCGGCGCCGACCGTCCCGAATTTGAAAAATGCATCCATTCGAAGCGCGCCGTCTCCGTCGGCGCCGGTCTTAAGATTGCCGATCGAAGTGGTCTGAGTGCCGTCGTTCGAGACGAGACTAACGGCATACGTAGTGTTAGTCGCAGCGCCAACCACCACGACCGTCACTTCCCCTTGATCGCTTATCGTGGCCCCGCCCCGCTTGAGCGGATCCTGGACCGCCGCGCAGGTCGTAAGCGCGGCCGGCGTCGCAACCGATTGGCATCGAACCAGCGGTGCGTCGAAAGTTTGTGCGTGCGCCAATCCCGATGCGAGACAAAGCGCCAATGGCGCCGCGAGTAATGCGGGCCCCCACTTCCGTCGTGATTGAAACATACAGACACTCCTCCTGACTGTCCGTCGATTGCCCAGGCAATCGGACTGGAAAATTTGCGATTCGAAATGTAAGACGCGCCCAACGGCAAGGTCGTTTACATGCGACTCAAATCGAATTGGATCGGCCCATCCCGCTCAGCTCACCGTCCCCGCATACGACACATCGGCACAATGAAGTTACACAAAGTAGCCTCTCTCTAACATTAAGGAGAGGCTATGATTCCGTGAAAAATGAAACCCACGGCGGGTTTAACTACAATGAAGTCGTTCCTCTGCCTTACTGCCCCTGCTGCATCTCCCGCGGATGCTGCCGCCGCAGCCCCAGCCGCCGCCGCGCCTCTCGCCGCTGTGCCGGCGTCATCTGCTGCCAGCGATGCCAGTTCGCGATCATCCGGTCGCGCTGCTGGGGCGGAAGCTGCTCGAATTGCTGGTATCGCTTCATCACCTTGTCGCGCTGATCCGCCGGCAGACCCCGGTAACGCGAATAGGCCTCGCGCAATTCATCGCGCCGCGCCTGCGGAAGTTGGCGCCACTTGCGCAATCCTTCGAGCACTCGCCTGCGCTCTTCAAGCGGCAGATTGCGGAACGTCTGGAAATTCTGCCGGACCTTCTGCCGCTCCTCGGGCCGCATTGCTTGCCATCGCCGGTAGTTCTCGAGCACGCGCTCGCGCTGCTCTGGTCTGAGCTGCGCCCATTCATTTGGATGCTGCGCGATTAGGGCGCGCTCGGCATCGTTCGACGGCTCCATTGCTGCCGGCGACGACTGCGCGTAAGCGGGAATAGCCGATGCCCATCCGCAAAGGCTCAACCCCGCGATCATGAATGCGATCGCGACGCGCATTCGACCTGTCATGGCTGCGGTCCCTCGACGTCATAGCCAGGCTGGCTCGACTGCGCCGGCACGGGCGCCTCGGCCGGCGCGTGGTTTCCGCCCGCGTGGGCGCCAACCACCTCAGGGCGATTTCCCAGGTAACCCATCGCATCAAGCGCGCGTATCTGGTCGAGCATTGAGTCGTCAGTTGGAGCACCTGGCCGCGCGGCAGGCGACGGCGCACCTTTCGCGTCATTGGCACGCGGCTCGAACAGGTCAAGGTTCATCAACATTCTCAAATCTGGCGGCGCGTCCTGCGCCGACGTCCTCCCCGTTTCGGTACCGACGAGCATGGCCGCGAAGAGCATGATCGCCGCCATTTTAGGACGGAGTTTCATGGTTCTGGCGATCCCCGGGCCGCCCCAGCTCGTCCAGACGTTCGATCACGTCATAGTTCTCAAGCAAGTCGAGATGCTCGACGACGCGATAGTTCGCCAGCAAGCCGACATCCGCGCTGCTCAACTCTTGTTGCAGCTCGAGCTGATCGACTCCTGGCGTTCGCAAACCTTCCGCACCGCGATGCATCACCAGCGCGATCGCGAGCACGGCGATCGCCGCCGCACCCACCGCCATCGACGGCCAGCCGAACACCGGCAATCGTACATCTGCCCGCCTCCATCGCCACCGCCCGCGGATGCTCGCGTTCCGGGCCTGGCCTGCGCGCAGCTTGCGCATAAGTTCGCCCCGGTACTCAACCCAATCCGGTTCGCGCACCTGGTCAACCGCCCGCGCGAGATTCGACAGTATCGCCGACGACGCCTCCGCCAACTCGCGGCATTGTGCGCATCCCTCCAGATGCGCCCGCACCTGCGCCCGCTCGTCCGCGTTCAACTCTCCGCGCAGATATGGGATTAGTTCAGGCTCTGGGTGAATAACCGCCATAGTAGTCAGTCGTCTTTCGATTACTCATTCGTTTTTCAGCAACTTCCGGAGCTGCGCGATCCCGCGATGCACATGCACGCGCGCCGTGTTCTCCGAGCACTTGAGCACCTCGCTTATTTCCCGGCTCGTAAATCCCTCCTGCGTCTGCAGCAGCACCGCGGCACGCTGCTGCGGCGAGAGCTTTGCCAAAGCGGGCCGCAGCCGGCTTATCGATTGTGTCAGCATCGCCTTGCTCTCGGGACCGGTTTCGCTCGACGGCGGATCGAACGCGCGTTCGTCGGGGTTGTCGCCGCCCGGACCCGCAAGCGGCGCCAGCCGCCGCCACCATCGATTTCGCCGCTGATGGTCGATGCACAGGTTGACCAGGATCCGATAGAACCACGTCGAAAAGCGCGACCGCCCATCGAATCGGCCTGCCGATTCGTACAGCCGGATGAACGCGTCCTGCGAGACGTCGCGCGCATCGGCTTCGTTGCCGAGGATCGACGACGCGAGCCGGTACGCGCGAGCCTGATGGCGATCCAACATGACCTCGAACGCGTCCGCATCGCGTGCGGCGATTCTCCTGCAAAGTTCCTCATCCGAAGGCTCGACCATTAATCAGGCTCAGGGCCCGTCAATCCAAAATAAGCCGGTCCCAAGACCGATTTTACAATTTCCCGACCAGTTTGACGAAACAACCCACAAATTCGTTTACACGGTCCGCGCCTCAGTTCGACCGCCACGTCATCGCGATGTAAACGAAATGCCGGGCCACTTCGTCCAAGCTCTATCGAGAGAACAAATTGCGGCGGCGACGCCCAGCCATAACAGCAGGAGATCAGTCATGAAAAAGTGTTTTACAACCCTCGCGGCCATAGCTTTTGTCGGCGCCATGGGCATGACGGCGTTCGCCGGCCCGGTCGCTCGCTTCGACCACGGCTACCTCGACGAGCATCCCGAGGTCGCCCGGCAACTCGGCCGCGACCCGCGGCTGGTGGACAACCCGCAGTTCCTGGCCACGCATCCCGGCCTCGACGAGTACTTAAGGAACCATCCGGAAGTCCGCGAGGATCTGCTGCATCACCCGGACCGCTTCATGGCTCGCGAGCGCTACTACGAGAACCATGGCGAAGGCTATGGCGCGCATCCATTAGCGAGCACCGATCGCTACTTGGACTCGCATCCCGAGGTCGCGCAGCAGCTGGAGAAGGATCCGGCGCTGGTCGACGATCCCAGGTACGTCGACAGCCATCCGGGACTGCATGAATACTTGCAGACCCATCCAGTCGCGCGCCATGACTGGAAGTCGCACCCGTTCCGCTACATGGCAGCCGAGCGCCGCTACGATAAGAAGCACTAAACAATAGGGCAAGCTCCGGTGAGGCAGCACGGCGCCGAGCGATTAAGATCGCACCGCCCCTTAGCGAAACGCATTCGGGACAGGTATGAATGTGTGAAAATGAAACCCACGGCGGGTTTCACCACAATGAGTCCTTCCTCGGCCTCACTGCCCGTGTGTACTTCGCAGGGATTCGCTCATCGGGGTTTGCTCGTACTTCCCAGCCGCGTCTTCGGCGAAAATTCCCAGGCCTGCGAGGAACTGGAGTAAACGACGAAGCGATAGCGCATGCGTTTTCGTCGCATCTGCCAATTCATCGACGGTTTTAGGCGGCTGCCCGACCAAATTCACGATCCCGACCTTCGCCGCAGCAGCGATCGCCGGCAATGCCATAAAGCCAAAAATCAACTGCTGCATCTGCGCTCCGGCGGAAGCTTGGGACAGCTGTAAACTTTGATTTGGCATTGTCTCTCCCTCCTTATCTCATGCTGGTGCTTGTTCCTGGCAATTTCTTTTAATCGCCTTCGAGAATCGAATGGCAACCAAGCGGACTTCTACTTCCACTGCGCTTCAGAAGCACGGAGTGAAAGCTTCTCAAACGCTTTGCCTTGTTGACGATGATCAAAGGTACTACTGACCATGCGCTTGGCTTTCCATTTTTACACTGCGTAACACGCCAGTGCTGAGAATTTAGCTCCCCCTTGATAGACCCAGGTGTGACGCTGAAGTATCGCTAAGCTTATCGACATTTCACCTAGCGCTCTCCTTGACCTTGCGACAGAAGACGATCGTCAAGATGGCCAAAGATCGGATCAGGATCATTAAGTGGATTGTAAGCCTGTTCGGTACCACCGCTGACTGTTCGCATGAAATTTGTCGATGCGGTTGTGCTCGCGAGCCTGATGCTCGCGATCGCGGCGGACGTGCGGGCGTCCACCTACGTGGTGTATATCCCGCTGGACAGCCCGATCTACGATGAGCTCGATAGCCTTGACGGCCTGGGTTACCTCGACGATTACCTGAGCGAAGTACGGCCGATCAGCCGGGTCGAGGCGGCCCGTCTGGCGCGCGAGGCCCAGCGCAATCTGGATGACTCGGAGCGCAACGATCCGCTGGCGCGCGAGCTGATGGTTTCGCTCGATGCGCAGCTCGCCGAGGAAATCGGCTGGCTGCGCGCCAACCGTGAGGACGACCTGCCGGCGATGGTGCAGCCGCTGTCGCGCCTGGAAGCCCAGGGCATCTTCACCAGCGGCGGGTCGCGTTACTGGAATACCGGTGGCACCAGCGGCCTGCATGGCGTCGAAGGCACGCCGCTGCTGGCGAACAACGACGGCCTGCCGACGGGG
>Ga0074044_10001105_pt1 | contig 24812 bp, 21 predicted proteins | sample BogForMeECP23OM1_FD_94443 | JGI IMG/M metagenome (GOLD analysis project Ga0074044, IMG submission 94443) | Bog forest soil microbial communities from Calvert Island, British Columbia, Canada - Bog Forest MetaG ECP23OM1 | ecosystem: Environmental > Terrestrial > Soil > Wetlands ... | reverse complement strand
GCAGCACGCCGTCAATGCGGAAGCGGACGCGGAATTCCTTTTCGTAGGGCTCCATGTGAATGTCACTGGCGCCGCGCTTGACGGCGTCGGTGAGCACCAGGTTCACGAGCTTGACGATGGGGGCTTCATCGGCCGCCTTTTCCAGCTCCTTGAGTTCGAGTTCCTGGTCTTCGGCCTGCAACTCGATATCGGAACCCTCGCCGAGGTCGTTCATGGACTGCATGACCTGCTCGAGCTCGGCTTCCTTGGAAGTGCCGTAGGCCTTCTCGATGCCCTCGAGGATGGAGCTTTCCGAGGCCACCACCGGCTCGATGTTGAAGCCGGTCATGAACTTGATATCGTCCATGGCGAAGACGTTGGTGGGATCGACCATGGCGATGGTGAGCGAAGCGCCGACCCGGCTCAGCGGCAAAATCTGATAGCGTTTCGCGGTTTCATGGGGAATCAGCTTGACCACCGCGGGGTCGATTTCAAAGTAAGAAAGATTAATGGCGGGCACGCCGTACTGGCGCGAGAGAAAGTTCGTGACGTCCTCGTCCGAGAGGAAACCCAACTTCACCAGCGCCGAGGCAAGGCGGGAGTGAGAATCCTTCTGGAGCTTGGTCGCCTGTTCCAACTGCTCTGGGGTGATGACCTTTTCTTTAACAAGGAGGTCACCCAGCCGCTGAGACATATCTCTCCTGTATTCCCACGCACTGCGAGGTCAATGCGAAGCCGCTGATTCCCGGAGGGATCAGCGAAGGCGCTTTCGCACTGACACAAATTGTCAACCCGATGGGCATTCCGCAAAAGTAACTTAGGTACCTGTACTACGCTGGGAGTGCGGGTTGCGCCCAGTATTGACGGCATTTCTGCGCGAAAACCGCAGTGTGACGAAGATCACAACCGGCGGAGCATGTTCCTTGGTGTGGGGACGGGGTTTCCGAGGGTCTCCCACTCATTCGCAAGAAACGCGAATGAGTGGGGCACCCGTGGTTCACGGTTCGCAAGCCCACCCTGGACTGGCAGCTAGAATGGTGACGGCCGTCTCCAACCTGTGCCCGCCATGAGCGAAACCAAACTCGACGCGATCCGCGCTTACTACCACACGTTGTTTTCCGCCTGGGGACACCAGCGCTGGTGGCCGGCGCAATCGCGCTTTGAGGTGATTGTTGGGGCGTATTTAACGCAGAACACTTCGTGGACAAACGTGGAGAAGGCGCTCGGCAACCTTCGGAAAGCGCGGCTTCTGACGATCCGCGGAATCCGGCGCACGCCACAGGCCGAACTGGAGCAACGGATTCGGCCCTCAGGTTATTTCCGACAGAAAGCGCAGCGGCTGAAAACTTTTGTGCGTTTCCTCGATGAACGCTGCGGCGGATCGCTGGCGCGAATGTTGGCGCGGCCAACGGACGAACTCCGCGACGAACTGCTCGCGCTCAATGGGGTTGGGCCGGAGACCGCGGACTCGATTCTGCTCTACGCTGGTAATCATCCGGTCTTTGTCGTGGACGCTTACACCAGGCGCATTCTGGAGCGGCACGAGATCGTTTCCGGGCGCGCCAGCTACGACGAAATCCGCGAATTGTTCGAGCAGGCACTGAGCGAGGCGCCCGCTGCGGAGGGCTTTTCACCGCCGAGACGCCGAGGACGCCGAGACAATTCGAGGTCAAGTTCGAATTGTCTTCCCAGGAATCAAGAGTTCCCCGGTGCTCTCGGCGTCTCGGCGGTGAACAAGCATCCGGCCTGGCCGCGCGGCTCTTCGCATCCACCTTCTGCCATTAGCGAAGGCACCCGCTCTCCCCTGGTCCAGAGATTCAACGAAATGCACGGGTTGATCGTCAGAGTTGGCAAGAACTACTGCCTAAAGTCACAACCGCGGTGTGAGCAGTGTCCTTTGCAAAAGTTCCTTCCCCGGGCAAAGTGAGTCATCGAGTATGACGACGCGGGAGTGAACTCATGAAATGGCGAGCGCTGGTTCTGTTCCTGGCGGCCGCAATCTTTACCCTGGGATTTGGCGCTGCTGTCCCAGAGCAATCGCTGCGCGAGGCTGCAAGGGGGTCTGGGATGCTCATCGGCACGGCGGTGAGGCCGGCGCAACTCTCTGAGGCGGACTACGCGTCCACACTGGCGCGCGAGTTCAACATGCTGGAACCGGAAGACGCGCTCAAGTGGGAGGTGGTGCATCCGGAGCCGCAGTCTTTCGATTTTTCTCAAGCGGACCAGATCGTGGACTTCGCGACCCGGCACAACATGAAGGTTCGCGGGCACACGCTGGTTTGGCACCGGCAGAATCCTAAATGGCTGACGGAAGGAAACTACCCTTCCAGCGAGCTGGCTGAAATTCTCGAGAAGCACATTAGGACCGTGGTTGGACATTACCGGGGCAAGGTATTCGCATGGGACGTAGTCAATGAGGCGTTCGACGAATTGCATCCGGGAACATTGCGCGGCACGATCTGGCGAGATCAGCCCGGAATCGGCCTGGCGGGAAACGGTAGCTCCTATATCGAGCGTTGTTTCCGCTGGGCGCATGAAGCCGATCCGCAGGCTCTGTTATTTTACAACGAGGCCGAGGCGGAAGTCGTGAATTCCAAGTCGGATGCGATCTACGCTATGGTTCGCGATTTCCGCCAGCGCGGCGTGCCCATCGACGGCGTGGGATTCCAGATGCACATCGCGAATCTGCGCGCCGATGTCGCGTCCATTTCCGCCAATCTCAAGCGCTTCACGGCTCTGGGAGTGCAGGTCCACATCACCGAGATGGATGTTGCCCTGCCGGTCGATGCCAGCGGCAATCCTCGCGCTGAGGATCTCCAGCGGCAGGCGGAGATCTATCGCGGGATTGCCAGTGCTTGCGTATCTCAGCCGGGTTGCACGGCGATCCAGACCTGGGGCTTCACGGACGAGTATTCCTGGATCGGGTCGCACTCGAAGAAGACGCAAGGCGCGGCGCTGCTGTTTGATCGGGACTATCGGGCCAAGCCAGCGTATGAAGCGCTGCGGAATGCGTTGGAGTCAGGGCGGCCCTATAATGTGACCAATCCGTGGCCTCGCTGAATCCAATTCGCGACGAAGGCAAGACCTCTGGCCGTCGGAAGGCGGTGATCGGGTTCGGGATCGGCGCTTTTCTGCTGCTTGCGATTTTGGTAGCGCAGGCCTCGTTCAATCTGAAGTTCATCAGCCCCGACAGCAATGAACAGCTTCTGTTTTTCGCCGGACTGACCGGCCTGATTTTCTCTGCCTTCGTTGCCCTGACCATCGTTCTCGGACGCAATCTGCTGAAGCTCTTTGCCGAACGGCGGCAAGGCGTAGCCGGTTCCAAGTTCCGCACGCGCCTGGTGGTGGTAAGCCTGGTGCTGTCGTTCTTGCCCGTGATTGCGATGTTCTGGTTCTCCTACGGGCTGATCAACCGCTCGATCGACAAGTGGTTCTCGCAGCCGGTCGAGGAAGTGCGCGCGGATACGGCGGCGATGTCGGCTCTGCTCTATGACTACGCGGGCCAGAATGCGGCCTCGGAAGCAAAGGCCATCGCCCAGACGGACGAATTCCAAAAAGCCTTCGCCAGCGGGAACTTCAATGAAGCCACGGAAGAACTTCAGGAACACATCCCGACGCTGCAAGGCGGATTCGTTCTGGCCCTGGCAAATGGCAACGTGGCCGCCAGCCTAAACCCTCCGGCGCACTGGGCCGACATGCAGGATCGCTTCCCGGTGCAGCCGGCCTTGCGCGGAGAGCACCCTCATTTCCAGTGGGGCCAGACGGACTACCTGGTTGCAGCGGCCCCGCTTCGAGGAGGCGCGGTGTTCGTCGCCATGCCTCTGCCGCCAAAATTCGCCCAAACGGCTAAGCAGATTCAAGACAGCCAGAAGCGTTACATCGAACTGGCCGCGAAAAGGAAACTGTTCCGGCGGACGTATATCGGATTCCTGCTGCTGCTGACGGTGTTAGTACTGTTCGCTTCGACCTGGATGGCGCTGCTGCTTTCAAAGCTCGTCAATCGTCCGGTGGCGGCGCTGGCAGCGGGGACGGAGGCGATCTCCAAAGGGCAACTCGACTACCGCGTCGATATTCGGGCCACCGACGAACTGGCCGAACTGGTGCAGTCGTTCAACAGCATGGCGGAGCAGCTTGAATCCAGCCGGCACCAGATCGAAGCCTCCAGCCGCGACGTCGGCGCCGCGAACGAAGCACTCGAAAGACGACGCCGGTACATCGAAACGGTCCTCGAGAGTCTTCCGACGGGAGTGATTTCGATTGACGCTGAGCGCCGCGTGACGCTGGCGAACGCCGCTTTCTCCCGCATGTTCTACCTTGACCGGAATGAGTACCTGAGCCCGGCGGCGCTGGCGAACTTACCGCTGCGCGATGTGATCCCCGCCGATGTGCTTGCGGACCTGGAACCCCTGCTGCGCCGCGCCGATCGCATGGGCATCACGGCCGCCAACATGGAACTCGACCTGCCACGAGCGCAGTTGAACGTCGCGGTAACCGTGTCGGCGCTGCGGCACGCCGCCGAGGGGCTGGGATATGTGTTGGTGTTCGAAGACCTGTCGGACTTGCTGCGCGCGCAGAAACAGGCCGCCTGGCGCGAAGTGGCGCGGCGCGTGGCGCATGAGATCAAGAACCCGCTGACCCCGATTGCGCTTTCGGCCGAGCGCATTCGTCGCCATTTGACGCGGGGCACAGCGCCCGACGCCGCCTCGCTCGAGGTGATCCGCACTTGCTCGGAAACCATCCGGAACGCGGTCGAAAGCGTGCGGACGCTGGTGGACGAATTCTCGGCGCTGGCGCGTTTTCCGGCCTCGCGCCCGCAACCCGCCAGCTTGAATCAGCTGGTGGAGGGTGCGCTCATCATGTTCAATGGCCGGCTGGAGGGCATTCGCGTGCGCACGGAACTGGCGCACGATCTGCCGGCGGTGATGGCCGATCCGGAAGCGATCAAGCGCGCGATCGCAAATCTGGTGGACAACGCCGCCGAGGCCATGCAGGACGCGATCCTGAAGGAGATCACGATTTCAACTTCGCTGGTGGCCAGCCGCGATGCCGTCGAGTTGGCCGTCTCCGATACTGGGCAGGGAGTTTCGCGCGACGTGAAAGAACGGCTGTTCCTGCCGTATTTTTCGACCAAGCAACGCGGCACGGGGCTGGGTCTGGCGATAGTGAGCAGAATTGTGGAAGACCATCGCGGTTCGATCCGGGTGGAAGAAAATAAGCCGTTCGGCAGCCGCTTCGTGGTCGAGTTGCCGATCGCCGCGGAAACGGTCAGCGCTCCGGCGACGAGCTGACAGTACGACCGCATGATGAGGTATACGGCAGAGGGACGGCGTCTCGCCCGGGCCGCCGGGCGGGGACGCCCGGCACTCCACCAGCAATATTAGTTGTTAGGCAAAACCATGGCACACATCCTGATCGTCGATGACGAAGCTGGTATCCGCGAATCCTTGCGCGGCATCCTGGAGGACGAGGGATACAAAATCAGCGTCAGCCCGAGCGGAGAAGACTGCCTCGAGGTGCTGCGCAAAAGCAGCTTCGACCTGATCCTGCTGGATGTGTGGCTGACCGGAATCGACGGCTTGGAAGTGCTGGAGAAAATCCGCGAAATGGAGGATCCGCCGGAGGTCATCATGATCTCGGGCCATGGGACCATCGAAACCGCGGTGCGCGCCACGAAGCTCGGCGCTTACGATTTTGCGGAGAAGCCGCTGTCGCTCGAAAAGACGCTCATCCTGGTAAAAAATGCGATCGAGGCGCGGCGGCTGCGCCATGAGAATCTCGACCTGCGGAAGCAACTGCAATCGAAGAGCGTGATCGTGGGCGACAGCGTTCCCATGAAGGCGCTGCGGCAGCAGATTGCGCTGATGGCGCCCACGAACGGACGCGTGCTGATCTACGGCGAATCGGGCACCGGCAAAGAACTGGTCGCGCATGCCATCCACATGCAGAGCCTGCGCAAGAATGAGATGTTTGTCGAGATGAATTGCGCCGCGATTCCCGAAGACCTGATCGACAGCGAACTGTTCGGGCACCGCAAAGGGTCGTTTCCAGGAGCTACGGCGGACAAGGAAGGCAAGTTTCAGAAGGCCGATAAGGGAACTTTGTTTCTGGATGAAGTCGGCGACATGAGTCTGAAGACGCAATCCAAAGTGTTACGCACGCTGGAGCAACAGCGCTTCAACCCGGTGGGGAGCGACGATCCGGTTACGGTGGACGTGCGGGTAATTGCTTCGACCAACAAAGACCTGGAAGAAGAGATTGCCAAGGGGAACTTTCGCGAAGATCTTTTCTATCGTCTAAACGTGGTTCCGTTCGTGGTGCCGCCGCTGCGCGAACGCAAAGAAGACATCCCGTTATTTGCGCGGCATTTTCTGAAGGAATTTGCCTCGGCCTATGGCCGGCGCCCCCGCGAGATTACCGACGATGCCATCGACGCGCTGATGCGCTATGCGTGGCCGGGGAACATCCGCGAGTTGCGCAATGTGATCGAGCGCATCGTGATCATGAATCCGACCACCTCACGCTTTGAACGCAAGCATCTTCCGCCGCTGGTGCATCGCGACGGCAGCCGCCGCGTGACGGGTACGGAAGGCTCGACGCTGCACCAGGCACGGGCGGCCTATGAGCGCGACTACATCCTCAAGAAGCTGGACGAGAATCATGGCAACGTCAGCCGCACCGCCGAAGTGCTTGGGCTGGAGCGCAGTCATCTGTATCGCAAGATGAAGAGTTTGGGGATTGCGGCGAAGGAGTAGGGCAGGTATCAGCTATCAGCTATCACAAAATGCAAGACTCCGCTGCGCATAACGTCAACACAATTGCGTAAAGACCGAATCCGGGAGGTTTTCCTGAGGGCTGACGGCTGATAGCTGACAGCTATCTTTTCAGCATGTGAATCTCAGTCCCGTTCTTGTGAAACTGGACGTCGTCCATCAACTGATTGATCAGGTAGATGCCACGGCCGTGACTGGAATAGATGTTCTCGCCTAGGCAGGGGTCGGCAATCTGGGCGGGATCGAAACCGGGGCCGGGATCGCGCACCACGATCAGCATGCCGCGCTGTTCGTCGCAGACCACGTCGCATTCGATAACTTTAGAGGGATCGCCTTGCGCGCCATGCACAACGGCATTGGCCAGGGCTTCGGTCAAGGCGAGTTCGATGTCGTCTTCGCGTCCCTCGGCGCATTTCATTTCCCGCACTACATTCATCACGCTGCGGACGACCGCGTCCACGGCACCGTGGTCGGCGGCCAGCGTCACGCTGAGCTTGAGATTGAGCTTCTCCGCGTCGAAGTTACAGGATTGCGGCGTCTGCTCAGGGGATGGAGAAGAATCTTCCATAGTCGGCTGTGGCTTTCGTTTCAGCCTGTCCCCTAATTGAGATGCAGGAAGGCGCTGAGAAATTCTATGGACTTCGGGGCTCAGATGCAAACTTTTTTGGATGGCAGGCAACTCTTATCGTGTTACGTTAGCGGGTGACCACCGTAAGTTGGGCGCCTACCGACCTGAAATCTACAGCTGGCAAGAGGAAAAATCGAGTAGAGACGGGGCTTGCCCCGTCTCAATCCGCGGCAGGAGACGCGGCAAGCCGCGTCTCTACGGGGCTTCACTCTTCTGGGTCGGGCGGGCCTCCGATCTGCTGCAGTTGACGCCGCCAATCGAGTTCTTCCACGAAGTTTCGCGAATCGCGCCAGCCGGCCTTGATCTTGACGAAGAGCTCGAGAAAGACTCTGGTCCCTATCATCTTCTCGATGTCTAGGCGGGCCGAGGTTCCAATCCTCTTGAGCGTTTGGCCGCCTTTGCCGAGCAGGATGGCTTTTTGGCCGTCGCGCTCGCAAAAGATCACCGCGGCGATCCTCGTCATCCTCGGACTCTCTTCGAATTGCTCGATCAGGACCGAAACCGCGTGCGGCACCTCTTCATGGGTTTGCATCAGAACGTGTTCGCGGATCAACTCCGCTGCCATGAATCGCACGGGCTGATCGGTGATCTGATCTTCGGGAAAATAGCGCGGGCCGTTGGGCAGAGCTTTCAGAACGCAGGACAGCAACTCGTCGAGGCCTTTTCTTTTAAGAGCGGAGATGGGGACGATCTCCTTAAAATCGTGCAGCGTTTGGAACTGCGCGATCAGCGGGAGCAGCTTGCTCTTGTCGGCGAGCAAATCAATTTTGTTGAGCAGCAGGAAGACCGGAGTGCCAGCCCTTTTTGCCAGGTCGAGGACGAAGCCGTCTTCGCGGTCCCACTTCTTCTTGGCATCGACAATCATCAAAATCAGTTCACAGCCTTCGAGCGCCTCGCGCACCTCGGACATCATCTTGCGGCCGAGCGAGGAGCCGGCTTGGTGAACTCCGGGCGTGTCGATCAGGACGATTTGCCCGGCCTCACGTCCCTTCTGCTTGGGGGCATTGATATTGATGATGCCAAGAATGCGGTTGCGCGTGGTCTGGGGCTTGGGAGAAATGATAGCCAGCTTCTCGCCGACCAGCGCATTCAGCAGCGTGCTCTTGCCCGCATTGGGACGGCCGAGAATGCAGACGAATCCGGAGTGGAAAGACATGGAGATAGGGTACTAGGTTTCAAGGTGTCAGGTGTCAGGTCTCAGATGAGTGGTGCATGAGGAACGGCGGCTACGTTAGACTGTCGGGTTATCTGGAGACATCCCTGTATGAACTGGCCGGGACGGGTCGTCCTGCTCATCGCCATCTTCGTTTCGTTGTTTCTGTTCTGGCGGAAGTTCGGCGCTGCCCTGCGTATCATTTTGGCATCGAAACCGGACGCCGACTTCCAACTGCGGCCGATTGGCCCGCGCATCCGCAAAGTGCTTTGGGAAGTGGCCGCGCAGGGACTGGTGATTGCCCAAAGGCCGCTGCCTGGCCTGGCACATGCCTTCGTGTTCTGGGGCTTCTGCGTTTTCGCCCTGGTGACGCTCAACCACTTTGCCGAAGGATTCGGCCTGGGCTTTCTGTCCGATGGCGGCTTCTCGCGCTTTTATTTTCTGTTTGCCGGGGTGTTCGCCGTGGCCGTGGCCATTTCGATCGCGGCGCTGGCTTTCCGCCGGTTCGTCGTCCGGCCGAAATGGCTCGAGCCGTTGTCTCCGGAATCTGGCCTGATCGCGTTCCTGATTTTCGCGTTGATGATCACCTATCTGGCCAGATTCTGGATTCCGGATGGTTCCGCAGCGGCTTGGGCGGTGTGGTGGGCGCATACGCTGCTGCTCCTGTCCTTCCTGCCGCTGATTCCTGGCACCAAACACATGCATCTCGTGCTCAGCCCGTTGACGGTGTTTCTGGAGCGCGACGGCTTCAGCCGTATTCCGCCGCTCGTGGGCGACGAGGATTTCGGCCTCGATACGGGCAAGGATTTGACCCGGATCGCCAGCCTGCAGGCTTACACCTGCGTCGAGTGCGGCCGCTGCACCGAACACTGTCCGGCCAACAACACGGGAAAGATTCTCAATCCCAAAGAAATCATCTTGGGCACGCGGCATTACCTGAAAGAATTCGGACCGAAGAGCAGCGAACTGCTGCTGGGCAAGCACCTTTCCATGGAAGCGGCTTTCCAGTGCACCACGTGCGGAGCCTGCGAGTTCCAGTGCCCGGTGGGCATCCAGCACCTGCCGTTGATCGTGGGGTTGCGGCGCGGCGCGGTGAATACCGGCAAGTGGGATAACAGTCACGGCGGCGAACTGTTCAACACGCTCGATCGCCACGGTAATGCGCTGGGGTTCCCAGCGTCCGAACGCGAAAAATTTATCGCCAAGAACGGGCTGCCCTACTTCGACGGGACCCAGGAATATTGCCTGTGGATGGGATGCCTGGGATCGTTTGACCCGAATGGTCGGAAGATTCTGCTGGCGCTGGTCGAGGTGCTCGGTTACCTCGGTATCAGCTTCGGCGTTCTGCGCCAGGAGAAGTGCAACGGCGATCCCGCGCGGCGACTGGGCAACGATTATCTGTTCGGCGAACTGGCCCAGGGGAACCTGGAGCAGATCCGCGAGGCGGGTGTGAAGAAGATGGTTTCGATCTGCCCGCACTGCGTGCGCACCATGGGCGTGGATTGGAAGGAGCACGGCGGCAGCGTCCCGATCGAGCACCACACGGAATTACTGGCCCGATTCCGCGATAAACTGCCGCTCGACGGCTCTCTCGGTACCTCGGCGCAGAAGAGCATGGTGTATCACGACGCCTGCTACCTGGGGCGATATCGCGGCGTCTATGACGAACCGCGGGAGGTGATGGCGCGTTTCGGCCAGGTGGTGGATCCGCCGCGGGCGCGCGAACGCGGCTTCTGCTGCGGCGGGGGCGGCGGCTTGATGTTTCTGGGAGAAGAGTCGGGCAAGCGCGTTAATCTGGAGAGGGCGCAGGAACTGGTGGCGACGGGTGCCAGCGTGGTGGCGGCGGCCTGCCCGTTCTGCAATTCGATGCTGCGCGACGGATTGGCGGCGGCTACAACCGATCCGCCGGAGTTGCTCGACGTTGTCCAGATCGCGGCCGCAGCAATCGCGAAAAGCGGCGCGGAGAAGACCGCCGGCGGGGACTAGGGCGGCGACCGCGCGATTGTTACCGCTGTCAACCAAGTTTGACGGTGGAGTGACGGGCGTCTCGCCCGTCCAGTTGTGCGGCGGCCGGGCGGGGACGCCCGGCTCTCCACCGTCAAGAGCGCCGGGTCTCCACAATCGCCTCGCGAATTGCCTGCACTACTCCATCCATCTGGCTGGGCGTTCCTATGGTGATGCGCACGCATCCTTCACAACCGGGGTTGGACGATGAATCGCAGACCAGGATGCCGCGCTGCTGCATCGACTCCACGAAGGCTTTCGCTTTCGCGCCTACTCGCAACAGAACGAAATTCGTCTGGCTCGGCCAGAAGCGGAGGCCCAGTTTGTCGAACAATTGCGCTAGGCGCTCGCGGCCCTGCTTTACCTGTGCTACGTGATCGCGCACGAACGCCTGGTCGGCGAGCGCTTCTTCGAGGCAAGCTAGCACCAGGGAATTCACATTGAAGGGCGCGCTGTGCCTCCTTATATAGCCGATCTGCTCGGCGGCTCCGGTCAGCACTCCCAGGCGCAGGCCGGCGAGTCCGTAGGCTTTGGACAAGGTGCGCCCGACGAACAGGTTCGGATGCGCAGTTAAATCCGGGAGCAGCGTCTCTCCGCAAAACTCGAAGTAGGCTTCGTCGACCAGCACTGCCGCAGCGGGCGCTGATTCCGCAATTTTCAACAAGTCCGCGCGCGATGCGGCGAGGCCGGTGGGATTGTTGGGATTGGCGATCGCGATTACCCGGGTGCGTGGCGAAATTCGGGCCAACAAATCGGCGGTTGGGAATGTCAAGTCTTCGCCCGACCGCAGGCGCACCACTTGTGCCCCCAGCGCTTCGCCCAGCATCGGATACATCACGAAGGTTGGATCGGCAAACAGCAGTTCATCGCCTGCGCCGAGATACGTCGCAAACAGCAGCGACAGCGCCTCATCCATTCCGTTGGTGAGCAACACCTGCTCAGGCGCGATGCCCAGGAAATTCGCTACCATCCGCTCACCCACCTCGCGCTCTGGATACAGCGACACGTCCGCCACCGAGAGCGAGCGCAGACGCGCGAGCACGCGCGGCGAGCATCCGGCCATGCTCTCGTTTAGATCGAGACTCAGGCCGGCGCGGCTCACGATGGGCGAGTGGTACGGACTCATCCCGGCAATCGATTCGCGCGGCTTCAGCATGAGAGGCGTGCAAACATGGTGCGATGAGTTTACGACAGTCGTTCTTTATCCCGTCTCGCATACTTCACCGCCGCAAAGATCGCCGCACAGATGGCGAAATCCACCAGCAGGCCCCAGTCCTCCTTGAAAAGCGCATGGCGCACCACGGCGGGCAGATGGGGCATGAGCAGGAAGTAGAGCGCGTTGCCTGCGAGCACGGCCAGGAGCGCATCGAGAAGATTCTTCATCGTCGTTGCTCACCACCGGACCTCCGGTGAATCTCCGCTCTCCGGCAGCAGCGCCTGAAGGCGCTTTTATCATGTGGCGTTTGTGGCATCGCTAAAGCGATGCCCTGACACGAACCGTCCTGCTAACATCCTTTGAGATGCTGGACCCGTCCACTCCAGTGCAGTATGTAAAAGGCATCGGCCCGCGCCTGGCCGAGGTGCTTGCCGCCAAGGGCCTTCGGACCGTCGACGACCTGCTGCACTACCTGCCCTTCCGCTATGAAGACCGGCTGAACCCGCGTTCGGTGGCCGAATTGCGCGCGGGAGAGATGGCGACGGTGATTGCCGAAGTCCGTAACTCGGGACTGTTTCGCACGCGGCGAATGCCCATCTTCCAGCTTACGGTCGGCCAGGGCCGCAGTCGTCTGAAGTGTATATGGTTTAACGCCGCTTATCTTCAGGACCGCTTTCAGGCGGGGCAGATGGTGGCGCTCTACGGCAAGGTCGAAGAGGGACGCGACGGTGAATTGCAGATCGTGCAGCCGCAATTCGAGATTCTCGGCGACATTTACGAAGAGGGCGGCGCCGACGAGGCCGAAAAGAAAGCGGCTGCGTCGCTCGAAATCGGACGGATTGTTCCTATCTACGAATCGACTGGCCAGGGCAAACTTACGCCGCGGTGGTTCCGGCGCATTATCCGGGGGGCGCTGGAAAATCTGAGGCCCGATGTTCCCGATCCTATTCCAGCTACGGTGCGTGCGCATTTGAGCCTGGCGTCTCCGCGCGAAGCGTTGTGGAAAGCGCACTGGCCCGATGCCGGCGAGAGCTTTGCCGATCTGCAATCGTCGCGTACGGCAGCGCATATCCGGCTGATTTTCGATGAACTATTTTTCATCGAGCTTGGCCTGGAACTGAAACGCCGCGAGCAGAAGGCGCATACCGGAATCGCGTTTCAGATTAACGACGGCGTTCGCGCGGCGATCAAGAAAATACTGCCGTTTCATCCAACTGCGGCCCAGAAACGAGTGCTGAAAGAAATCGCCACCGATATGCAGACGCCCTGCCCCATGCGGCGACTGCTGCAGGGCGATGTGGGGTCGGGCAAGACGATCGTGGCGTTTCAGGCGGCGATCATCGCTATCGAAAACGGCTATCAGGTCGCTTTGATGGCGCCTACTGAAATCCTTGCGCAGCAGCATTATTTTTCCGCTCGCCAGATTCTGGAACGAGCCGGATACCGCATTGTGCTGCTGACCGGCTCGCTCGTCGAGGACCGCAAACGCGACGTGCGGCGGCACATCGCCCAAGGGAACGCGCAACTTGTCATCGGAACGCACGCGCTGATTCAGGATCGCGTCGAATTTGAAAAGCTCGGGCTGGTTGTCGTGGACGAGCAACACCGCTTCGGCGTGATGCAACGGCTGAAGCTGATGAAGAAGTCGGATGAAGCCCGTGTGGAGACGGGGCTCCGCCCCGTCCTGCCGGGCGGGGACGCCCGGCGCTCCACTGAACCAGAACCTGATGTGCTGGTGATGACGGCTACTCCTATTCCTCGCACGCTTGCTCTTACTCTTTACGGCGACCTTGACGTGTCGGTGCTCGACGAACTTCCGCCGGGACGCACGCCGGTTATCACCCGCTCGCTGCCTGACGAACGCTCGTCCGAAGTTTGGGACTTTGTGCGCAAGCAGATTGGCGCGGGACATCAGGCCTACGTCGTTTATCCGGTGATCGAGGAAAACGAAGAACGCGAACTGAAGGCCGCTGAGCAGATGCACCGGCAGCTGCGAGAGAAGATTTTTCCCGACCTGCATGTTGGGTTGCTGCATGGGCGTCTTGATGCCGACGAAAAAGAACATGTTATGCGCGAGTTTCAAGCGGGCAAGATTGAAATTCTGGTCGCTACGACGGTGATTGAAGTTGGCGTCGACGTTCCCAACGCGACGGTCATGGTGATCGAACACGCCGACCGCTTTGGCTTGGCGCAGCTCCACCAGTTGCGCGGACGCATTGGGCGCGGCGCGGCGAAATCTTATTGCGTGCTTATGCGCGGGGGAAAGGTTTCGGAAGAAGGCGAGCGGCGGCTTGATGCCATGGTGCGCTCGAACGACGGCTTTCAGATCGCGGAACTTGATCTTGAGCTGCGTGGGCCGGGCGAATTTTTCGGGACTAAGCAGGCGGGCATTCCTAGCTTCCGCGTGGCTAACATCCTCCGTGATCGGCAGCTGTTGGAAGCTGCCAAACGCGAAGCGGCGTTTGTGATCTCCGGGCCGAATGCCGAAATATCGAAGGAAGAAATTGACCGGGCACTTCGGGAAATGCGGTCGCGCTGGGCGCTTAGTTATGGGCTGGTTGAGGTGGGATAGACGTGCCCATTACTTTTTAAATTATCTCTTTCGAATTACCATCCAAGCGATGACTTCTCGCTTCGCACAATGGCTGCGCGATCCGCTTTTTCTCTTGTGTCTGACGGCGGGGCTGCTTGCTTTTGTGGTGCAATCGGGCGAGTTGGGGACGTCGGACACGGCGCATCGGCTGCAAACCACGCATTGGCTCTGGACTTCGGAGCCGCAGGTTTTTCCTAACGAGTATCCGGAGTTTGGGCTGCACGGGCGGGGCGGGCGGCTTTATAGCTGGTATGGCATTGGGCAGTCGCTGCTGATGCTGCCCTCGGACCTTCTGGGGACGTGGATTGCGCACTGGTCCATCTTCTCGGATTACGAAGACGACCCGGCCGTGCGCAGCATTGTGGCCAGTTACAGCACCAGCATTTTGGTCGACGTTCTCACGGCGCTGATTGCATTCCGGTTCTTGCGTCAGTTGCGCTTTGGCATGAAAGAGTCGGTGGCGGGCGTGCTGGCGTTGATGTTCTGCACTACCCATCTTCACTACACGCAGAACATGATGGAGAACAACTACATTCTGTTGCTGACGCTTACTGGATTTTCATTTCAGTACGAGTGCCTGCGCACCGGGAGCCGCCGCGCGCTTTTCTGGGGATCCTGTGCGCTGGGGCTGAACCTGCTTACGCGTCTGACCACCGGGATGGATCTTATCGCGGCGGGAATTTTTGTCTTGCTGGTGCTTTGGTTTGGAGGAAGAGTATCCGAAGAGGCTGCGAAAGAAGTAGTTCCCGATCAAGAATTGCGACCTCAGGGGCTAAAGCCGCATTCCGAACAAAGCGGTTACCGCAGCGGTGAACCGCTGCGCCACCCAAAACCAACTGCATCATCGAGTTTTTCCGTACGCGGTGATGGAGGGCGCGGGTTCCGGTTGTGGCGGCGTCTCCTCGTCTACTGCAAAGTCGCCGCACCCGTGTACGCATTTTTTCTTCTGGCCGATCGTGCCTACCAGTTCTACCGCTTCGGATCCTTTACGAATACGTACGTAACGATATTCTCCCGCGAGTTCCGCCAGCGCGATCCTACGCTGCCGGCGAACTTTCCCTGGAGTACGCCCTTTCACACCGGCGTTCTCGGGGCGCTGTTTCGGCCGGAGAAGTCTATCTTTCTCTTCGATCCCGTTCTCGTACTGGCAATTTTCCTCCTGGCATGGCTATGGAAACGCCTGACTCCAGAGGTGCGTGCCTATGGGGTGACCTCGCTTCTTCTGTTGCTCGCCTATATCTGCTTTTACGCGCGATATACCTATTGGAGCGGCGACTTTGCCTGGGGCGATCGCTATGTTTCGACTGCGGTGGAGTTGGTGACACTGGTTGCTGTGCCACTGCTGATGCGCTATCGGGAGGTTCTGGGAAGAACGGTCTGTTTTGGGGGATGGGCGCTGATCGCGGTCAGCCTGACGATTCAGTTAGCATCGCTGGCCTTCTGGCTGCCGCTGGAAATTTACCAGATGGAGACGCTTGGGCATCCGACGTTCGTGATTGCTCTGCGTTTCAAGAACATTGTTGCCTTCGCACTGGGCAAGATGGATGCCTGGGGCTTGAACACCGAGGCCATGAACTGGGACCCGTGGGATCATGTCCACGTCACGACCTGGAATTTTCTGCCGTTTGTGCTGCGCCGGGTCGGGGCAGCCCCGGGCTGGGTGGCGAATACGGCGCTGGCCATCTGGCTTGCCGGGATCGCGGCGCTGGGAGCGGCGCTGCGACTGCTGCACAACAGTTTGCGGGCGGTCGCGTAAGGGCAAAAGCTCGTCAACGGTGCAGCAATCAAAGGCTTTCCGCCGCCGGTACATTCCTGCACGCTGGCTTGCGTCTTTTTCCCCCCTTGGCTCGTATGTATCGGTAGTATGAACGCGACTGCCTGCTACTTCGAGAACGCGATGGCGCAAGAGAGCACGGAGATCGCGCGTGGACTTCGACGCCGGGATCCCGACCTGCTCGACCGGTTGATCGAACAATACCAGCATCGCCTTCTCCGCTATCTCATGTACTTGACCGGGCGCCGCGAATTGGCGGAAGACCTGTTCCAGGAAACGTGGATCCGGGTGCTCGAACGCGGGCACCAGTTCAACGACAAGTATGCATTCAGCACATGGCTGTTCACGGTTGCGCGCAACCTGGCGATCGATCATATGCGCAGCAAGCAGCCCGCCAGTCTTGACGGCTTGTTGAACGACGGCGAGGCGGCCTTCGATGTGCCTGCGACCGGACAGGCCTCCGCTTTCGATCTGAGTTTGCGGCGCGAACAAAACGAACACATCGCGGCGGGCATGGAACATCTCCCCGCGGAATACCGTGAGGCGCTGGTACTTCGTTTTCAGGAAGGCATGACTCTCGAAGAGATCGCCAGCGTGGCACGGGTGCCTTTGGGCACAGTGAAATCGAGGATTTACCGCGGCCTGAGCGCACTCGAACCGTGGTTGAAAGGAGCGCCGCTGTGAGCGCCATTATGAACAACGATGCGCATGAACGAGCACGGAACCTGATTGCATGGGCCGGTCCCGAGGCGCTTTCCGGCGCCGATCGAGCGTGGTTGGCAGCGCACGTGGAAACATGTGCCTCATGCCGCGTATTCGCGGAGAACGCCCGCGAGACGATTCATGGGTTGCGCGCGATCCCAATCGCCGCGGAACGGAGTCTGGTGGCGGCGACGCAGATGAAGGTGCGCCGCCGCGCCCTGGAATTGCAGCGTGATCGAGAACGCCTGTGGCTGGTCTCGATCAGTTGTACAGCCGTGACCCTATGCGCGCTGCTTAGCGCGGTGGCTTTGTGGCGCGGCTTTGAATGGTTAGGCGCGCTGGCGGGGCTGTCGCCACTGATCTGGCAAGTAGGTTTTGTTGTATTTTGCGTGACGCCGTCCCTGGTGGCGGGCGTGCTCTTGCTGCTGCGAGGCACGCACCTGGCGGATCACACCGGATATTACGAGGGCTGAGGATCGATTGATCGATTTGGGATTTTGTAGGGCAAAGCACGAAATTAGGAGAGCTGATATGGCAAACGGAAAGCAAAGTTCCACGCGATTCAAGGACGAGGTCCGCATCATTTCACCTTGGGCTTTCTTCATAGCATCGCTGGTCGTCGCGGTGGGAATCGTGGTGGGGTTAGCGGCCGGTGCCAAAGAAACCAATCCATCCCCGGTTGCGCTCCGCTGCTTGCTCGGGGGCATCGCGGGAGCGGTGGTGGCATCGCTGCTCGGCTGCTACATCCTGCTGATCGGTTACATTAACCGGGACGCGGGGCGGCGCAGGATGAGCCGCCTGCTTTGGACGCTGGTTGCCATCTTTGTCCCTAACGGGCTGGGGATCGTGCTCTATTTCATCTTGCGTAAACCGCGTGCCGTCAACTGTCCGCAGTGCGGGGCCGAGGTCGAGCCGGGCTTCAGCTTCTGTCCCCGGTGCCGCAACCGCCTGCAGCCGGTTTGCCCACATTGCCAGCACAGCGTAAACCTCGGCGACGAGTTCTGCCCGTACTGTGGTGCAGCCCTAGGGGCGGCTGCTGGCGCGCCTTCCGCTCCAGCACCGAACCAACCGTGAGCATCGGCGGAGCGAGACTCTAGCCGGTCTCGTCCGCGTTGTCCGATCGTTGTCCGATCTACGATCAATGGCTTGCAGCCGCGCGCAGCTCGGTTACGACCGTAAAGAATTGCCGCGGGCATTGGGCTCAGGGTGGGTTATCCCGGCGCCGCTCACCCGGCTCCATCCGGTCTGCTATGATCGCGGCTGGGCCGGGAAATCCGGCGGATTACACTTTTCTCGAGGAGTTTTCCATCATGGAAACGCCCGCTCTTCCTCTTGGCTCCCGCCGCAATGAAGACATCGCGCTTGACCTCATGAAATTCATCGCCATGACCACCGGCTACGGGAAGACCGCCGGGGCGGGAGCCGGCTTTCAGGGTACCGGTGCGGCCGACAGACCCGAGGAATATGCTGCTCATTTGCTGGAACTCTATGGGCGTTGTTTGCAGTCGGTGGGCGGGAGGTAAGCTGGGTCTCCAGGGAGTCGAGAGTAGCGTGAGCGCAGGCGAGCGCCGAGCTTCGCTCGGCTGGACAGCCGAGGGCGGCTGTCCCTACGTAATCCTTGGACGGGCGAGGCGCCCGTCCCCACACTAGCCTGTCCCCACACTAGCCTGACTCCACACTAGCCTGACTCCGGTAACCCCTTGCCGCTGAACCTCTTCGTTGACAAGGGCGGCGGGGCTGGGCTATTCTGGAAGCCTTTGGAAGTCCTGCGGCTGCCCGCCTGGAACACCTAGCGCGCGTTCTGCGTGGATTGATTTGGGCATTCAGCGGTCTTCATTAGCTTTAACGTTCTTTAAGTTCTGGGAGATTTCCGATGTCAACCTATTTCCCGAAAGAGGGAGATATTGCGCGTAAGTGGTTTGTGGTGGACGCGAGCGGGCTTGCGCTCGGACGCCTGGCCTCGCGCGTAGCTCGCATTCTGATCGGCAAAGAGAACCCGAAGTACACGCCGTTTATCGATACCGGCGACCACGTGGTCATCATCAACGCCGAGAAGATCAAGATCACCGGCATGAAGGCTGACCAGAAGGTGTATCACCGGTACACCGGGTATCCCGGCGGACTGCGCTCGGAAGACATGAAGAAGCGCATGGTCCGCAAACCGGAGCTGATCATCGAAGACGCTGTGTCGCGCATGTTGCCCAAGAACAAGCTGGGCAAGCAGATGTTTACGAAGCTGAAGGTTTATCGGGGCGACAAGCATCCGCACGAGGCGCAGAAGCCGGAGAAGAAGCTGCTGGCTACTAGCTACTAGCTGCTGGCGAGCAAAATCGAGTTTTGTGAAGAAATTTGGGAAAGGTTGATTGGCAAACAGCACTGTCTTCGCCCTCAGTTGGCTAGAAGCCAGAAGCTAGAAGCCAGAAGCTAACAATGGCAGAAATTGTTCAATATTACGGAACCGGTCGCCGCAAGGCGGCGATCGCGCGGGTTTTTCTTCGTCCTGGCAGCGGCGAGTTCAAGGTTAACGGCAAGGCGTTCGAGGAATACTTTGTGACGCCATCGCAGCGCATCAGCGCGAAGTCGCCGCTGGTGTCGACCGACACTGCGGCTAACTTCAACGTGCTGGCAAACGTGTGTGGCGGCGGAGTGGCCGGACAAGCCGATGCGGTGCGCTTGGGCATCACTCGCGCTCTCATGGTATTCAACGCTGAATTCCGGGCTAAGCTGAAGGCCGAGGGCCTGGTGACTCGCGACCCCCGCGCCAAAGAGCGCAAGAAGTATGGACAGAAGGGCGCACGGAAGCGCTTCCAGTTCTCGAAGAGATAGTCGATGGTCGTTAGTCGATGGTCGTTCGCAAACGACTACCGACCAGCGACAAACGACTGGTTTTGAGGGTGTTCAATTCATCCCCCCACCTCCCCGAGATGGGGTGGACGGGAATGGCAATCCGGGGCCTTTAAGCGTCCGGATGCAGACCAACTGAGGAGGTTAATTGGCAAACATCACGATGAAGGAGTTGCTCGAAGCCGGCGTTCACTTCGGGCATCAGACCAAGCGGTGGAACCCAAAGATGAAGGAGTTCATTTTTGGCGAGCGCAACGGTATCTACATTATTGACCTGCAGAAGACGCTGAAGATGTTCAAAGAGGCGTCGAAATTCGTGCAGGACCTGGCCGCCGAGGGCAGAGTCGTGCTCTTCGTGGGCACCAAGCGCCAGGCGCAGGACGCAATTGCCGAAGAGGCGCAGCGCTGCTCGATGTTCTACGTGAACCAGCGTTGGCTGGGTGGCCTGCTGACCAACTGGGTCACGGTACAGAAATCCGTGAAGCGGCTCAAGGAACTCGACGAAATGGCCACCGATGGCCGTTACGATCTGCTTCCGAAGAAAGAAGTGATCAAGCTCGAGCGCGAGCGCAAGCACCTGCAAGCGAATCTCGCCGGCATCAAGAACATGACGCGGTTGCCGGATGCCATCTTCGTCATCGATTCGAATAAAGAGCAGATCGCGGTACGCGAAGCGCGCAAGCTGGGCATCCCGGTGGTCGCCGTGGTCGATACCAACTGCGATCCGAGCGAAGTGGATTACGTGATCCCGGGCAACGACGACGCGCTGCGCGCGATTCGGCTGTTCACCTCGAAGATTTCGGAATCGATTGCCGAGGGCGTACACGCCCGGGACGACAAGCACATGGCGGACATTCAGGCGGCGGCAGAGCCGGAACCGGCCATTGGGGTTGCAGTTGCAGCCCCGGTCGCTGAGGAACTGGTTGCCGAGGCCGCATCTGAGGGCGGAGTTGCCGCTCCCGCTGCGGGCCCCGAAGGCGCGGGTGAAGAGATCCGCATGGAAGACGTGCTGGGCAAGGGCACGCGCAAGCGTCCCTCAGCCGCCACCGAAGACATCGACGAGCTCCAGGCCGAGACACGCCGGTTCTAGGACGGGCTGCTGGCTTCCAGCTCCTGGCTACTCGCAGGCACCAGATCTGACCCGCGCAGTTCGACTGGGCGCGGGTCGAGTTTTATAGAAGCAGGGGCAGAGTTTCAAGGTTGCAACGTTTCAAGATTACACAGTTTCAAGGTCTCAATCGTTGATTGACGCTCTGATTGGCCCTCCGACTTACCCTCTTGAAACTCTGAAACCTTGATTCAAACTGAGGTTCTAATTTCTTATGAGCACTACTATGGCGAACATTTCCGCTGCACAAGTAAAAGAGCTCCGCGAAAAGACCGGCGCGCCCATGATGGATTGCAAACACGCCCTGACCGAAGCCAAGGGCAACCTGGAAGATGCGATTGTCCTGCTGCGCAAGAAGGGTGTGTCGGTCGCAGCCAAGAAAGCGGCGCGGGTGACGAGCGAAGGCTCGGTGGGCTACTACATTCACGCCGGCGGCAAGATTGGGGTGCTGGTTGAGGTCAACTGCGAAAGCGATTTCGTGGCGCGCACCGAAGACTTCAAAGAGCTGGTCCACGACATCGCCATGCACATTGCAGCGAGCGATCCGAAGTTCGTCCGGAAAGAAGACGTGACGCCGGAAGCCTTCGAGCGCGAGAAAGATATTTATCGCGCGCAGGCCGCTGCCACCGGCAAGCCCGCTCCCGTGGTCGAGAAAATCGTGGCCGGCAAGATGGAAAAGTTCTACGAAGAGGTCTGCCTGATGGAGCAGCCCTTCATCAAGGATCAGACCATCAGCATCTCGCAGCTGATCGCCGCCAGGGTGGGCAAGTTGGGTGAGAACATTGCGGTGCGGCGCTTTGCCCGCTTCAAAGTGGGTGACGTGACGGCCACCGTCGCCTTCGTCAGCACCAAACCGGACAGCCATGACGAGGGCGGCGAGGCGTCCGCTCCGGTTGCCAAGTAGCAACCGATTATTGAGGGCGCTGCGGCCGGGCGGGGCGCCCGGCACTCCATTATTCCAGGCGCGCTAGCGGTGCTACACTGCTTTTTCATGCCCACTCCGATCTTCAAACGCGTCTTACTAAAAATCTCCGGCGAAGCCCTTGCTGCCGATCAAGGCTTTGGCGTCGACACCAAACGTATTCACGAAGTCGCGGCTGAACTCGCCGACGTTCACCAACTCGGAATCCAGTTGGCCATCGTCGTTGGTGGGGGTAATTTTTTTCGCGGGGTTGCCGACCAGGCCAAGGACATGGATCGCGTCTCCGCCGATCACATGGGCATGTTGGCCACCGTCATCAACTCGCTGGCCTTGCAGGACGCTCTGGAGAAGCAGAACGTCTTCACCCGGGTGCAAACGGCGATTGAGATGAACCAGGTGGCCGAGCCTTTCATCCGGCGCCGTGCCATACGGCATCTGGAAAAAGGACGGGTGGTCATCTTCGCCGGCGGCACCGGCAACCCGTATTTCTCGACCGATACGGCCGCCTCGCTGCGCGCCATGGAAATCAAAGCCGATGCCATCCTCAAGGCCACCAAAGTGGACGGCATCTACGACGCCGACCCGATGACAGTGAAAGATGCCAAGAAATTTTCGCAACTTACCTACATGGACGTGCTGAAGCTGGGCCTCAAGGTCATGGACTCGACTGCGATCTCGCTGTGCAAGGACAACAATCTCCCCATCATCGTTTTCAACCTGAACCAGCGCGGCAACATCCGCCGCGTCGTGCTGGGGGAAAAGATCGGGTCGCTGGTCAGCGCTTAGGAGAGGTCAGAGGTTAGAGGTCAGATTGCAGAGGTGAGAACACAAAGGTATGTGATGGTTTCACCTCTGCAATTTGACCTCTGACCTCATTCTTTGGCGGATTTTCTGCTGGTCACGGTCTATAATTTACGGTTTTGATTGTCATGCATCCTAGGAGCCCCGAGCTATGGCTCATCCTGCCCTGAAAGAAGTCTACGCAACATTAAAGACGCGGATGGAGAAAGCGGTGGAAGATTTCCGCCGCGAAATGGCGGCCACGCGCACTGGACGCGCCAACGTTCACATGCTGGACACGGTTTCGGTCGACTACTACGGTTCGCAGATGCCGCTCAACCAGATCGCTCAGATTCACGCGCCCGAGCCGCAGATGATCACGGTGCAGCCGTTCGATCCGTCGCAACTGGGGGCGATCGAAAAAGCCATCCGCAGCGCCGACCTCGGCTTGAACCCGATGAATGACGGCAAACTGGTGCGCGTGCCCGTGCCCGCGCTTACCGAAGAGCGGCGCAAGGATATGGTGAGGCACCTGCACCGGATTCTGGAAGAGCACCGCACCGCTATTCGCAATGTTCGTCGCGATGGCAACGAGGCCATCAAGAAGGCGCTGAAAGACAAGAAAATTGCCGAGGACGACGAGAAGCGGGCGCTCGACGAAATCCAGAAGCTCACCGACGACGAGATCAAGAAGATGGAAGAGATGAGCAAAGCTAAAGAGAAGGAAGTTCTGGAGTTTAAGTAAATTTGTCGTAGAGACGCGGCTTGCCACGTCTCCCTCCCCACACCGCGTGTCCTTTCGCGGCGAGAGACGGGGCAAGCCCCGTCTCTACACGTCCTCGTCCAGACTGGACGAACCACCCAAAAGCATTGCCCAGAGCCGGATTCCCACTGGTAACGGTTACCAAAATATTCTGCAACTCTGCCCCGAGGCGCGGGTTATTGCTTAGGTACCGAGCAGAAAGCCGGATCGCCCAACAATCGCCGGTACCACGGAGTTCGTATCATGAAACGCTTTGCGACGCTTCTGGTTCTACTTGCCCCGCTGTTCCTGCTGATGGCCTGCGGTGGCGGAGCAACGAATAGTCAGAACAATAACCAGCCGGGTGCAGTTTTTGTGGTTGGCGAAGACGCTCCGGTATCGTCGGTGGTGGGCTTTAATGTCACGATCGACAAGATCACCCTCAACAATAGTTCAACCAGCGTGCAGGCACTTACCCAGCCGACGGCGGCCGATTTCGGCCGGCTGATGGGACTCCGCTCGCTGCTGGCTTTCAACACAATTGCGCCGGGGACCTACAACAGCGCGACTATTGTGTTTGAAAACTCCAACCCGGCTCCGGTCACCAGCTACGTGGATTTGAGCGCGAGCCCGATTACCGTGCAGCCGCTGACGGGTTCATTTACCCAGACGACCGTCACCGTTCCGTTCCCTGCGGGCAAACCGCTGGTGGTGGGAAACAACGAACTGGCCGGTCTGCATATCGACTTCAACCTGCATGATTCGCTGATCGTCAACGGCAGCAATCAGATGACGGGTGCGATCACTCCGGTGATCAGCGTACAAGCCGTCTCCGCTTCCGACGATCTGGGCCAGATCACTGAATTCACCGGCAATATCGTTTCCGTAAGCACGAATACGAATACGTTCGTGATGCAGGGGCCGTACGGCTTCCAGGAAACCATCGATGTGAACTCGAGCACGGCCTACAACGGCAGCAACAGCTTAAGCACGCTGGTGGCGGACGGAATCGTCTCTGTAGTTGGAACCGTGCAGGCAGATGGCAGTATTCTGGCCAGCGGCGTGGAATTGATCAGCACGGACAAGGCCTTCATCTCGGGCCGCGTTCTTGCCGTGAATCCGACCTCGGGCCCGGTGCAGACCGTAACCATGTGGGTGGGCGAAGAGTTGGGAACGTCGGGAATCATTCCGGTCGATACGGTGCAGACCATCAACCTGAGCGCGGTCTCGACCTACGACGTCTGCTTCTTCGACAACATACTGACCGAGCAGGTGTTCAATGACGCGTCTCTGGTGGTTGCACAGCGCATCTTCGTCGGCGGTTCCATCGCCGGTGGCGTCTTCACTCCGGATATGGTTTCGTTGCGGCGCCAAGGCGTGACCGGCGCGCTGGTGGCAAACAGCGTGACCATCACCGGAGGCACGGGCAACCCCAATCTGGGCTACTTCCAAATGCAGAACGACGCCCTCATGAGCTATGCCGCGGGTGGGCCCTTCACGGTGCTGACGGGCGACAAAACGTTCTTCGTGAACATCGACGGCCTGGCCGGATTGCAGCAAGCCGGCACACCGAACCTGATTTCACGCGGGCTGGTCTTCAAGAACCCGAATAACGGCGAGCCGGTGGTGGTGGCTGGCCGGGTACGGGTACTGCCGG
>Ga0074044_10001104_pt1 | contig 24819 bp, 18 predicted proteins | sample BogForMeECP23OM1_FD_94443 | JGI IMG/M metagenome (GOLD analysis project Ga0074044, IMG submission 94443) | Bog forest soil microbial communities from Calvert Island, British Columbia, Canada - Bog Forest MetaG ECP23OM1 | ecosystem: Environmental > Terrestrial > Soil > Wetlands ... | reverse complement strand
GAGGCTCCTGTTCTCCTCGACCAGCGCTTAGCTATAGACCCTTGCTTGCCCTCCCAAACTCACCTCGCGGTTGTCTGAGTGACTTCGCTTGAGCCCCGGACGCTGCACCAACCGGAAAAACTTTAGAACGTGTCAAAGAACGATTATGTTTTTACCACTCTCATTTTCTACGTCAATGAAATTCATGCGCCTCTAACTTCTTATTCATCAATCGAGTGCAGCTCATGCACAGCCCGGTGACACAGAAATTGTGCAATTGCCGGCGCCCGGCTCCAAAATCTCCAGTATTCATGCGGTATTTCGCGGTTTCTGCCCGACAAATCTGCGCTTTTGCCCGAGGCGCACATAAGACTGTGACTGTGCAAATCGACGCTTCACCCGCATGAATGCTCGCTCTTCCGCGTCCGGACTCCGGTTCTCACCCGGATACTTACGCCTTCCGATTGCCTTCTCTACAATCCCAAGGTGAACAGGATTCGCGGTTGGAGGCTTTTTGTGATGCGCAGCCTGCGTTGGGCAGCTATGGGTTATTTCCTGACCGGTCTTTTACTGGCACTGGCACTGGTACCGGCACTGGCACAAAGCTCGCGGGCGCAAAGCCCTGAAGAGAAGACGGCGAAATATCTGGAATCGGTGCGGCATCAGCCGGGGTTGCTGCTGGCGTTTCTGCAGCAGATGCCCAAGGGCGGCGACCTGCATGTCCACTTGGGCGGCGCGATTTATGCAGAAAGCATGATTGACTGGGCCTCAGAGAGCGCTCTCTGCGTGGACCGCAGCACTTCGAAGCTGATTCCCGCGCCGTGCGATTCGTGCGAGCCGTACAGGGACAAGCCGTCGGTGCGCTGCGCCTATCAGGACCACATTCTCTACGACCAACTGGTGGACGCCTGGTCGATGCGCAACTGGCATCGCGAGGAGGAATCGGGTCACGACCATTTCTTCGCTACGTTCGAAAAGTTCGGTCCAGCTTTGGAAAACCACATTGGCGACGCACTGGCTGAAGTGTCATCGCGGGCGGCGGCCGATCATCTGCAATACGTAGAGGTGATGCACACCGCCGACCGGGGGCAGGCCCGTAATCTGGGTAAGCAGGTTGGATGGGACGTTGGATTGGACGACGACTTCGGCAAGCTCCGCGACAAACTGCTGGCCGGCGGAATGTCGGACATTGTTGCATCCGTTCGCGGCCAACTCGACTCCGATGAAGCCCGCAAGAAAGAAGTGCTGCATTGCGGGGCGGCGCAGGCTGCTGCCGGATGCGAGGTTACGATCCGCTATTTGTACCAGGTGCTGCGGGGCTTGCCTCGGGAGCAGGTTTTCGCGCAGATTCTGCTTGGCTTCGAGTTATCGAAGGCCGATCCACGCTTCGTTGGCTTCAACCTGGTGATGCCCGAAGACTATTACGTGCCGATGCACGATTTTGATCTGCACGTGCGGATCATCGAGGCGTTGCATAAGTTCTATCCCGCGACGCATGTGTCGTTGCACGCCGACGAACTGTGGATGGGGCTGGTTCCCCCCGAGGACTTGCGATTTCACATTCGCGAATCGATTGAGCGCGGCGGCGCGGAACGGATTGGGCATGGCGTGGCCGTCATGAGCGAAGACGATCCGATCGGGCTGTTGCAGGAGATGGCTAAGAAGAATGTGCTGGTCGAAATTTGCCTGACATCGAATGATGTGATTCTGGGCGTCAGCGGCGACCGGCATCCGCTGCCGGTGTACATGAAATACGGAGTGCCGGTCGCGCTCGCTACCGACGACGAGGGCGTTTCGCGCAGCGACATGACGCACGAATATCTGCGGGCGGTCGAGACCTATGGCTTGTCGTATGCCGATCTGAAGCGCATGGCGCGCGAGAGCCTGGAACACAGCTTTATTCCCGGTGATAGTCTGTGGAGCGATGGACGCGAGGTGCGTCGCGCTGCGGCGTGCTCGGATGAAAAAACGCCGGGCGATCGCGCGACTGGAAAATGTGAGAAGTTTATTGGGGCGAATGAGCGCGCCCGCGTGCAGTGGAAGCTGGAGAAGTCCTTCGCCGAGTTCGAGAAGAATTACTAGCGTAAGGTTGTCATCCTGAGCGAAGCGAAGGACCTGCTGTCTTTCGCACCGGCAAAAAGCAGGTCCTTCGCTTCGCTCAGGATGACAACTTGTATTTATGACAATGTGTATTTATGTCCCCAGACCTCTTTACTCGCGCTGAGTCCGCGGCGGCATTTGTGCTTTCGCAGACCCACCTGCGGCCGCAGATCGGGCTTGTGCTTGGCTCGGGCCTCGGATCTTTTGCCGATGACCTCAGCGAAGCCGTCCGCATTCCTTATGCCCACATCCCGACATTTCCGCGTTCGACGGCGATTGGACATGCCGGACAACTCGTCATCGGCAAGTCCGGCCACATTCCCATTGCCGTGATGCAAGGAAGGGTGCATCTGTATGAAGGCTATTCGGCTGCCGAGGTCGCCTTTCCGGCGCGCGTGCTTGGGCGAACTGGCATACGCGCTTTGATTCTCACCAATGCCGCCGGGGGCATCAACGTCGAGTATGGACAGGGCGCGCTGGTCGTCATTCGCGATCACATCAATCTTCAAGGACAGAATCCGCTGACGGGCGCGAATGACGAACGCTTTGGCCCGCGCTTCCCCGACATGACTTATACCTACGCCAAACGCTATCGCGAGATGGCGCTGGAGGAAATGAAGAAGCTTTCGATTGCGCCGCGCGAGGGCGTTTATGCGGCGCTGGCCGGCCCGAGCTATGAAACTCCGGCGGAGATTCGATATCTGCGCACAATTGGCGCCGACCTGGTGGGCATGTCAACCGTCCCGGAAGCAATCGCCGCACGGCACATGGGGATGAACGTTCTGGCTATTTCGTGCGTGACGAATATGGCCGCCGGCATTCTTGATCGGGCGCTTGTCCACGATGAAGTGCTCGAAGTGGGACGACGTGTGACGGGGCAACTTATCGCGCTGCTGCGGGCCGTGCTGCCACGGATTGCGGGGGAGTTGCAGAAGGCGGGCTAGAGATTGTCCCGGTTGAGGCCGAGCTGCGCTCGGCTTGGACCCTTCGGCTTTGCTCAGGGCAGGCTCGCGAGGGCGCCCGTCTCCACACGAACAAATTCCGACTCAGTGGCTCTTGCGGGGGATGAACACCGGTTGCGGCGGATTGATGTCGTACGCCGCTGCGAAGCTTGCCTGGTTTAGGGCGAAGCTGGCTCGTCCGCGCGAATCGATGAACAGCAAGGGCTGTTTGAGCGGCACATCGCTGAACGTCCTGACGAACGGCATCTCAAGTTCGCGTCGCGCGATCGTCACCTTCAACTTGTCGCCGCGCTGATAGCCGAGCTTCAGAAAATCGTCGGCGCTGATGTTCGTGATCAGATTGCCGAACGGGCCATCCAGAGCGATTACCTCGCCGGTCAGACCTTTGTCGTCCAGTTTTGCGGGTTTCAGATCGAGGCGGACTAACTCCTTGACCGGGGGTCCGACCTGGGTCCAGTCGTCGCCCCGGGCTATGTGAGCGCCGACGGGAGAGAAAATATCCCGGCCATGGAAGGTGGAGGAAATCTTGGCGCCTACCATCCAATCGGGGTTGGTGATCTCGCGAATGCCTTCAATGCCATCGCGATCCTCGACCATCGTCATCAGGCCGTTGTCGGGCAGCACGAAGAATTGCCCGCGCTTCGATTTCACCGCCACAGCCTTGCGCGAACTGCCCACGCCGGGATCGACGACCACGACGAAGACCGTTCCGGCCGGGAAGTAGGGAGTAGCGCCGAACAGGAAGCGGGCGCCGTCTCGAATCGAAAATGCATTTACCTGATGCGTGAGATCGACAATGCGGAGATTGGGCGCGATGCCGTACATGACGCCCTTGCAGAGCGCTACCGAATCGTCGACTATGCCGAAATCGGTCATGAAGACGACGGTTGGCGGAGGTTCGACGACAGACTGCTGCGCCAGAAGAGGGCTCGCGACGAGAAGTAAGAACGCGAACCACAAACAGAATGTTCGCGACGATTCTTTTGCCGGGGTTGATGTCATTCGCATAAAATCGAACTCTCCGAAAAGGCTACTATAATCGGGGCAGCAAGAATTTTAGCCGGTAATCCATTAACCCAAATCCATTTACCCAGGAGAGAGCCAGCGATGTCCAACGTGATTCCTGAAAAATACGCCGACCTTTTCCAGAAGCGCGCTTTCGCCAGTCTTGGCACCCTGATGCCCGACGGACGGCCGCAGGTCACTCCCGTCTGGTGCGACTTCGACGGCCAGCATGTGATCTTCAACTCGGCGCGCGGACGCCAGAAGGATCGCAATGTGCGCCGCGACCCGCGGGTTGCGCTGGCTATTGTCGATCCTGACAATCCCTATCGCTACCTGGAGATCCGCGGCACCGTGGTTGAGATTACCGAAGACGGCGCTGCCGCGCACATCGACAAGATGGCGAAGAAGTATTTGGGGGTGGACAAGTATCCTTACGGGCAGCCGGGAGAGGTTCGCGTGCTTTACAAGATTCGGCCTGAGCATACCACCGTGATGGGGTAGAGCAAATCCAGAGTTGCTATGGGCAGCTGCCGAGCTGCGCTTGGCTTGGACGGGGCGGAGCCCCGTCCCCACACGCACCCCTTTTCTCCGATAACCTTTCCTCCGCAAACGAGTCCAACTCTCAACGGAACTTCGGAGGATCCTTTCCCGTATTAGACAAGAGTCGAGGGATCCTGGTCGTTGTTTGTTTTCTGGAGGAGGCGCTTATGGAAGTTGGGAGAAGTAACCGCGATGGCTGGCACGCGCAGGCCATTGATGCTCAAGCCCAGAGTATTTCGGCGCAGCAGGTGGTGAAGGCTGCGCACGGAGAACTCCTCCAGTTGATGCGGCAGCGTGCCGAGATTATGAAGCGCATTGGCACGGTGAAGCAGACCATCGCCGGATTGGCGAATCTTTTCGGTGACCAGGTGCTCGGCGACGATTTGCTGGAACTGATCGACCGCAAGCCCAACGGCCGCCAACCCGGCTTCACCAAGGCGTGCCGAAGGGTGCTGATGGAAGTCCGGCGTCCGCTGGGAGCGCGCGAGGTTTGCGTGGAACTGGAACGAGATGCTCCCGCAGTCCTGGCGCGGCACAAGGACCCGCTGGCCTCGGTCACAACCGTTTTGAATCGTCTGGTGGATTATGGCGAGGCTCGCAGCCTGAACAACGACCGCGGCCGGCGCGTGTGGGAGTGGATCAGCGAAGCCGAGCCGCCGGTGGAGGCGATGCCTTCCAGGAGAACGGCCTGAGGGCGTCTGATTTCCAGGAATTACGGCATCGCTGAAGAGATGTCCTGATACGGCCCCCAGGTCTTTCAGCAGCCTGCCAGTCTCACGTCAGTATCAGCCCAAGCGATTGCCTTTCGCCGTCGTCTCGGTACTTTCGTAACTCTCGTTTGGACAATTGACAGCGGTATTCTAGGTTTGATTCTCCCCCTGTTCTTAGCCAAATCCACATCAGGGTGTAGTGCGGCTTGTCACCGCGAGGCGATGGTAATGACGATGATGTTTGGCCGGTTCGAAATCCAGAGTGAGCTTTCGAAGTCGGAGACCGCCTTGATTTACAAGGCGATGGACACGGAAACCAACCAGATTGTGGCGCTCAAGACGCAGAGTCTGGAGCCGCTCGGCGACCGTGCCGACGCGTTTGTGGAGAGGCTGATCGCCGAGGGCGAGAGCACGCGCGACCTCACCGGACAGAACATTGTGCTGCTCTACGGCGCCGGCGAGATCGACGGCCAGTACTGCGCGGCCATGGAGTACATCCAGGGCAACAGCATTGCCACCATGTTGGCGCGCAAAGAAGGCTTCTCCATCTGGGATCTGCTCGACATTACGCGCCAGGTTTGCGCCGGCCTGGAGCACGCTGCCTCGAAGGGTGTGACCCACTGTTCGCTGGAACCCGCCAAGATCATGGTGCAGTGGGACGGGATGGTGAAAATCATCGGCTACGGCATCTCCAACATGAGCCTCATCGAAGCGGAATCGGGAAAAGGCTTGGGTCGGCTTATGCCCTACTGTTCTCCCGAACAGATCCGCGGAGAAGCCATCGACCTGCGTTCGAACCTGTTTACCTTAGGCACGATCCTTTACGAGATGGTGGTGGGCCGGAAGGCTTTCGATGCCGCCGATCCGGTTACGCTTGTCAGCCGGATCGAAAACGAGATGCCCGCCAGTCCGTCTTCGGTGAATCCCAAGATTCAACCGGCGGTGAGCGCGCTGATTATGAAGGCGCTCATGAAAGATCCAGCGGAGCGTTATCAGAGCGCGCGCGAACTGGTGGACGACCTGGAGAAGTGCAAGGAAAACGGCAAGAAACCCGCCACGGATACCAAGAAGACGACCCCGTCGCCGAAGGTTTCCGTGAGCCCCGCAGCTCGTGCGGCCGCGGCCAGCAAGTTTATTCCGGCAGCCTCGAGCACCGCCAAGCCCGAGCCTTCCGCTGCATCGGTTCCATCGGTTGCGCCCAAACCTGTTTCTCCGAGTATCGACGCGCCGGTCTTTTCGCCGGCCGGTCCGCCGGCAGCCGAAACCAGAGCCGCTGCGGCCGCGGCGGCCGGAGGGAGTGCTGCGCGCGGCGCAGTTTTATCGGCGGCGGTGGTGGAGCAAGAATCCGAGCGGCATTCGCCTCGCGTGGCCTTTGATCCAATGATGGCCGAATCGGCGGCGGGCTCATCCGGCAAGAGTTTTTCTGACCTGGCAGAGATGCCTCCGCTTAAGGAACCCGTTTTCACACCGCCGGTTCCCGAGCCGGCTGAGCTGTCGCCCACGGTGGAGCAGGTCTTTCCACAGAAAAATCCGGAGAAAGAAGAAAAGCCAAGAATCCAGCCGCGGGAAGTCGTGGAAATGGCATTCAAGGAAATCTCGACCGTTCCACCGCGGCTGATGCTGTATTCGATCCTGGGCGGGGTTGGACTGATCCTGGTGTTTGCGATCGCGGTCTTTTTCCATGTTCACTCGGAGGACGATGGTTCCACGGCTGCTCCGCGGCCGACGAAAGCGGTAAGCTCAACCCAACCGGTTGCCCAGACGCCGGTGGCGCCACGAATCGAGAAACCAGCTCCGCCGGTTGCGCCGGTTGCGGAAGCTGAACCGCGCGTGAAGGTACGCTACTTCGAACCGCGCAGTTCGAACAGCAGTCGACGGGCGCCCGCTCCAGCCCCGGTGCCGGTCGTGATCCCAAGCCAGGCACTGATTGACTCCACGCCGCAGGGCGCACAGTTTCAGGTCGATGGAAACAGCGTTCCGTCGTGGGTCACGCCGTTCAATTTGACGGGCCTGAGTCCCGGTAAGCACATCATCTATGTAAGCAAGTCGGGCTATTCGTCCGAGATGCGGTCGGTCGATGTTGCTGCCGGCAGCAAATCGTCTGTGCTGCTTCATTTGTCACCGGTGAATGCACTGGTGGTGGTGAACAGCGCGCCGCCGGGCGCCGATGTCATCATCGACGGCAAGCCCACCGGGCGAGTGACCCCGGTGCAGTTCGCCGTGGAAAGAGGAAACCACATAATTCTGGTGCGCAAGCAAGGGTACCTCGACGAGACTGTTACCGCCGATCTCGGTCCCGCGCAGAATTTCCAGTACTCGCCCGTGCTCCGGGCGCTGGGCAACACTGCGGACATGCGCACCGTCGGCAAGTTGAACAAGCTCTTTGGACACGGCGGAGAGAGCACGGCGGGCATGGGTTCCATCAGCGTTCACACCCAGCCGAAAGGCGCACAAGTCGCCATCAACCAGCAGGTTCTTGATAAAGCGTCGCCGGTAGATATCATGCTTGCACCGGGGAACTACATCGTGGATGTCACGCTGACTGGTTTCAAGCCGGTGCACAAAGTCGTCAGCGTCGACCGAGGCGGCAAGGCCGCAATCGATGAAATTCTGGCGCGGCAATAAGCTGCGACTCGGCAAGCCTCCAGTCACGCTTTTGTGGTCTGGCGCGGCATTCCCTTCGGCTGCTTCGCAAAAAGCTCAAATGCAAAGCGCCGCATAACTGACAATCGAAACTTAATCAGGAATAAGCCGCCAGCGCGCCCTCAGGTGGTGTAATCTGGAATCAGCGGCTCCCCGTTGCCTGTTGCCTAGAGCCGTGATCCGTACCACAGACCGTAGGTTCGAAGTGTATGCAGGATAGGCTGAGGCCAGAGGGGTATACATGATGTTGTCGCAGCCTATGCCGGGTAAGCTGAGTCCCGATCTGTTGCAGGCTCTTCACGGAATTAAATCGGCTCGACAGTTCCCCAAAGGGGCGACGCTGTTCCAACAGGGTTCCGCGGCCACGGGCGTTTACCTGGTGGAGAGCGGCGAAGTTCGCGTCCTGCTGCGAACTGGTCAGAGCCAAAAGCATCTTCTGGAGGTCGTCGGCGCTGGAACCGTGCTCGGGCTGAGCGAGAGCATGACTGGGGGAAAGCATCGGATTACCGCTGAAGCGGGCGACCAAACGATGGCGGCCTTCATTCCGCGCGAAGAGTTCCTGGAGTTTCTCCGTGAGCACGGCGATTTCTGCATGCAGGTAGTGCGGCTGTTGGGCGAAGACTTGCACGGACTTTACCACAAATTCCGTAGCATCAGTGCTCATCCGGGGCGTCCGCGGCACCGGCCCCTGGACGAGCAGTTGAATTAAGGTCTCAGGTCTCAGGTCTCAGGAAATGCAAGGGCACTCAGACCTGACACCTGAGACCTGACACCTGAGACCTGACACCTGCCTCTCTAGTTCGCTTTGAAGTTGACCGTGATTTGCGTCTGGATTTCGACTGGTTCGCCATCGAGGTAGTACGGCTTGTATCTCCACTGGCGGACAGCATCCAACGCGGCGCGCGCAAGGGCGGCGTCTCCTCTAAGTACTTTCAGATTGGTGACATTGCCCTCTTTGTTGATGGTCGCTTCGATCTGCACTGCGCCCTGGGTATGAGCCGCGAGCGCGGCGTGCGGATACGTTGGTTGTACCCGCTTGATCAGAAGTCCCTGGGACACGCCCTGGGAAAGTTTCACTGTAGCCAGCGAGGGCCTGGGAGGATTCGACGATGCCGAAGAAATCAGGCCGCTCAAGCTGCTGTCGTTGGCGGATGCATCCGTGCTCGGGCTGGGAAGCGGAGGCGCGGACTCCTCGGCTTGGGCCGACATTTTGGGGCCCGACTTCACATGTAGGGGAGCCGAATCGGGCTTCTTCGTTCCCGGCTCAGAGTTTGCCGCGGCGTTCGCGGCGATCCGGATCACCGTAGAATTGCCCGGGCCAGCCGACGGCTCGTCGCGCGGTGCCGCCGTAGCCGTTTTGGGAGCTAAAGTTTGGGTCGCGGCACTCGCCCGACCGGGTGTGCTCGTCGAAGGCGCCGCCACTGGGGAGGACATGGGCGTGGGAGCGGGTTGCTTCGAGTCCTGGGGCGAGCTTACGGGCTGCGGAGCTGGGGTTTTGCTGGACTTGCCAAGCTCGCTATAACCGAGGTAGCCGAGCGCGGCCAGAGCCAGGACAGCAATGACTACCATCAGGATTTTTTGGAATCCGCTCGATCCCCAGGAATCGTGTTCGTCCAAGGCAACGGCAAAAGATGGGGCGCCGGTAGTGCTCACTGAATTGGAGGTTGGAAGTGGAACGGGACCGGCGTCGTGCGACGGAGGGGCGGACTCCGATTCAGCGATCTTCGATTCGACGATCTTCGACTTAACGATCTTCTTCTCGACGATCTTGTTCTCTTTCGCTGGCGGAGCCGTCACTTTTTTGGCCGGAGCCGGTGCTGCGGCTGATCCCGGGGCCGCCGTGAAAGCAGAACTGGTATTTTGCGCTGGTAAGGACGTAGCGGCGATGTTTGCAGCTTCGTTCTTGACCTCGTCATTCTTGGCTACGTCGTTCTGAACTGTACCCGCGGATTCGGGCTGCCGCGATTCCAGTGCCGGCCCGGCGGCGCTCGTAGTCTTGCTTTGGGCTGCGGGCGCAGGAACGAGCGCCGGATTGTCCTCAACTCTTGCCAACGCTGTCGTTGTCGGAAGCCCGGCCACAAGCGCCTCCGGAATGGTCGCCGTCATCGGTGCTTCAAGTTCAGCAAGCTCGGGGCGGCTTGGCCGTGAAGCCGTTGCTGCAGCTCGACTCGCCGGTGGGAATGAACCGCCGGCGGATTCGGGAGCTGTTTTTGCGGGCATTCCGGGAGTTGCCGCGTTCGCAGCCTCAGAATTTTTCCGCAGAAGTCCTCGCGCCACCCGAAGCGTTCCCTTTGCCTGCTCCACGTTGATCGGCTTGGTGAGCACAAGGTTGGCGCCCATGCGGTAGGCCTTGGCCACGCCCGCTTGTCCTTCGACCACAGCGATGGCCAGCGAGCTCTGATTGCAGCTGGAATTCTTGGCGCTTCTGAATAGCAGGGAAGCGTTCTGTTCGTTCTCGCAGTCCACGACGATGGCGTCGAAACGCTGCGCCACCAGCTTCTTGACCGCCGCAAAAGGTTCATGAACCGGCTCCACGGCGAAGTCCAGTTCGCTGAATACCTGACTTACGACACGAGCCAGTTTTTCATCGGGACAGAAGAGCAAAGCTTGGTAACCCATGATGAGGCCATCCTAGGTAATGCAGTGGGTGACCAGCAAGTTACGTGGGTAATTAAGAAGAGGTCGATGGTCGATAGTCGTTGGTCGTTCGCGCTCCGACCTGCGATCGACTAACGACTAACGACCAACGGCATTCTGTTAAGGCCGCTGAAAGTCGACGAGCACGACCGTCTGGAAGGGCTGAGCCTTGCCGTCTCGGACGTAGGGCCGATAGCGCCACTGCTTCACGGCATTGATAGCGGCGGTTGCCAGGGCCGCGTTTCCCTCGACCAGTCGCACGCCCTCAACCTTGCCGTTCTCATCCACGACCTCTTTGAGGACAACCGTTCCTTCTGCGGACCCCGAGCGCGCTTCGACGGGATATTTCGGCGCAACACTGTAGGCCAGCCGTTGTTCGGCACCCTTCGCAGAGAGCATGATCGCGCTGCTCTCCCCTGGCAGTTCGGCGCCGGACGAAGTCGCAACCGTGACGTCTTTTTTGCTGTCGCTGGGCTTGGTTTCACTGGGCTTGCTAGCCTCGGGCTTGGCGGCAACAGGCGCAGCGGTGGACGCCATTGGCGAACCGGTGGCGGAATCCGGGGTCGTTGTCGTTGCTTGTGTCTTGTTCTGATCGGTTGGCGACGCTGGCGCAGGCGCCGCGGTTGCGGCCGGAGCCAGTTGAGGCGGACGCTTGGTGGGGCTTGGTGCGGGAGCCGGCGGCAGCGCCATTCCGGCGAGGGCCAGCGCGCGATCAATCTGCGGTTGGGCGATGGCTCGGAATCCCGGCTGATACGTCCACGTGGCATAGAAGCCGCCGCCGGCGAGCACGAGCATCAGCAACGCGCCCAGCGACCTGCGGGTTTTCTGCCAAACTTGCGGGTGGGACGAAAAGACCGGGGCATCAGATTTGGCTGCAGGTTGATCCGGCGCTGCTTTGCCCGGTCCCGAGCTTTTCAGTTGCGATTCCGCCAGTTCCGATTCTTCCAGTTCCGCAAGCACCGGATCGTCGGAAGGTCCTAGTGGGCGCGCGGGTTTCGAATTTACCGAAACCGCAGGAGCCGACGACTCTGACAAAGATGACTCTGACAAAGACGACTCTGACAAAGAAGATGCGCGAAAGGACGCGGACTGCGGATTCAACTTTGGAGTAGCGGGTGTGGCCTCGATTTCGTCTACCGCGGAATGCATCTTCGTCGGGATGGCTGGCGCGGAGAGCGACGCGGCTAAAGCGGCGGTTGGAGCAAGGTTTGGAGCAACGTTTGGAGCAACGCCAGGCGCGGCGGTTTGAAAGAAGCTTGGAGCGGGCTCCGCAAAGCTTGTCAGTTGCGGAGAACCGGCTGCGGCCGCTGCTGCCTGCGCGCGTTCTGCGGTCGGGGCCGCGCTGGACGTGGCCGCGCTCGCCGGCTGCGGGGGAACATTCTCGTTTGTCTGGACGTCTTTTCGTACACGGCTGACTGCGGTGCGGATGGTGCTCCGGGCCTGGTCTTTCGCAACCGGCTTGGTCAGAATCAATTCTGCGCCCAGGCGAAAAGCCGTGGGCAGGCCGGCGCGGCCATCGACAATGGCGATGGGGACAGGGTTGTTGCCGCTTTTTCCGCGACGGCAAACGTCAAAAATCAGCTTGGCTGCCGGCAGATTTTCGCAATCGACCAACACCAGGTCGAAGCTGTGCGAATTAATCTTTTGGGCAGCGGAGGCTCCATCCAGGGGACGCTCGCAAGTTACTGACATCTCTTCCAAAACTCCAGTAATTGCGCTGACCGCCTGGTCATCCGGCGACAACAGCAGAGCATGAGGCATAGCTCTCTCATGCTAGGAACCGCCGTCGAAAGCCGCAAGTTACGGGGGTAAGGGGCTGGCTGTGGCGGCCGAGATCGCGGCTTGCCGGCTGATATAGTAACCTCCTTCTTTGTGATTAAAAAGGTCGGGCATCACATTGTGAAAGTTTGGCACCCGGCAAAATCAGATAGGACTCGAAGGAACTCAGTCATGAGAAAAGTCAATGTGCTTGAATTTGTCTCCCTTGATGGTGTCATACAAGCCGGAGGCGGGCCCGAGGAAGATACCAGTGGCGGCTTCGCGTATGGCGGGTGGACATGGCCACATTCCGACCCTGTTTCTTCAGCGGCCACAAAAAAGCAGATGAACATGCCGTTTGACTTGTTGCTAGGGCGCAAAACCTTTGACATTTGGGCACGATTCTGGCCGCAACATAGTGACATGTGGCCAGTTGTCAACCGAGCGACCAAGTACGTCGCCTCGAATACCATGACTTCTCACGAATGGCAGCCGTCCGTGTTTCTAAACGGAGATATTGCGGAAAAAATCACCAAAATTAAGCAACAGAAAGGGCCGGATTTGCACGTTTATGGAAGCGCAAATCTGGTTCAGACACTCATGAAGCATGATTTGGTCGATGCGTTCTGGCTGAAGATATTTCCGATAACGTTGGGCGGTGGAAAACGATTGTTTGCCGATGGCACGATCCCGGCGGCATTCAAGGTGACGGAAAGCACAGTCACCTCGAAAGGCGTCATTATCGTGAATTACGAGCGTGCAGGCGCAGTCCCAACCGGAAGTCTATAAACATTCGCCGGATGGCCCACACATTCGCGCTCTTTGCGAATGTGTGGGCGTGTGCGCCGCCCCACTCCTCAGCCGGGTGCGCCACTTCTCGCGCGCGGGCCATTTCAACGGGTGAGTATAACGCTGGTTGTCTTGAACCCATATTAGGAACTAACTGGGGGTGCGCCACTTCTCACGCTTTTTGAGAAGTGGCCCGCCACCGCGACGGCCGGGTAGCGAGGCGGGGCCTTTGACTTTTTTCATCACAAACGCGCAGTGAGCGCCATCACAGACCTCCAGCCGCCCGTCGGCGACAATGGAGTTGACCTGTAGGCCAAGGCCGAGGTGCGCCCGTCAACCAAGACGGCCATCGAAGCCGCCCCATTCCCATTTTGGGCCGCTCTTTGACAACCAGTCGAAGCAAAATCGCCGCTAAGTCATTGATTCTGGAATAGTTTACCTCTAAGTCATTTAAACTCAAAGATTTGGCGGAAATTTCTTCCTAACGGCAATAATAGACTTGACAAACCCACGCCAGTTTGATATATTTCTGGTCATGCAAAGCCCAAAGACATTACAGCAAGCGATTCAATACTTTAGCAACGAACAGGTTTGCATTGACGCTGTCGCCGCTATGCGTTGGATGGACGGTCCCCGTTGCCCCGATTGTCACGGAGACGACGCCAAGAATCCATACTACCTCAAGACTCAGAAGCGGTGGAAGTGCCGCTCTTGCCGTCGCCAGTTCTCCGTAAAAGTCGGAACGATCTTCGAGGATTCACCAATCCCGTTGCAGAAGTGGCTCCCTGCTCTCTGGCTGCTCATTAGTTGCAAGAACGGCGTTAGCTCTTGGGAGATTCACCGCAGTTTGGGAGTGTCGCAGAAGTCCGCATGGTTCATGCTCCACCGGCTGCGACTCGCGCTCAAGACTGGCATTGTAGGGAAGCTAGGGGGCACTGAGAGCAGCGGCGTAGAAGTGGATGAGACTTTCGTTGGCGGCAAGCTCAAGAACATGCACCGTGACCGCCGTGAGCGATTCGCTGCGAAGTCTGGACACACTGGCGGAGCCACTGGCAAGACCGTTGTGCATGGCATTCTCGACCGGGATGAGCGCAAGGTTCGCGCAAGCGTGGTGCCTGACGTGAAACGCGAGACTCTACAGAACGAAGTGCTCAACAACGTCAAATTCGGATCGCCCGTCTACACCGATGATGCTGTGCCCTATGACAATCTCAGGTGGAAGTACATTCACGAAACCGTGAATCACGCGGAAACCTACGTCAATGGCCGCGTGCATACCAATGGGCTAGAGAACTTCTGGTCGTTGTTGAAGCGCGGATTGAAAGGCACCTACGTTGCGGTTGAGCCCTTTCACTTGGAGCGATACATTGACGAGCAGGTATTCCGATACAACAACCGCTCCACAAAAGACAATCCACTGAACGATTCCGACCGCTTCCTATTGGCACTCTCACAGGTCGCAAACAAGCGGCTTACCTACAAGGAACTCACTGGCAAGAGTGGCGATGATCCGGTGTCTACGACGCCTGAGCCATTCTAATCCGTACTACCGTAAGCGTGGTCCAAAGCCTAAGAGTGTGGCTTAGGGCCACGCTTTGGCTTTGTGGCTCGCTCCACCTGGTATTGCTTTTCGCGCTCGGACAATTCGCTCTTGGACACGGTGAGAATTTGGCGCAAGCCATCTCTAAATGCCCGCATCTTCTCGGCTGGCGTCGTATCGGGATCAGGGGTAGACTTCATGGTTCCTTTTCAACAAGGTCTAACTTCATTTTCCTTATCCAATAATTTCTCTCTCTACTGGAGCACACAGAAAGGAAAACTTCGTCAATGATTCCATCTACGGATGTTGCACTGCTACTCTCAGGCTGGAAAAGTGACGGCTCAACCGTTAAAGGCTTACTAATTGCGGCAGATAAAATGACTTTTTGCATAGTCGAAGGGAAAATATCCCACTTGGATAATGCACGAGTGGTCATCAGAAATGCAAGAGATTATATGAGAGTCAACTTGGAAGGCGCAGAATTCGACTACGGAGATTCTCGGGAATTCGGGACTGAGTACGAAAACGTTTATAGCGATCTAGTGAGAGCAGTGCTTCCAATCGGTATTCATTTTGCAATCGCAGTTCTTAAAGGTTGAAATCCCGTGCCCAGTCCAAAAAAGACGGCGATCACTCCTAGTATCTTCATCGCTCAGGATGGACTATTTTTCCCTCTGGCTCGATTCGGGAATACATAATTTGAGCTTCGATGATTTTGTAAAAACGCTCGATGCTTGGGTCTTTGTCTAGCCATTTAGAAATAACGAATCCGCACAAATCTGCTAGTTGAATACCCACAGAAAAGCTCGAATCTCCAAAATACATATCATCGTGTAAATAGGGTATGGCGCTCAATTCATTAGGATTGAGACGTTGCCGATAGTTGTAAAATGCCTTTTTTAGCATTTCTCGCGTGTCACCATCCGATTGATTATCCGCAATAAGCATGGCAAATTCAGCCGGACGGTTATTTTCCACGTAATTATTAATCCCCTTTAGACAAGTACGAAAACAGATATCAATAGGCTCGACAGCACCGTATTTAAATAAGTCTCCGTCCTTCGATTTTCTAGCGTCCCATTCTGCTTTATTGAGTGCCCCAAAGATGACGGGGAAACCATAATTCCGCACCATCGCTAACAGTGCCCCCATGATGTTGAATCGAATTTCCTCGTCTATTCCCTCAAAAGCTCCATACCCACCAAACAATTCTGCGCCTTTAAATTCCTTGAATTTACCAAAAAATTGTGGGAACACTGATTCAGGAATAAAACCTTTCAAGGAGGCAGCAGCGATCAGTTCAGTGTCTCGAAATGCACGGTCGGGAATGACGACGGCTGTCACTAATTGGAATAGTTGGTGCTTGTTTTTGGTCCCTGAATCATCCGCATATGCCAAAAACACAAATGCCCTCCGCAGCAATTCTACGGGAAGATCGCACGGACGCATCCCTGCCCTGTCACGGCATTCCGAAAATATCACGTTTGGGTTAGCCATGTCTATTGGTGCCTTCCTAACCTCATGATTCCACACGCCAGGGGGGGAGGGGGGTACTCATACTAGGTAGTTAGTAATACAAGAGTAAATAGCCAGAATTCTTCCTCGTGAGTCGCCATTCGACCCCCTATTTCCGCCAAACACTGCGGCGAATTGCGCACCTGACACGCTTGTATGGTGAAATAGGGTCACGATGACAACCAGGGTCGTGGCATGGCGCCGCAAGCTCAAGGCGGTGGAACGGGACGCTCATGGATTGTGGCAAATCCTGAAGGCCGTGGCGTCGACGGACCATCCTCTGCTGGCGCATCTGATCCCGATCCGGCGCTGCAATCTGGCCTGCACCTACTGCAACGAGTTCGACGATTTTTCGAAGCCGGTGCCTACCGACGATATGTTGCGGCGCGTGGATCGGTTGAAGGATCTTGGCACTTCCGTGATCACCATCAGCGGCGGCGAACCGATGCTGCATCCGCAACTGGATGACATTATTCACCACATGCGGAAACGCCGGATCGTTTCGGGACTGATCACCAACGGTTATCTGCTGACCGCCGACCGCATCCGGCGGCTGAACCGCGCGGGCCTGGAGTGGCTGCAGATTTCGATTGATAACGTGAATCCCGACGAAGTTTCCAAGAAAAGCCTGAAGGTGCTCGACCGGAAGCTGCAACTGCTGGCCGAACACGCGGAATTTCACGTGAATATCAATTCCGTGGTGGGCAGCGGGGTGAGCCATCCGCAGGACGCGCTCACCATCGGCAAGCGCGCGCTGGAGCTGGGGTTCAGCTCGACCGTGGGAATCATTCACGATGGCTCGGGACAGTTGCAGCCCTTGAACGACGAAGAACGGCGCGTGTATCACGAGATGAAGGGACTGGAGAAGCGCAGCTTCACACGCGTGAATGCGTTTCAGGACAACATCGCGCTGGGGCGTCCGAATCAGTGGCGCTGTCGCGCCGGAGCGCGCTACCTCTACATTTGCGAGGACGGGCTGGTGCATTACTGTTCGCAGCAGCGCGGGTATCCGGCCATTCCGTTGGAGAAATACACGATTGCCGATTTGCGCCGCGAGTACCATACGGAGAAGCCCTGCGCGCCCCATTGCACGGTATCGTGCGTGCACCAGGTATCGGTCCTGGACGCGTGGCGCGCACCACAACGGCCGGCGCCGGCGTCCGAGCCTGCGAGCGGGCTGGTGCACATCGAGTAGCAGCATTCAGCACTCAGCATTCAGCACTCAGTTGCCAACTTACAGAAGAACCTGCATCCCATCGTCCGGGACCCTGTCTGGACTGATTGCTGAATGCTGAGTGCTGCCTTAGAACGTTGTGGCCACGGTGAAGCGGAAGGTTTTTCGCGGTTCCAGGAGAGTGTAGGTGGAGCCAAGGGTCGAGCGCGTCAGGCTATAGGTGTAGTTGCCAGCGGCCAGGTCTTGACAGGTAGAGGCCCCCGGGTTAGGACAGGGGAACATGCTGCGGTTGATCTGTATGGGCGGCGACGCGCTGCTATCGAGGCGCAGGGCGTTGTAGGCAAAGTAAATGCGGAAGGGCGCATTGACGACCGGAAGCATGGTTTGCAATTCGAGCCCGGTGGACATACGCACAGTCCAGTTGGTGCCAGGAACCGGGCTGAGGTATTGCGGGATGTTGCTGATGGTGTGGCCGCCGGAACACGCATACGACGTCTGGGGGCCGAGGATCGGGCAGCCGAACAGCGTGCTCTGCAGGGTTTCGTACTGGACCGGGTTGATCTGCAACTGCGAAGTACGCAGGATCGGATCGACGCCCGTATCGACAAAGGGCGCGATGGCGACTGGCCCGGCAATGGTAATGCGGTATTCAAAGTTGCCGTGCAGACTGAGGTCGCCGCCGGGAGTTACGAGTTGATTATATGGAACCGGGATATTCCAGCAGTTGTAGACGCACGCTCCCGAGGAGTTGACTCCCACCGGAAAGCTCGGGTTGGCGGGAACGAAAGTTGTATCCTTGTTCCTGAGGGCCACAATCTGCGTGCTGGGCAGGTAGGCGATGGGAGAGACAGTGCGGATATCGAACCCGCGCAGATCGTTTTCGCCTCCGAGGTAGGCTCTTTCAAATGGAGGCGCGACCACCCCATCATAGCCCGTGATAAACGAAGCCTGCAGGTTGTAACCAACGGCGTTGCGGCGTTTCTGAACGGGGAAAAACTGTTTGTACTGGACGACGGGCCGGATGGTGTGAACCGTGCCACCGAGTCCAGCGATCTCACCGCCGATGAACAGGCTCCTGCCATGGTGGGGCGAGTAGGGGGAATCGAGCGTGTTCATGCTGAAGCTGGGGGTGATCTTGCTGGTGACGATGCCGCTGAGCGCGTTGGGGCCGGTGATGCCCCGGAAGTTGAGATTCTCGAACAAGAGCTTGGAAGCGTTGCTGACGGCAACCAGCGAAGAGCGGTCGAAGGAGTAGCTGATGCCAAAGCGCTTGAAGGAACGGCGCAGCGGGTAGCTTAAGGTCAGGGTCGTGCCCGTACTGGACTGCGAGTAGTTCTGCAGGTTCTGCAGGTAGGCCGAGGGCAGGTTCGGATTCTGGCCGGTTAGAATGGCATACTGCCTTGCTTGGTCATAGTTGGTCTTGCGGGTGTAGACGTTGAACCCCGCCTGGATGGGCCGGTCAAACAAGTAAGGCTCAGTGAATCCGAACACCAGGTCGCGTTGGCGGCTGCCGAGGCTGGCCTGCACGGAGAGGGTCTCGCCCAATCCCAGAAAGTTGTTGGTGCTGTAGTTGATGCCGACAAAGGCCCCCGCCAGGCCGCTGACGCCGCCTTGCAGTCCGATGCTGTTCTTCCCCTTTTCCTTGACCTTCAGGGTGAGATCCACGGTGCCGGCCTTTTCGTCGAGGTGGCGCTCGGTGGTATTGGGATCGTCGGGCTTGAGCTGATCGAAATAGCCGAGCTGGTTCAGGCGCAGCAGGCTGAGCTCCCAGTAACGAGAGTTGTAGATCTGGCCTTCTTCCAGCGCAATTTCGCGGCGGATGACTTTGTCGCGGGTGGTGGTGTTGCCCTGGAATTCGATGCGGCGCACATAGAACTGCTTGCCTTCGTCCACGTCGACTTCCAGATTCACGATCTTCTTCTCGTCGTCGAACTTGGTGTCGGGGACGGAAGTGAAGTTAATGTAGCCGGCTTCGCCGTAGGCTTTGCGCAGGTTCTCCAGACCCTTGGCGACTTTTTCGCGGCTGAAAATGTCCCCGTCCTTCATGGGAAAAAGGCTGCGCAGAGCGGCACTGTTGGGGATGGCTTTGTTGTTTTTGAAGGTAATGGTGCCGAGGTGGTAACGCTCGCCCTCCTCGATGGGCATGGTGATATCGACGGATTTCCCCAGCCCCGACTGGAGCCACCGCACGTGGAAGCCCGTGTGTCCAGTGTCGTGGATCTCGGTTTTGGGGTCGTCGACCAGCACCTTGAAGTAGCCACGGTTTTGGAACTCGGCGCGGACGCGTTCGGTATCTTCTTCGAGTTTGGTGGCGTCGTAGGTCTTGGCGAAGAGGTTCTCAAGGAAGATGGAGTGCGGGACGCCGATGGGCTTGAGGTTCTTCATGGCCGCACGCAGCGTGCGGTCATTGATGTGTTTATTGCCCCGGAAGCGGATGCGCCCAACCTTAACCTTAGGCCCCTCCTTAACGACGAAAGTGATGCCGACGGCGGCGGGCGGAATCGGTCGGACTTCCGTGCGGATGGTGGCGAACTGACGCCCGTGCTCGGCGAGCAGTTGTTTCAGGGTAACTTCGGCCTTCTTGATCTTAGTGGGATCGTACTGGTTCTCAACCGAGAGTCCGACTTTACGCTCCTTGAACCGGTCGAGCACGTCGCTGGTGGAAACGGCATTCAGTCCGACGTAGTTGATCTCGCGGATGGTCGGCCGCTCTTTGAGATAAATGTGAAGGATCCAACCTTGGGCGTTCTGTTCGCGCTCAAAGCGGATGTCCTCAAAGTAGCCGGTGTTCCAGAGGGCGTTAAAGTCGCGTTCGATGGCGGCGGTATCGTAGACGTCGCCGACCTTGCTGAAGATGCGAGCCTTGACCGTGTCGGCAGGGATGCGGCGGTTGCCGTGGACGCTGATGCCAACGATGAGATCCTGCTGGCCGACCGCGGATACCGTCAGCAGCAGAAGTGCCAACCAACCCAGGAGGCGATTCCAAACAGGCCTACGTTTCCAAACTCTTGCGGAGAAAGAAGATGGAGACCAGGAAGAGTCTCTCTGCGGGCCCGTGTTGTGGCCGAGTCGCGGGGCGCGCACAGGGGTAGCATGATGACGACGATGAATCGCAACTACCTCGAAAAACTAGAGTTAGGAAAACGGTAATTATACGGTAGAGAGTGAGAACCGTCCAAGGCGGAGGAAGCTTCTAGCTTCTAGCTAAAAGCCAAAGGCGAAAAGCGGCTTCCTCCTTGAATTCCTGCCGAAAAGTCACGCCCGAAAAAGTTCCACCTCAACAGAGACGGAATAGAACGTCGCCGCGTTGCCCATGTCAGTAAGTTTTTCCGAGGTCAGCACATTGATATTGCCGCCGCCGGGGCTGAATCGTGCCCAATCGAGCCGGGCGGCAACCACTCCGGGAGGCACTGCACCGTCAACCCGGGCCCGGAGAACGATCTCGCCGCGCGAGTTGAAAGCGCGAATGCGGTCGCCATCGCGGACGCCGCGCGCCTCGGCATCGGTGGGATGCATCTCAAGATCCCCGATCCATGGTTCCATCTTGCGAACGGATGGCAGGTTGGCGAATGACGAGTTGAGATGGTTGTCGGGCTTGCGCGCGAGAAGTTCGAGCGGAAAGCCCGCGGCTTTCGATGCAGATCCATGTCGCGATTCGTCGGGCGGCGTGAAGGCGACTACCGGATCGAGCCCCTGACGCTTCAGAGTTTCGCTGTAGAACTCGGCTTTACCGCTGGGCGTGGGGAAGTTGCCCTCCGCGAAGGGGAGAAAGGGGGCTGCATTCTCTGCCGAGCTTTCGGATTGGACGGGCGAGGCGCCCGTCCCCACACTGTTCGTCCCGACACTGTTCGGAGCGGCGAAATTCAGGCGGACTCGATGTTCGCGTTCCAACCGATCGCGGCTGATTCCTTTGAGCCACGGATTGGGCGATTCAAGGGCGCGGTCGATCATGGAATCCACCGATTCGCGGAAACAGTCGTCTTCGAAACCCATGCGCTCGGCGAGAGCGCGGAACATCTCGACATTGGACCGGCATTCGCCGACCGGATCCATCGCCTGATTGGAAACCTGGAGATAGTAGTGGCCGTAAGCGGTCTGCAGGTCTTTGTGCTCGAAGAAAGTGGTGGCGGGCAACACGATGTCGGCGTAGTCGGTGGTGTCGGTGAAGAACTGCTCGTGGACCACGGTGAAAAGGTCGGGGCGCTTTAAGCCGCGGACGACTTCGTTGTGGTTGGGGCAGACCGCTGCGGGATTCGAGTTGTACACGAACAGCGCCTGGATGGGCGGCACGAGCTTCGGCACTATCGCCGAGTTCAGTACGCGGCCGAGTTGCACCATGTTGACGAGACGAGCGGGGCGTCCCAGGGCTTTCTGCATCAGCTCGGGCATTTCGAGCGCTTCGCGATTCAAACCGTAAGAACCGCTGAGCGAGAGCTGAAGTCCGCCACCGACGTCTTTCCACGACCCGATCAAACAGGGCAGCATGGTGACCGCGCGCATGGACATGCCGCCGCGCTCGGAGCGCTGGATGCCATAGTTGACGCGAATCACGGACGGACGCTCGCTGGCATACTCGCGGGCGAGCTTGCGGATGTCGTCGGCAGGTATGCCGGTCCAGTGGGCAACTTTTTCCGGCGGATATTGTTGCGCGCGAGCCTTCAGGTCTTCGAACCCCAAGGTATAGCGAGAGACGTAGTCGGCGTCGAAAAGATTTTCGTTAATGATGACGTGCATCAGGCCGAGAGCGAGCGCGGCATCGGTGCCGGGATGGATGGGCAGGTACCAGTCGGCGCACTTCGCGGTGCGCGTGCGGTAGGGATCGATGACGACCAGCTTCGCTCCCTTGCGCCGAGCTTCTTCGATGAAAGGCCAGAGATGAACGTTGTTGCCGTGAATATTCGAGCCCCAGGCGATGATGTAACGCGAATGCGCAAACTGTTCCGGCTCAGTGCCGAGCTTGATGCCAATCACCGATTTCAGGCCTGCTTCGCCGGCGGTGGAGCAGATGCTGCGCTCCAGTTGCGAAGCGCCCAGGCGGTGGAAGAAGCGGCGATCCATGGAAGCGCCGTTGAGCGCGCCGAGCGTGCCTCCGTAAGAGTAGGGGAGGATGGATTCGCAGCCGTACTGGGCAACGATCCGGCGCAAGCGACGCGCAATTTCATCGAGAGCCTCGTCCCAGGAGATGCGCTCAAACGCCGCGTCGCTCGGCCCTTTCGGCTTCACTCTTTTCATGGGATACAGCACGCGGCCGGGCGAGTACACGCGGTCGAGATACTTGGCAACTTTGGCGCAAAGGAATCCGCGGGTAACATGGTGCTCGGGATCACCCTGAATTTTGATGGCGCGGCCGTCTTCGATGGTGATCAGGACGCCGCAGGCATCAGGGCAGTCGTGCGGGCAGGCGGCATGGACGACGCGCTTCATTGACGGATTATAAAAGATTCCGTAGAGGCGGGGCTTGCCCCGTCTCCTGCCGCGAAGGGAGACGCGGCAAGCCGCGTCTCTACTTGAATTCCAGGACTTCTTTTTCTTTGGCCTTGCTCATCTCTTCCATCTTCTTGATTTCGTCGTCGGTGAGCTTCTGGATTTCGTCGAGCGCGCGCTTCTCGTCGTCCTCGGTAATTTTCTTGTCTTTCAGCGTCTTCTTGATGGCGTCGTTGCCGTCGCGACGGATGTTGCGCACCGCCGTGCGGTGCTCCTCGAGAATCCGGTGCAGGTGCTTGACCATGTCCTTGCGGCGCTCTTCGGTGAGCGCGGGCACGGGCACGCGCACCATCTTGCCGTCATTCATTGGGTTGAGGCCGAGGTCGGCGCTGCGGATGGCTTTTTCGATCGCCCCGAGCTGTGACGGATCGAAGGGCTGCACCGTGATCATTTGCGGCTCGGGCGCGTGAATCTGGGCGATCTGGTTGAGCGGCATCTGCGAACCGTAATAGTCGACCGAAACGGTGTCGAGCATGTGCACGTTCGCGCGCCCGGTACGCGTGGCGGTCATTTCGCGGCGGAAGTCTTCCACCGCTTTATCCATGCGCGTCTTGAGGGTTGCGTAGACTTCTTTCAGGGCAGGATGAGCCATAGCTCGGGGCTCCTAGTATGCATTGAAATTAAAACCGTAAATTATAAACCGCTTTTGGCTGTTGGCTATTAGCTAGCTAAAAGCTAACGGCTAACAGCTTCTACGCGCTGACCAGCGAGCCGATCTTCTCTCCGAGCACGACGCGGCGGATATTACCGCGCTGGTTCAGGTTGAAAACGATGATGGGCAGATTGTTGTCCTTGCACAACGAAATGGCCGTCGAGTCCATCACCTTGAGGCCCAGCTTCAGAACATCCATGTAGGTAAGGGTGGAAAACTTCTTGGCATCCTTCACCTTCATGGGGTCGGCGTCGTAAATGCCGTCCACTTTGGTGGCTTTGAGGATGGCATCGGCTTTGATTTCCATGGCGCGCAGCGAGGCGGCGGTGTCGGTCGAGAAATAGGGATTGCCGGTGCCGCCGGCGAAGATGACGACGCGTCCTTTTTCAAGATGCCGGATGGCGCGGCGCCGGATGAAGGGCTCGGCAACCTGATTCATCTCGATGGCCGTCTGCACGCGGGTAAAGACGTTTTGTTTTTCGAGCGCGTCCTGCAGCGCGAGGGCGTTGATGACGGTGGCCAGCATGCCCATGTGATCGGCGGAGACGCGATCCATGTTTTTCGCCTGGTCCGCAACCCCGCGAAAGAAATTGCCGCCGCCTACGACAATGGCCAACTGGATGCCGAGGTTGCGCACTTCCGCGAGTTCGGCCGCGACTTCATGAATGCGGGTGGTGTCGACGCCGAAGCCTTGATCGGCGGCAAGGGCTTCGCCGGAGATTTTCAGCAAGATGCGCTTGAAGATCGGTTCAGACATGGCAGGGCGAGTCCTTCACTTGGCAAAAGATGACTAGCTACGTGGAAGAAGCATAAACGAAAGGGGCGCCGCAGCGCCCCGGAATTTTTTCGGCTGCTACTTGGCAACCGGCGCAGACGCCGCACCACCTTCGTCCGGCGGATTGTCGGGTTTTGTGCTGACGAAGGCGACGGTAGCCGTGACATCGCCCACTTTGAACCGGGCAAAACGCCGCACCGCGATGTTCTCGCCGAGCTTGCCCACTTTGGCGGCAATCAACTGCGAGATGCTGATGGTCTGGTCCTTGATAAAGGGCTGCTCCAGCAGGCAGACCTCTTCGTAAAACTTTTCCATCTTGCCGGCGACGATTTTTTCGACCACGGGAGCGGGCTTGCCGGTAGCAGCGGCCTGGGCGCGATAAATGTCTTTCTCGCGCTCGAAGGCTTCCGGCGTAACGTCTTCTTTCCGGACAAACTTCGGATCGCTCGCCGCAATGTGCATGGCGATGTCGTGGACCAGCTCTTTGAAGTCGTCGGTGCGCGCCACGAAATCGCTTTCGCAGTTGACCTCGACCAGCACGCCAATCTTGCCGCCG
>Ga0074044_10001103_pt1 | contig 24829 bp, 22 predicted proteins | sample BogForMeECP23OM1_FD_94443 | JGI IMG/M metagenome (GOLD analysis project Ga0074044, IMG submission 94443) | Bog forest soil microbial communities from Calvert Island, British Columbia, Canada - Bog Forest MetaG ECP23OM1 | ecosystem: Environmental > Terrestrial > Soil > Wetlands ... | reverse complement strand
GCCTTTCTGCCGCCCAACGATTCGCCCTCTACTCTCCTGGAAACGCGCTACTGGAAGCTGTCCCACACCATCCAAGTGGACGGCAAAGACCAGTCGGAAGACGTGCCGGAAGTAGCCGTCGTCACCAATTCGCAACCGATGGATCTGCGCATTTACGTTGGACCCAAGGATTACGACGACCTCAAGGCCATTCATCCACCTTTGAATTCACTGGTGCAGTTTGGCTGGCTCGAGATTATTGCCGATCCGCTTTTCCACGGCTTAAAGTGGCTGCACACCTATGTTCCCAACTGGGGTTGGGCGATCGTCGTCCTCACGCTGATCGTCAACATGGTCCTCTTCCCGCTGCGAATCTCCAGCTACAAAACAACCATCAAGATGCAGCGCGTTGGGCCCGAAATTAAGCAAATTCAGGAAAAGTACAAGAAATACAAGATGAACGACCCGCGCAAAGCCGAGATGAACAAGGAAGTAATGGCGATTTACAGCCGCGAAGGCATCAATCCTATCGGCGGCTGCCTCCCGATGGTCCTGCAGTTTCCCATCTGGTTCGGGCTGAATCGTGCCTTGAGCTATGCCATCGAGTTGCGCCATGCCAACTGGCTCTGGGTGCGGGATCTTGCCTCCAAGGATCCTTATTACATTTTGCCCGTGGCCGTTGGCGTTTCCATGTACCTCGTCTCCAAAATGACTCCCATGACCGTTACGGATCCCCAGCAGGCGCAGATGATGAAGCTCATGCCCATCAGCATGGCTGTGATGTTTGTGGTTTTCCCGTTTTCCAGCGGCTTGGCGTTGTATATTCTCACCAGTAGCCTGGTGGGTATCCTGCAGCAGTGGTACCTGAACCGGACGCACCCCCTTCCCGCCCCGGTTAAGCCTGTTCGCGCCAAAAAGTAAGGGAAGGTGCGTTAACGCAGCCCGGGGGTTCAAACAAGAATTGTCGAGACTCCGATGACCAAGGAATTCGTACGCGATGGCAAACTGGACCGCGCGGCCGCAGCCGATGCCCTGCGCGATTTTCTGCAGAAGATTGTGCGCGCCGGTGGTTTGGAATTATCTGTAAACGTGCGCGTCGCCGAACCCGGCGCAACTTCCGAAGAAGGCGCCGCCGAGATTTTCGCCGACCTCGACGGCAGGGACAAAGAAATCCTCATGGCGCGCGGCGGTGAAGTGTTGAAAGCCTTGGAACATCTCGCGTTTCGCGCCCTGAACCTTGAACCTGTCTTTCACGAAAAGATTCATCTCGATTGCGGCGGCTTCCGCGCCCTGCGCTTCGAGGAGTTGCGCATGACCGCGCGTGTAGCCGCGGAACGCGTGCAAACTTCGCGCCAGCCGTTCCGACTTAACCCCATGTCTTCGCGGGAACGCCGTATTGTTCATCTCACGCTGAAAGATATGCCCGGTGTGCGCACCGAAAGCGTCGGCACTGGCGAAGAGCGCCAGGTGGTCATTCACCCCGCAAAGCCTTAGCGCAGGAATTGCCTCACCGGCGCACCCAGCCTTGCGCAATCACGCTTCTGCTGCTCGAAAACCGCACGCGATACGTGAACGATGCGGGTCGGTCTGGCCGTATGTGCGGAAAACGCATATCCGAGAACTCCACCACTGCCTCATCGCCTTCCATGTGAAAACGAGTCACCGGAAACCGCGCGAACCACAAAACCTTTTGCACTTCCGGCAAACGGCGCGCCTCCTCAATCCACGGATTCGGAAGCGCGTCAGGATAGTAGGTGTGCTCAATCACTTTGGGGCCGGAATAGCCGCCTTCCGGCACACTCTTCTGGAACAGCCCCTCACTTAAATCCATGCGCATCTCATACACGCCGCGCGGAGCGCTCACCAGTCCGTCCCATCGCCACAAGGACGGCGGCAATGGCAGCGCGCCAATCGCTTCCACCTGCAGGTTCTCTTGCGCGGCAAACCGCTGGACCCGCCCGAACGCCACGTGGTGCGCAAAGGTGGCGGCGACTAGATACCCCACCGCAAGGACGAGTCCCGTGCGATTCCAATTGGCGTAAGCCACGCGCAAGCCCCAGCCGCGCACCGCCGGAAGCAGAAACAACGCCGTAAACAGGACCGTAGCCACAAGAATTGCTGCGTCAGAAATCGGCGCGCCGACATATTGTCCAATTTTGGCGATCACGAACGGCGCTGGCAGGAACAGCAGCCACATCAGGATCGCTCGCCAATGGATATGCGCCGGATCTTCGTAAGTCCAGGCGAGGAGTTGCGGTATCAGCAGGATGGCCGTGAAGCTGAAATCCACGATGAAAAGAATGTCCCAGGCGGGACGCGACCATTGGAGGGGCGACCAGATCATCGTTCCGAACGTGGTCAACAAATCCAGGAAAATGTGGCTAAGTATTCCGATCGCCCAGATGCCGCACAATGCTATAAACGAGGGCGCTTCCCAATTCCGCCACTTCACCAACACACGCGTGAGGCCCGCCAGAATCACCGCCCAGATCGGCAGGCAGAGCAACGAATGCGTGATGCTGCGATGCCAGGTGAGCATCAACAAGGGATTATGCGAAAAAAAATCCCGAAGGACGTCGCTGTCCGGGAAAACCGCGCCCAGCATCAGCGACCAGGTGATGACGCGCTGGCGGCTCAGTGACCGCGGCGAAAACAGGTCACGCCCGCCAAAGACGGCCTTGCTGATCAGCGCGCCGGCAATTCCGTGAGTGATTGTGTCCACTGTAAGCCCGCCGCCTTTGTCCTCAGATCACCATCAATAGCTTGGATGTCTTCGGCACGGCGCGCCCGATTCTCCTAGCGCTCACTCCGTGACGCGCGAGAATTGCGCGCGCTGCTTCTTCCTGTTCCGGTGCGAGCGCGATCAAAAGCCCGCCGGATGTTTGTGGGTCAAAGAGCAGTGCGCGGTTTTCTTCCGGCACCTGCGCGGCAAACTCAACGCAATCGCCCAGAAACTCGCGATTGTTTTTCAAGCCACCGGGAATCATTCCCTGGCGCACGGCGTCGAGCGCCCCGGGGAGCAACGGCATATCCGCGGCGACAATTTCGAATGCCACGCGCGCAATTCCCGACGCCGCGTCTCCCAACGCCATTTCCCGCGCGTGCCCCAGCAATCCGAAGCCGGTAACATCGGTGACGGCGTGCACGATGCGTTTTCCTACTTGTGCCTCCAGTTCGTGCAAAGCCTCCGCCGCAGGGCGATTCAATTGCGTCATCGAAGCAATCGCCGCTTCCAATGAAACCTTTTCGGCCCTTCCACTCTTCAGCGCTGTGGAGATTACGCCGGTACCCAACGATTTTGTCAGAAGCAGGACGTCATTTGTCTGCGCGCCGACATTTCGCCAAACCTGCAGAGGATTGATTACGCCGGTGACGGCATAGCCGAACTGAATGTCGTCGTTGCGAATCGAATGCCCGCCAATCACGCTGCATTTCGCTTCGCCCATCTTCTCGAGCCCGCCGCGCAAAATCTGCTCTAATATTGCCGGATCGCCTTTTTCGGGAAATCCCACGATGGAAAGCGCGGATACCGGGCGCCCGCCCATTGCGTACACGTCACTCAGCGAATTGGCCGCCGCAATCTGTCCGAACGTGAACGGGTCGTCCACAATCGGCGTGAAGAAATCCACCGTCTGTACCAGCGCCAATCCTTCCGCGAGCAGATACACCCCTGCGTCGTCGTTGGTGCTGAACCCAACGAGCACGTTTGGATCAGTTGGCAGTGGCAGGCGCCGTAGTATTGAGTCCAGCGTCCCGGGACTCAGCTTCGCCGCTCAACCCGCTGCCTTGACCATCGCCGTAAGTTTCACGGAATCGGTCAAGCCACACCTCACTGTACTGCGCTTCGATTATAGCCATGCTGCGCCCATCTTGCTCGCCTCCGCATAGAAACTTAGTACTCGCGACATCTTGCAACATTTGCCTGGAAAGTGTTCTTATCAGCCGATGCCTTGGGACTTCTGGTTGATCTTCCTCTTTCTCGGAGTTGTCGTGCCTTGGCGCAGCGCGTTGCGGTTGAAGAAGCTTCTCGCGCTTCCGTCCGTCAGCACCAAGGAAAAACTCGTCCTCTATGGCTCGACCATCGCCGGGCAGTGGGTCATCACTGCCGTCGTCTCCTGGCGTGCTCTTGCGCGTGGGCTGTCTGCCGGCGCTCTGGGTCTTGCGAATTATGGCGGCGTCCGGACTATATTGGAGAGCGTCGGCCTCGCCGCTTTGATTGGTTGTGTGCACTGGCTCAACCTTCGGCGCGTCGGCAAATCTCCAGGGAAAGCACCGGAGTTGATGCGCTCGATCGCCAAGCGAATTCTTCCGGCCAATTCCGTGGAACTGCCTCCGTATTTTGCACTCGCGGCGACCGCCGGTGTTTGCGAGGAGTTTCTGTATCGCGGTTTTGCGATGGCTGTTCTTGTCCGCGTCGGTATCCCTGGCTGGGCGGTGGTGATTCTGACGGCGATCCTTTTCGGATTGGCCCACGCGTATCAGGGGCGCGGCGGAATTCTGGGCACTTTTGTGATGGGCGTGCTTTTCGGAATCGTGCGCCTAGCGTACGATACGCTGCTGCCGGTAATGATGATGCACACTGCAGTGGATCTCGTTGCGGGGATTGCGGGGCCGCGTTACCTGTTGCCAAAGCTCGTGCAGGAAGAGAAATGAATTAAGATCAGCTCTTTACTGGATGATTACTCATATGTCAACAGAAGTTGAAAAGCCCATTTCCGAAGAAACCATCCGGCGTGCGTTGGGCGAGTTTCAGGTTTCCTTGAGCGAACAGCAAATCTTGTATATTCAACAATATATAAAGATATTGCGGCACTGGAACGAGAAGCTGAATCTGACCGCCATCCGCGATCCCCTGGAGATACTATATCGTCATTTCTGTGAATCCATGTTTGCCGCTGTCGCTGTGCCCGTGGAAAGTGGTCGGCTCGCCGACATTGGTTCGGGCCCCGGTTTTCCCGGCATTCCACTGAAGATTCTGCGCCCGGAATTGGAGATCGCTTTGGTCGAGTCGAACATCAAGAAAGGCACGTTTCTTGCGGAGGTCATTCGGGAGCTGGGGCTTACGAACGCGCGAGTGCTGATCAACCGTTATGAGGAACTGGGAGAAGAGCTCGCCCCCATGGACTTCGTCTGCTCTCGTGCCCTCGGCGAGTTCGGCCCGTTCCTCGAGTGGGCGGCTTCAGACTGTCTGGCGGCTTCACGCGTGATTCTATGGGTCGGCGGCCGCGATCTCGACGAAATTCGGAAGGCAGACCGCTGGGAATGGCAGGAGCCGATCCCCGTTCCGCAATCTCTGCGGCGCTTTCTCCTTGTGGGCCAGAAAAAGCCACTATTGTCGGCGTAACGACTTCATAACAAAGACTTTCTACTATTTTCGGTGTGAGCGCCTGTCTCTTCGAGTTTTTCCGTTTGCAATGTTTCACGTGAAACATCTGCGCCGCTGTCAGGGTCACGATTTCGACCGTTCCACGTGGAACGGATCGCACATCCAACGTCACCTCCCGTCCACCGAACCGGAGTAGCCATGCAGCTCTGACGACTGTTCCACGTGGAACGACTGATCTCCCTCCATACTCCATTCCGTTGGAATCCGCACAATGAACCGGGCCAATTCCATGCGCTCGCTGTTCCACGTGGAACATCCACTAGGCAAGAGATTTTCCTCAGGCTCGTTCCCTGTTCCACGTGAAACATCTTGCGTCTTCCCACGGCCTCTGCTATTTTCGCTACGTTTGGGAGATCATCTTGGCCCGGGTCATTGCGGTTGCAAACCAAAAGGGTGGCGTAGGCAAGACCACGACCGCAGTTAACCTTGCAGCTTGCCTTGCCGCTGCCGAACAATCCACTCTCCTAGTTGATTGTGACTCCCAAGCCAACGCGACGGCCGCCATCGGATTCCAGAAAGATCCTTCACGCAGAACGATCTACCACGCACTAATTTTGCATGAGCCCTTCGAGAAGTTGGTTCAGAAATCGCAGGTCGAGGGCTTGGACGTCGTCCCTGCGGACAAGAACCTTGCCGGAGCTGCCGTAGAACTTGTCTTGGCCGAAAGTCGCGAATACAAGCTGCAAGCTTTCCTGCAAGATGTACGCCCCAATTACAAGTTCATTGTCCTGGATTGCCCGCCTGCCTTGGATCTGCTCACACTAAATGCTCTGGTTGCGGCAGACGCCGTAATGATACCTATCCAGTGTGAGTACCTGGCCTTGGAAGGCGTTTCAGAGTTGCTGGATACACTAATGCGAATTCGTCGTACGCTGAATCCCAATCTGGAGATCGAAGGCATCCTGCTGACGATGTATGATGAACGCACAACCCTCTCCAGGCAGGTTGCTACGGATTTGCGCAGTTTCTTCGGGACGCAGGTCTTCCAAAGTCTGATTCCACGAAACGTTCGCCTTGCCGAAGCGCCAAGTTTCGGTAAGCCTATTATTTTCTATGATATACACAGTAAGGGCGCTGAGGGGTATTCACAGTTAGCCCAGGAGGTTATTGGCAATGCCGAGAAACGCGTTGGGGCGGGGGCTCGGAGCGCTCATTCGGGAGCCTGAACCACAAGCTCCAGCCACGCCAGCCGCAGCGACAACTCCGCACGCAGCTCCCTTAACTCACACCTCGGGAGGCGCTGCTGCTGCCACAGCGCCTGCCCTGAGTCCCACGCTATCGGGCCCGCTGCAGCTCGATATCGATATGATCGATCCCAGTCCCTACCAGCCGCGCACGAGGTTTCGTGAAGAAGCTCTCGACGAACTGGCGCGCTCGATTCGGACCAGCGGCATCATCCAGCCTCTTGTGGTACGGCCCATCGGCCTGCGCTACCAACTGATTGCCGGCGAACGTCGCTGGCGCGCGGCGCAACGTGCCGGCCTCACCAAAGCTTCCGCGATCGTTCGCCAGGTCTCCGACGAGCTAGCATTGGAAATGACGCTTGTTGAAAACATTCAGCGCGAAGACTTGAACGCCATGGAACAGGCCCGCGCATTTGAGCGGTTGATGGACGAATTCGAGCTCACCCAGGAATCCGTTGCCGAGCGCACGGGCAAAGACCGCGCAACGGTAGCCAACGCCATCCGCTTGCTCAAGCTGGAGTCCACCATTCAGGAATGGATCGAAGAAGGGAAGCTGACTGCGGGGCACGGCCGCGCTCTACTGGCTGTCGCCGAGCCGCAACTGCGCATGCGTTACGCGCAGCGCGCTGCTCGCGGCGGCTTGACGGTTCGCCAGATCGAACGTCTGGCATCGCGGCGCTCGCGTGGAGCGAAACTCCCCACCGAAATCCATCTGGATCCAAACATCCGCGAAGCTGTCGAGGAGCTTCAGCGGCATCTTGGCACCAAGGTTCTTCTCCGGCAGAAAACGAAATTGCGGCCGGGCCAGCTCGTCCTGGAGTTTTACGACGACGCACAGCTCATGGGCATCTACGACCGCCTGATGAAGTGACGCAGCGCCGCAACCGCGCTCTGCGACTGCACCAACGTTCAGGCAGTTTATTCGACACCTCGCTCCGTAACGCGCGTTGACTTCTCGCCGCGTCACGCTACATTGGAATGAGTACGGACAGGGAGAATATCCATGGCATGGAAGTGGCCCGGCACATCGCACGATGCTGCCAGTGAAGAATGGACCGGCTTTATTGATCAGGGTGTCTCGCTCGAAGGCACGCTGACGCTTACGGGGACGTTTCGCATTGACGGACACGTCAAGGGAAACATCATCTCTGAACAAACGGTGATCCTCGGCGAAAACGCGAAAGTCGAAGGTCAGATTGAAGGGAACCGCGTAGTGATCGCGGGGCGTTTTGACGGTGTCATTTTCGCTAGGGGCCGCGTGGAAATTCAACCCAAAGGTGTCGTTACGGGCGAAGTTCACTCGCCGTGCATGGTCATTGATCCCGGCGGAATCTTCGACGGCCGGTGTCACATGCTCGCATCGTCAGAGGCAGCCGCGGGCGTAACGATTCCCATCCGAGCAGTCAGCCAAGCATAGAGCATCGCGGGATGCGCGACCGCGCTCCTGCGCGATACTAACCATTAACATAGATTAAAGCAGTTAGTCGACCGGCGTACTCCCTAATGAGGTGTACCGACAGGGGTAGGTGCCGATGCTCGCTCCGCGTCCTGAATTCCCGCCTGAATGTTCGCTTCCCAATCTAAATGGGGAACCTTGGAAGCAGCCGCGGCCCTGTAGAACTTCAACGCGTCAGCGGGGCGATTCAATCTTTTTAAGCAAAGACGCCCGGCAGCCAATAACGCCAGCAGGGACTGCCTTTCAGTGGGATACGTTTCGGCAAGCCGCTCGTATTCCGAAACGGCGCGGTCAAAATGCTGCTGCGCTTCGATGGAGCGGATGATCTCGAGCCAGGTCAAGGCAGGCATCTTATCGCCTCCGGCGTTATGGTATTCCTCAAAGGCGCGCCAAGCTCCGTCGTGATCCTGATTCTTCAGGTAGACCTGGCACAATTGAACTGTGACGGCTTGATATGCAGGCATGTCGTTGCGGCGCCAGTGCGCTTGTTGCAAGAGGTTCAGGGCATCCGCGGAATTGGGGTTAGCGGCCACATGCTTCTGGAGAATGCTGGCCGCTTCATCGAGTCTGCCTTGTTCCATGGCTTCGGAAGCCCGCACCACCTCTGGATCGCCGCTCCAACTCAGTTTCGATTCGATGGCTTCATTGGCTTTTTGTTCCAGGCCGGACTGTTGCAACGCAAAGGCGCCAGCCATACCGAACACGAACCCGCCGACGTGGGCCCAGTGGGCCACCGGTGAAGAAGTGCCGAAAGCCGAGCCGTAGAAAAACTCCATGGCCAGCCACAAGGGAAGCAGCCAGTAGGCGGCAGCCTTGAAACGCCGCCGGTAGAAGATGGTGAAAAACATCATTTCAATCTTCATTTTCGGGAAGCGCACAAGAAACGCGCCCATCAGCGCAGCCACGGCCCCAGAAGCGCCGATGAGCGGAATAAAGCTTCCGTGGGCGCACCAGCCGTAGAACTGCAGCGCCGCAGCGCCAGCAACCAGGTAAAACAGCGGATAAATCACGCGGCCCCAGGTATCTTCCAGAATGAATCCTGCAAGCCATAAGAACCACATGTTGCCGATCAGGTGAATCCAACCGCTATGCAGGAAATTCGCGGCGACATAGGAAATCGCGCGGGGATGCGCGGGAACGTACGCGTATTTGTTCAGAATTGATGCTTCCTCGACGCTGTCAAATTCCTGGCAAAGATTATCCATGTCCTGCTGGAGTTCCGTGGGGTCCTGGACCTGGCGAATCTGGGCGTCCCACTGATCTTCCACTTTCCGCGAGGGCGCCGCGATGGACTCCCACTTGTCGCCAAGAGAGTCCTTCAAGCCTGCGATAAAAACCGTAGCGGGACCACTGGTTGTGAGTTCGGGGTGCATGGCCGCAAGAATAATCAGGTGGACGCGGACTTCGGTGCGCTGCGGAGCTTGGTCTTCGATGGGTCCATGGGTGATCAGGAAGATCAGGATATTCAAGCCGATGAGGACAAAGGTGATGATCGGCCATCGCCGGCCGCGCATGTTTTCGTGACGTATAGGGATCAGCATCGTATTCTCCCGAAGGCCCGCCTTCGTTCCCGTCGCCTGAAATCTGTTGTTTCAGATTAAGTGGGCCGGAGGCAAGGAGAAGAAGACCGAAGTACAGGTGGCGCCAATCAGTTAGCTTGACGCATTCGCAACGCGGAAAAACAGGCGAAAAGCCAGCGGCCATCAGTATTCTGATGGGACGCAGTGGGGTGCAATTGGGGCCCAATTGACACACTCTGACTGGCAGACTATCGTTCGAAAGGTGTGCTTATGAGGCGATTTTCATGAAAGTCTTGGTGATTGGCGGCGGTGGACGCGAGCATGCTCTCGTGTGGAAACTCCGGCAGGGCCCGAGGGTCGAGAAGGTCTGGTGTGCGCCGGGCAATGGCGGAATCTCCGCAGAGGCGGAATGCGTGGCCGCCGATGCAGGCGACGTTTCGGCGCTGGAGGCACTGGCGGAAAAACTTTCTCCCGATTTGACCGTGGTCGGACCAGAACTTCCCTTGGTCAATGGTTTGACGGACGCCTTCCGGCAACGTAAACGCGCCGTCGTCGGCCCATCGCAAGAAGCCGCGCAACTCGAAGGCAGCAAGATTTTCGCGAAAGAGTTTCTCCTGCGGCATAACATTCCCACGGCAGAAATGGTTGGCTCCTACGATTCTCCCGGGGCTGCCTATTCGGCATTGTGCTCGGTGGACTGGCCCGTAGTCATCAAGGCTGACGGCCTCTGCGCAGGGAAGGGCGTGTTTTTGGCGGACGATCCCGATGCAGCAACGGGATTCATCGAGCGCGTCATGGAAAAAAACGAGTTGGGTGTGGGAGGCAAGCGCATCCTGCTTGAAGAAACCCTGGAGGGCGATGAGCTATCGTTCATCCTGCTGACGGACGGCGAGCGTTCCGCATCGCTTGTGCCCACGCGAGACCACAAGCGCGTCTTCGACAACAATCAGGGGCGGAATACCGGCGGAATGGGCGCTTATTCCTCGGACGAACTTCTACCGCAAGCTCTGCGCCAGGCGATTCAAACCACCATCGTGGAGCCGACCCTGCAAGGTCTTGCCAAAGATGGTCTGCACTATCAAGGATTTCTCTACGTGGGCCTTATGTTGACGAAACAAGGGCCCAAAGTACTGGAATTCAATTGCCGCCTGGGCGATCCGGAAACGCAGGCCATTGCCGCGCGCATGGATTTTGACTTGGCGGAGATGCTTGCAGACGTCGCAGCGGGGAAGTTCGAGCCTTCCAAGCTGAAATGGAAGCGCGGCGCGAGTGCCTGTGTGGTGCTGGCTTCCGGCGGGTACCCAGGAAAGTTTGAAAGCGGCAAGGAAATCAAGGGGCTAGCCGAGGCAGCGCAAATCCCCGGCGTAAAGGTGCTGCACGCGGGAACGCGGCGACAAGGCGATGCCATCGTCACGAGCGGTGGGCGGGTCCTGGGCGTCACCGCCACCGGCGATTCGCTCTCCGTAGCCCTTCAGAAAGCCTACCAGGCCGCCGCGAAGATTCATTTTGACGGCATGCATTATCGCAAGGATATCGGCCGTCACCTTCAACAAACATCGGCAGCGGGAGACTAGCGACGTTGGCTAAGGTTCTGCACGTATTCCGCGCACCAAAACGCCAGGCGCCCATGGAAGAGCTTTCCACCGCCCTCGTCGTCGAAAATTCAGGCTTGGAAGGCTGCACCCACGCCCGACCGGGCGGCAAACGTCAGGTGCTGCTGGTGGATGTGGAAACGCTTCGCAGTATGAATCTGACGCCAGGAATCACGCGCGAAAACATCACCACAGAGGGATTGGACGTAAACGCTTTGCAGTTGGGTCAGACGCTGCTCATCGGCGGTGTGACTCTTGAAGTCAGCGCCGTCTGCGAACCGTGCGAGTTGATGGAAACGATCCGTCCTGGCTTGCAGCGGGAGTTGCAGGGGCGGCGCGGCATGCTCTGTCGCGTCTTGTCCGGCGGCGCCCTGCAGCCCGGGGACAGCATTGTTGTGCAATAGCCGACGAACGAGCCGCAGTCCAGCGTGATCTCCTAAGGGGTCGGTTTGCGTTGCAGAGTTGGCGCTTCAGGCGGCCGATTCTTGTCCTCGGCCTGCTTTTCGATGGGCTCCTCGGGCGGCACGATCCACTCGAGCCTGCTCTCTTCGCTCATCGTTCCCTCGAAAAAACTAGCTTTCCCTGCCAGGAGGGGCAATAGCGCACGCATGAAATCGGCAGAATCTTTGGGTTCGGCTTTTTGCGCCTGGCCGCGCTCGATCAAATCGGCCACTTTTGCGAAACGTGGTTCAGAGGACTTCAATCGCGCGATGCGAGCATCGTTTTGTTGAATCAGCCCTGAAAGCGGCATCTCCTGCGAATCGTTGGGGAATTGCACTTCCACCAGCGTGTGCGCTTCGTGCTTCTCCGGGGGATACAGTTGCGTAAACCGCGGGCGCAACGGATGCGTATCCAGGTAATCGGCCTGTGCGCTGATGGACTCCTGTTCCACGCGATACTCGACCAGCCAGACTTCCGGCCCGTAGGCTTGCGGGGCGTAGCCAATCAGCACGATTTCCAGCAGCGGTTCATCGGGCTTCAAATCAATTTTGTGGTGGAGCTGTGTAACCAGCGGCCGCAATTTTTCCAGGAATATCACGCCGAGTTGCTCCAGATCGCTTTCGCCACCGCTGCTGGGCTTCCCGTAGTGCGGGTCGGGCCGCCCGATATGCTCGATGTCGCGGTCCAGGCGGATGGGCCGCGGCTGCGCGGGCACCTGCCACTCCTCAGCACCAAAGAAAATCCCGATGTGTCCCGCGTCCATCGAAGCTACGCGCGGAGGCACGCTCTTGGCTTCCAGCGGCTGGCTGATCCCCCCAAAAATGATCGAGTCGCGCGCCACATGGACAATGACGCGCCCGCCGGACAGGTTCGCGACAATCTCATCAACCTGCGCCCGGGCGGGCACCGCCGCCAGAAACATCGCAGCAAGGAACAACAGCCTTCTCATCGCTTCCCTTCCATTTGCAATCTGAGCGCCTGCTGTACCTAGCATACTCCGTGGCCCCGCCAGGTGTTCAAGCTAACCCCATCGGCTGGACGCCGGCGTTTCCCGCGCGAGCCTCCTTCCGGTAAAATAATCGAGTACTCATCCTACGAGAGAAAACACGAAACTATGGGACTTCGCAAACTCAAAAGCATTCGCCACAACGGCAAGAGCGTGGCTTCCATCCTGGAGGCGCACGAGCGCTTCTTCAGCGGGAAGGCGGGTGGAGCGCGCGCCGACCTCACTGGTGCAGACCTTTCCCGCGCGGATTTTACGAAGATTAATTTTGCGGGTGCTATTCTTCGTAACGCCAATTTCGAGGATAGCGATCTCCGCGGTGCGCGGCTGCCGGGCGCGGACCTCAGCGGGGCGCGCATGTGCAAAGCCGATTTGCGCAATACGGACATGACCGAGGCCGTTCTTCCCGGCGCGGACCTGACGGGAGCGCAGGCCAGTGGCGTGGAGTTTTTTCGCTGCGATCTGACCGGCGCCAATTTTCAGCACGCAGTGTTGCGCAACGCCAATTTCCGGGATGCCCGCGTGGATGGCGCGAAATTTTCCGGTGCGGATATGGGTATCACCATCCTGCGCGAAACGGATTTAAGCAAGGTGGATTTGACCGGCGTCGATCTGTCCACGACTCTGCTGCCACCGGGATACGCGGCGAAGTCCCGCGGAGCATAAGCGCCACAAAGGCTTGCGGTCTCGCTCGACGCTCGGAGCGGAACCCGCGGGGATGGCAAATCGCCGCAACGCGTGTTAGCCTCTCGCGAAGCCCACTGTTCAGGGGAAATCTTGGCGACAACCTCCACACAATTGGACCAGCCAGACGTACGCGAACGTGTGCTGGAGGTGCTGCGCGGGCTCCTCGAAGAACTCGGCAGCCACGGGGCCCTTCCGCAACTCTCCATCACTTCCAACCTCGATCGCGATTTGGGGCTTGGCAGTCTCGAGCGCGTGGAACTCCTCACACGCTTGGAAGACGCTTTTGGAGTGCGTCTGCCGGATACGCTCGCGGCGGAAGCGAGCACACCGGAAGAACTCTCCCGGGCCATCCTGACGGCTCCCGGCGCACCTACGAATGAGGAGGATGAGGATTCCGCGTTGCGCGCCTCCCTGACGGAGCAGAAACGATTGCCGGAAGCCACGGATTCCATCGTCGAAACAGCAGAAACGCTCATTGATGTGATCCGCTACCGCGGCATTCACGACGCCGCGCGCGCGCATCTCCTGATCACGGAGGACGACGAGCGCGGCGAGCATCACTTCACTCTGACGTTCGGGGAACTCTTCACCGCCGCGCAAAAGTGCGCCGAAGAATTGGCGCGGCGCGGCGTTCCCCCGGGAGGGCGTGTTTCTCTTATGCTGCCCACCTCCCGGCAGTTTTTCATCTGCTATACCGGCATTCTGCTGGCAGGCGCGATTCCCGTGCCCATTTATCCTCCGTTCCGCGCGGACCGCGTCGAGGAATATGCAGCGCGGCAATCCGCCATATTGAACAACGCGGAAGTTTGCCTACTGTTGACGTTTCGCCGCGCGGAAGCCGTTGCCAAGCTCTTGAAGCCGCGCGTGAAATCGCTGCTCGGTGTGGTGGATGCGCGGAGATTGCTGGAAGTCGCCGAAAAAGAGCCACCACCTGCCCCGGGGGCGCTGCCCACGTTCCTCACGGGTAGCCGCATGCGCAAGGGCAGCGACATCGCCCTGCTGCAGTACACTTCGGGTTCCACGGGCAATCCCAAGGGAGTGGTCCTGACGCACGCAAATCTTCTGGCAAACATGCGGGCGCTGGCGCAAGCCGTGCAGCTTGGTCCCGCGGACGTCGGCGTGACCTGGCTGCCGCTCTATCACGACATGGGCTTGATTGGCGCGTGGCTCACGTTGTATCTCTACGGCGTTCCCGTCGTGGTGATGTCACCTCTGGGATTTTTGACGCGGCCCGAGCGCTGGCTGCACGCATTCAGCAAACACAAAGGAACAATCGCCGCCGCGCCGAATTTTGCCTACGAGCTTTGTGTACGCAAAATCTCCGACAAGACGATGGAAGGGGTTGATCTCAGCTCCTGGAGCAGGGCGCTGAATGGCGCGGAGCCCGTCAACCCGGAAACACTCGAGCGTTTTGCTCAGCGCTTTGCCAAGTTTGGATTCCGGCGCGAATCCCTTTTGCCGGTCTATGGCCTCGCAGAGGCGTCTTTGGGCGTAACCGTGCCGCCGCTTGATCGCGGGCCGCTTGTGGATTGCGTCCAGCGCGACGCTTTCACAATACAAGGACGTGCCGTTCCCGCATCCGCGGGCGAGGAGGGCAGCATCTCCTTCGTCTCCTCCGGGAAGCCTCTGGCGGGCCATGATGTATTGATCGTGGACGCCGAGGGCAACGAATTGCCCGACCGCACGGAAGGATTCCTGTGGTTTCGTGGGCCTTCGGCGACGAGCGGTTATTACAGCAATCCCGAAGCGACTGCGCAGCTCTTTCCGCGTGGTCCGGCAATGTCCCCGGACGAGTATCCCTGGCTGAACTCCGGCGATCGCGCCTATCGCGCCGATGGTGAAATCTACGTCACCGGCCGCGTAAAGGACATCATCATCAAGGGTGGGCGCAATCTTTATCCCCACGAAGTGGAAGAGCTGACATCGAGCGTCGAAGGAATCCGCAAAGGCTGTGTGGTGGCGTTTGGATTGAAAGATGAGGATAGCGGCACGGAAAAACTGGTCATTGTCGCCGAATCCCGCGAAACGCAAGCGGACAGCCGCGCCGCAATAGCCGCGAAGATCACGGACCAGGTCTCGCGGGGCCTGGGCCTTCCCCCGGATCGCGTCGAGTTGATTCCTCCCGGCAGCATCCCGAAAACATCCAGCGGCAAATTGCGCCGCGATGAAACCAAGCAGCTCTACCTGACAGGCACTCTGACCACTCCAAAACCCCCGGCCTGGCTGCAGATTGCGCGGCTTGGACTGGGCTCCTCCATAAAAGGGGTGTTGCGCGCGATTTGGGGCGGCCTGCGAACCGCTTTTGAAAAGGTCTACGGCGTCTACTTCATCGTTGTGTTCATTCTGTGGATTGTGCCCACGTGGATGATCGTGAAGCAGTTCAAGGATGAAAAAGCGGCGGGACGTTTCACTTCGGCGGCATTGAAAGTTCTGTTCTTTCTGGTGGCAATTCGCGTGAAGGTCGTCGGAAAGGAGTACATGAATACTCCGGGCGCAAAGGTGTACGCGTCAAACCACGCCAGTTACTTCGATGTGCTGCCGCTGATGATGGGCCTGGGGGTCTCTTATCGTTTCGTGGCCAAAGGCGAAGTGAACGCCATGCCCTTCATCGGAACTTTCCTCAACAAGATGGGGCATCTCTCGTTCGATCGCCATGACGCCGGCTCGCGGCTACACCAGGTGCATGAAATCGAGCACTGCCTGGAGCAGGGCGACTCCGTCTTTGTTTTTCCCGAAGGCACGTTCGTTCCGGAAGAAGGTGTCCGGCCCTTTCAGCTCGGCGCGTTTCGCGGTGCGGTGGCCACGGGCGCGCCGGTTGTGCCGGTCTCGCTGGCGGGCACGCGCCGTTTTCTGCGCGACCGCACCTTTTTGCCTCGTCCCACAAGCGTCACGATTACTCTCTCACCTCCGATTTATCCTTCGGCAGCAATGCCCAGCGGCGGTGCCCGCCATTTGCCCGAGATAGTGCGGCTGCGCGATCTTTCTCGCGAAGCCATCGCCCGCCACTCCGGCGAGCCCATCACTTGAGCTGCTCCTCGCTGTGAGCAATGGCGCTCAGCGATTCAGCGTGTAGATTACGGTGATGTACGTATCAATCTCGACGGCCTGCCCGTCCAGAATCGTCGCCCGGTAGCGCCACTCACGAACCGCCGCTAGTGCTGACGCGTAGAACAGCGGATCGCCCGCCACAGCTTGCAGCGACTGGATCGTCCCATCCGTCGCGATGATGGCACGCAACTCCACGCGGCCTTCGCGGTGCAGCTGTAAGGGTATCGGTGGATAGACGGGTTCCACACGATGGACCAGCATGGCCGGCTCAATGTGGCCGATGCTGATGCGCGGTTTATGTTGTGGGGTCAACGGTTCCCGCGGAGGCTCAGGGCCATTGTTAGGTCCGCTGGCGATCGGTGCACCCGGGATGTATGGACCAACCGGCGCGCCCGGAATGTATGGGCCAGTGGGGCCGTCGCCGCGAGGTGTCGGCGTTTCGTGGTCAGTGGTCACGATCGTGGGCGGGATGTGAGACGGAGCGGAGATCCCGTAGGTCTGTGGTCTGCGAGTCGGATGCCGCTGGCCTTTTGGTTGGCGCGGCTGCCCTCCGGAATGCGTGTACGGAGGTATCGGCGTAAAGACCGTAAAGGGGAGGCGCTCGCCGTGGCTCAACATCGGATACAGCACCAGCGCAGCGACCACAAGAATCTGCACGATGATGGACGTGAGGATGGCGCGACGCCGCAATTTGCGCGCGCTCTTTTCTTCCTCCGCGCTGCCTTCCAGGAAACAATTCCTCAGGGAAACCAGGCCTTCTTCGGCGACACTTGTTCGCTCGGATCTCATCACACACCTCCCTAGATTGGCCCGCGAGCTGCCAGAAGGTTTTGCGGCACCAGCCTCCTGTGGTTGTCTACAGGAGGCCGGCACCGCGCTCGCAGGGATGTGAGGTGCGCGCGTCCTCTGTTGCATTGGACACCGTGGCGCGCGACAAGTTCCCCGTAAAACGCCGCCTTCCGAGGCGCATCTACTCAAACGTGCCGCGCATCTAACTCTTTTGGACGTGGATTCAAGGAGGTTAAACCCAATGGAAAGGCGTATTCCAGAGGTCGTTGGCGTGCGCCGCACCGGCTGGGCGGCGCTGGACCGCGATCCGCAGTTGGACGTCATTGAATTCATCTGTCCCCATTGCGGCGCGAATAGCCAGAAAAAGGCGAGGCGCGAGCGCACCGAATATCGCTTCACGGATGGTTTCATGCAGGATCTGCAAGGCGAGGGAGTGCAGTGCCACTATTGCCGGCAGTCGTTGCGGGTTGTGCCGGTAGTGTTGCTGCACGATCAGGAAGAGGTCAAACGGTTTGAGGCCATGCGCGCGGAGGAGCGCGTACCGGCGCAATAATTCGCTCGAAAAAAGTAAGGGCGGCCTGTTCAATCCAGGGCGCCCTTTTTATTTTCCACCTAGAAACGAAACTCAGTGGTGGTCGTGATCGTGATCATCCCAATCGCGTTCCGTGTGCCAGCGGTGTCCATCTTCGTCCCACCAGCGGTGGCCGTGCTCCCAACAGTAGGAGCGCGCTTCCGCCAGTTCATGGCGCCAGTGTTCGGCTTGCGAACTCTGCCATCCATGTTTGTCGATGGCTTCATGAAGCTTATGGTCGGCCTTGATGATCCGCTTTTGACAGTCGTCGGCTCGGACTGCGGTCGCGCCAGCTAACAGAAGGGTCGCCGCGAAGGCCAGGCAGGTCAGCGCAGAACGTATCCATCTCATTTTCACTCTCCTGTAGATTTCTTCGCGCAGTTACTCGCGACGCCCGGCCGGGTGGGGACGTTGCGACTCACTATACCAGTTCTCACCGTGGATGGAGCAAGGCGCACCCCGCGGACGCCGCGTTGATCCAAAGGGAGGTAGTTGTGGTTGTATGGCGAAAAGAATTCAGTACGCCTGCAAGACAGGATCTGCCGGCAAGTTCATTTTCTCCAGACAGCCGCGAACTGTCGCAAACGCTTCATCCACCGTATCCGCGAACCGCAACTGGTCGAACTCTTCCTGGTTGATGGTGCCCCAGCGCACCATGGCCTTCAAATTCAACACGTCATTCCAATATTTGCGGCCGTAGATCAGGATCAGCGTGCTCTTTTGCATTTTCCCGGTTTGCAAGAGCGTCATCATCTCCCACATTTCGTCCATGGTGCCGAACCCGCCGGGAAAAACAATGAGCGCCTTGGCCGTCTGCGCAAACCACAATTTGCGCATGAAGAAATAGTGGAAATTCATGCTCAGCTCGGGGCTGATGTAGGGGTTGGCAAACTGCTCGTGCGGAAGTTCGATGGACAATCCGATCGATTTCCCGCCCGCTTCGTAAGCGCCGCGATTTGCCGCTTCCATGATGCCCGGGCCGCCGCCGGAGCACACCACAAAGCGCCGCGGCTTGGGCCCCAAGGTAAGCGCCCACGTGGTGATTTTGTGTGACAGTTGCCGCGCTTCTTCATAGTAGCGGGACATTTCCAGGGCGTTCTTAGCCTCACGCAAGGCTGCGCGATGGTTTTTCAATCTCCTTTCGCTAAAGCCGCCGCTTTTCTCCCTTTTCAGGCGCGTGTAGCGCGCCGCCGCTGTTTCGTGCGATTCGATTCTCGCGGATCCGAACATCACGATGGTGTCGCCAATGCCTTCCTTCTTGAGCTGCGCCAGCGGATGAATGTATTCCGCAAGGATGCGGATGGGCCGCGCCGGCGTGCTGGCCATGAACTTGTGATCTTCGTGCGGGGCTTTCGGGGCGTGTTGCGGCTTCAGGCGTTTACCGTCGGGCATGAGCGCTTCTCCAATTCAGACGAACTTTGATTGTAGGCAGCGCGCAGGGCCCGCGGCAACGTCTTTGGCTCTGGGTGCGTCGAATCAAGTACGCGGCGAACCTCGGCGAGAATCGGTTTGCATGCGGGTTTTCCAGGCTGGCTATGCTAGCGTGAACACTACCATGGGAACATCACACCACTTGTTTAGCCTGCCCCGTATTGCCGTCCTGGGCTTGTGCGCTTCGACGATTCATGCCCAGGCGCCTGATGGCCCCATGATTCCGGTGCCGGGCGTCACCGTTCAGCAGGCCCCGCCACAGCCCAAATTCAAGGTGCAATCCATTCTCGTGAGTGTTCCAGTGACCGTCCGCGACGTGAATGGTGAGATGGTGCATAACTTGGAAAGCAAGGATTTTCGCGTCACGGACAACGGTGCGGAACAGCGCATCACGCATTTTGAAATGGGTGGTGAACCCATTTCGCTGGTGGTCGTGGTCGAGACAAGCTCGCGAATTTCGCCCCTTTTGCCCCAGATTCGCAAGATGGGAATCCTGGTGTCGCAGCAGGTGACCGGGCCTACGGGAGAGACGGCCATCGTGGGATTTGACGACACAGTGCAAAGGCTGCTGGATTTCACGAGCAATGCGGATGACGTGGAGCGCACCATCAACCGGCTCCAGGAAGGCTATTCTGGGGCGAAGTTGTTTGACGCGATGTCCAAAGGCGTGGAACTCCTGGTGAATCGCGCAGCGCCGAAAGCGGGTGAGCCGCTAAGGCGGCGCGTCATGCTGGTGCTGTCGGAAGCCCACGATGAAGGAAGCGAGGCGAAGTTGGGCGAGGTGCTGCGCCGGGCGCAGCTCGCCAACGTAACGATTTACACCGTGGGGCTCTCTTCGACTCGCGCCGATTTGCAAAGAAAACCCGACTACCATCCCCTGCCGAGCGCAACGCCCGAGGGCACATTTGGCATGCCTGGACCCCCTGGAACGGTGCAGACGCCAACCACGGAGATGCAGAGCAGGGAAGGCGTGGACTTGCTCGGGCTGGCGGTTTGGGCCGTGCAGCACGCGAAAGATCAGGTGACGTCGCACGAACTGGAAATCGCAGCCGTCGCCACGGGCGGGGCGCATGTCAGTACGTGGAAAGACCGAACGATCGAAAAAGTGATTGATGAAATTGGCGGAGAACTGCACTCGCAGTATTCGCTGACGTATGCGCCCAGCGACGCCGATGCCGCCGGTTATCACGAAATCAAAGTGAATGTAGATCGCCCCGAATTAAAGGTCCGCGCCCGCCCAGGCTATTACCTCGCTGGCCCGGAGAGCTGATTCACACCCGCTAGGCGATCTGCTGCCAGAAGGTGGCTTCGCGTGCGGCCAACAGTGAATCTTTGCGGGCGTTCCAGCGGAGAAAATGTGGCGTTCTCGTATGCGCGGTGTGGTGCTCGCGTGTTTCCCAAACTTCATGCAGGAAAAACTGGCCCACCAGGTCCGTCGAGCGGTGCAAATCGTATTGCAGGCAGCCTTCTTCCCGGCGCGTCGGCGCTACCAGCGCGCGCAACTCCGCTTCCAAGAGCGGCTCCTGCCCTTCCTTGGCGCGCATAATCACGACCAGCGTCACCGCGTGTTTGGGAAGCTTCACGACCTTAGCGCCTTTGGACCTTCCACGGCTACTCCGGCGTCGCGCGCTCTTCTTCGCTTTTCGTTTGGCCATGTCGGCGGGGATTGTAACCCATCTGCGGCCAAGAGCAACCGTGATTTATGCGGGCACGAGTGTGCCGCTGCTCTCGCGGACTCTCCCTGCGCTACATGCAAGTTACATGGTAGGCAGAAACGCCAAGCATACAGGTGAGGGCACACCATCGGTCTTGGAGACTTGCGCGAGCGCTCCGGTCGCGGGGTCGATGCGAAGGACCACGATGGAATTGGAGTTTTGGTTTTCGGCGAGCAGAAAGCGCCCCGTGGGATCAATGGCAAAGTGGCGAGGTTCTTTGCCTCCCGTGGGGAATTCACCGGCTGGCCGAAGCATCCCGCTGGAGGGATCGACCGCGAAAACAGCGATAGTGTCGTGGCCACGGTTGGAGGCGAACAGCCATTTGCCGTCTGGATGCATGGCGATTTCGGCGTCGTCATTCCGGCCTTGGAAATCCTTTGGGAGCGTGGAGACAACCTGGAAATCCTTGAGTATTCCTTTCCCAGGATCATAGGCAAACGCGGTGACCGTGGAGTTCAGTTCGCTGACAACGTAGAAGAACTTGCCGTCCGTTGAAAATGCGCCGTGGCGCGGTCCAGCACCGGGAGCAACTTTGGCAAACGGCGGATCATTCGGCGTGAGCGTGCCTTTGGCGGCGTCGAAGCGATAGCTGAGGATCTCGTCCAGCCCCAAGTCGGCCACCTGCATAAATTTATTGTCGGGCGAAGCCTCAATCCAGTGCGCGTGCGGCCCTTCCTGGCGCTCTTTGTTGGGCCCAGTGCCATGGTGTTGAACCGCGGCAGTGTGCTCGCCCAGCCGTCCGTCGGCAAGAATGGGAAAGACGGCGATGCTGCCGGAGGAGTAGTTCGCCACGAACAAATACTTGCCGGTTTTATCGAATGAAAGGTAGCAGGGGCTGTCACCAAGCGCGGGGAGTTGATTGAGTTGCGTGAGCTTGGCGGACTTGGCATCAATGGCGAAGGCCGTCACCATGCTCTTCTTGTCGGTTTCGTTGGCAGCGTAGGCGAATTTTCCGTTGGGATGAATGACTACCCAGGACGGATCGGGTGTTTCCGCAGCCACGCCCTTCAGCGAAAGTTTCCCCGTCTCCGCGTCGAATTCGTAAGCGTAAATGCCCTTGCTGTCGGTTTTGTTGGTGTATGTGCCAACGAACGCAAGATAGCTGTGGCTCGCGGCGGGCCTTCCCGCGGCACCCGCAAACGCAAGGGCAAACAGGGATGTAGTGAACGCAAAGAGTGCAAATAACCGGCTTGTGGTTTTCATATGCACGTAGTCTAACGCACGCGAGAACAAAAATGGAGGCACGATGATACGTGCTCCATTTTTCGTTTCACCAGAACAGCCGAGACCGGAAAAGCGGCAGCCCTTCGCAAAAGAGCTCAGGGTAAACAAGCTGCCGCACTCCAAGAGTTACTTCTTTTCTTCGGCGTCTTCTTCCTGCAGCACGGCGGCCGCGGCGACGGAATCGTCGTCATCCAACCGCAGTAACCGCACGCCTTGCGTGGAGCGACCCGCTTCGCGAATTTCGTTCGCGTGGACGCGGATTACCTTGCCGTTTTCCGTGATGATCATGACGTCAGACTCTTCCGTGACCTGCAGCGTGGCAACAACCGAGCCGTTGCGCTCTGTCGTCTTCATGTTCACCACGCCCTTGCCGCCGCGCGACGTGATGCGGTATATGGCCAGGGCCGTGCGCTTACCGTAACCCTTTTCGGAGACGGTGAGCATCAGCGTGGTGAGCGAGTCCTTGATGTGCTCGTTGTCAAGTTCTTCCAGGTTCTGAGTGGTCTGGTTGTGTTCCTTGGCGATAATCACGAAGTCCGGCTGAACGGCGTCCATGCTGACGACGTAGTCGCCCTTGTCCAGGTCCATGCCGTTCACGCCGCCGGCGTTGCGGCCCATGGGGCGCACCTCCGTTTCGCGGAACAGAATGGCCTGGCCTTCGTGGCTTGCCAGGAAAATCATCTGCTTGCTGTCGGTCAGCTTCGCGCCAATCAATTCGTCCTTGTCTTCCAGGTTGATGGCGATGATTCCTGTCGAGCGTGGGTTGGAAAATTCCGTCAGCGCCGACTTCTTTACCGTGCCGTTTTTCGTCGCCATGAAGACGAAGCGGCCTTCCTCTTCCAGGTTCGTCGCGGCCACCAGCGCCGTCAGTTTTTCGTCTTCCTGGAATTTCACCAGGCTGGCGATGGCCTTGCCGCGCGTGGCCGCTGCGGCTTCCGGTAATTCGTACACCTTGAGCCAGTAAACGCGGCCTTTGGAAGTGAACAGCAGGATGTAGCTGTGCGCCGAGGCGATGAACAGGTGCTCGACGAAATCCTCTTCCTTGGTGCGCGCGCCGATGCGCCCCTTGCCGCCGCGCGATTGATGGCGGTAGACCTCCACGGGTGTGCGCTTGATATAGCCTGCATGGCTCACCGTGATGAGCATGTCGGTATCCGCGATCAGGTCTTCCAGCTTGATCTCGTCCACCTTGTCCACGATCTGCGTGCGCCGGTCATCGCCGTAAGCCTTATGAACTTCCCGCAACTCGGCGGTGATTACCTGCTTCAGCTTTTTGTCGCTGGCCAGGATTTCGCGCAACTCCGTGATCAGGTCGCGAATGGACTTCAATTCCTTCAGGATTTCGTCAATCGAGAGCTGCGTCAGGCGATGCAGTTGCAACTCGAGGATGGCGTCAATCTGCGCGTAGCTGAGGCCCAACCCCGCGGCACCACGGCCAGCCGCTTCGATTTCCGGCGCGCCCGCAAAGCGGTACTTGCGACCGTCGAGCTTCACGCCCTCGAGCTTTTTGGACTTGCCGTTCTCGGTGATGGTGACGTCCTGCTCGGTGAAATACTTGAACAGGTTTTCCTTGGCTTCGGGGCGGCTGCTGCTGCCACGAATCGCGCGGATGACGTTATCCAGGTGATCCAGCGCGATCTGGTAGCCCACCAAAATGTGTTCGCGCTCTTCCGCTTTGCGCAACTCGAAAATCGTGCGCCGGCGAACCACTTCCATGCGGTGCTCGATGAAGAGCTTGATCAGCGGAATCAGGCCGAGCTCGCGCGGCTGCCCGGCAACGATCGAGAGCAGGATCATCCCAAACGATTCCTGCATCTGCGTGTGCTTAAAAAGATTGTTCAGGATGAGCTGGGATTCCTCGCCCCGCTTTAATTCCACGACGACGCGCATGCCTTCGCGGGAAGATTCGTCGCGCACGTCGGCGATGCCTTCGATTTTCTTGGTTTGCACCAGCTCCGCGATGCGCTCGATCATCTTGGCTTTGTTTACCTGATACGGAATCTCCGTGATCACGATGTTTTCGCGTTCTTTGCCCACTTCTTCGATGGCCGCCTTCGCCCGCATGATGAAGCTGCCACGGCCCGTGCGGTACGCCGCTTCAATGCCTTCCCTGCCCGCAATGTACGCGCCAGTCGGAAAATCCGGGCCGGGAACGATTTTCATCACTTCCTTGAGCGAGGCCTCGGGCTTTTCGATCAACAGAATCGCCGCGTCCACGATTTCGCGTAAATTGTGCGGTGGAATGTTTGTGGCCATGCCGACGGCAATGCCGCTGGCGCCGTTCACCAGGAGATTCGGAATCCGCGAGGGCAGCACCACGGGCTCTTCGCGCGTCTGATCGAAGTTCGGGATGAAGTCGACGGTTTCCTTCTCCAGGTCGGCGAGAATGTCTTCCGTGATTTTCGCCAGCCGCGCTTCCGTGTACCGCATGGCCGCCGGGGGATCGCCGTCCACGGAGCCAAAGTTCCCCTGTCCATCAATCAGGGGATAGCGCATGTTGAAGTCCTGCGCGAGCCGCACCAGCGCCGGATAGATGACCGCCTCACCGTGCGGGTGGTAGTTGCCGGAAGTGTCGCCGCAAATCTTCGCGCATTTGCGGTAGCCGCGATTGGAGGCCAGGCCGAGATCGTTCATGGCCACAAGGATGCGCCGCTGCACCGGCTTCAAGCCGTCACGCACATCGGGAAGCGCGCGCGCGATGATCACGCTCATCGCATAGTCGAGATACGACTTGCGCATCTCCGCTTCGATATCAATGGGTAGGAGTATCGATGTGTTGTGTTCGTCTGCCATGTGTCCTCGT
>Ga0074044_10001102_pt1 | contig 24852 bp, 20 predicted proteins | sample BogForMeECP23OM1_FD_94443 | JGI IMG/M metagenome (GOLD analysis project Ga0074044, IMG submission 94443) | Bog forest soil microbial communities from Calvert Island, British Columbia, Canada - Bog Forest MetaG ECP23OM1 | ecosystem: Environmental > Terrestrial > Soil > Wetlands ... | reverse complement strand
TGTCAGGTGCCAGGTGTCAGGTGCCAGGTGTCAGGTGCCAGGTGTCAGGTGCCAGGTGTCAGGTGCCAGGTGTCAGGTGCCAGGTGTCAGGTGCCAGGTGTCAGGTGCCAGGTGTCAGGTGCCAGGTATCAGGGACGAGGTGTTAGGTCCCTCGTCCGGGATAGTTGCAACGGACGACGGGCCACTGACAACGGACAGCCGTTCCTGACACCTGGCGCCTGACACCTGACACCTTAATTTATTATGCGAATTCTTTTTATAGGCGACATCTTTGGGCAGCCCGGCCGGCGTATCGTGAAAGAAACTCTGCCGCTGCTCCGGAAGGAGTTGCAACCAGACCTCGTCCTGGCCAACGCCGAGAATGCCGCCGCCGGTTTTGGAATCACTCCTCCCCTGGTGGAAGAGTTGCTTGACCTGGACATCGCTGTCTTAACTTCCGGCAATCACATTTGGGACAAGAAAGAAATTTATTCCTATCTCCGGGATCAAATTAACGGCCGTTTGTTGCGGCCTGCCAACTATCCGGCGGACGCTCCAGGCCATGGCCTTTTCGTGGGGGCGACCCCAGCGGGAATTGGCTATGCCGTCATCAACCTGCAAGGCCGCGTCTTTATGCCAGCCCTCGACTGCCCTTTTCGAAAGGCGGACGCTCTTCTCGGCAGCATTCCGGAGGACGTGAAGATCCGCATCGTGGACATGCACGCCGAGGCGACCTCCGAGAAGCAAGCTTTGGGTTGGTACCTTGACGGACGCGTGACGGCTGTCCTGGGAACCCATACTCATGTCTCCACCGCTGACGAAACGGTGCTTCCCCAAGGCACTGCTTACATGACCGACCTCGGCATGACCGGCCCATACGAATCGATCATCGGTATGGAACGGCAGTCAGTTATCCAAAAATTCCTGGATCAATTGCCGGCACGCTTCGAAGTTGCCAAGGGCGACGTTCGCCTCTCCGCCGCCCTCCTCGAAGTAGACCCCCAGTCCGGTCGCGCCTCTTCCATCCAAAGAGTCATGCGGAAATAATCTTCTCCCACAGCGAGGGAACTCTTTTTCTCAGCCTGACCCGCGCCAATAACTGCTTCTGGCCGGAGCCCTCGCCGGGTTAACATGACTGTCCATGCGCCTGGCGAGCACTATCAAGCAACGCGCCCTGGAGGTCGGCTTCGACCTGGCGGGGATTGCGCCACCCTCGGCCCTCAAGGATTTGGAGTTTCTCTCACAGTGGGTTGAGAAGGGTTTCGCGGGGGAGATGCGCTACCTTGCGGATCCCCGGCGCGAAGATTCGCGGCGAGTTCTGCCGTCAGTAAAATCCATGATCTGTGTCGGACTGGTTTACAACACTCCCCACCCTTATTCCACGGACATCGCTGATTTAGCCGAGGGGAAAAAGGGTTCGAGTCCTCGTGGCGCACCCACCGGGGACACGCGTCCGCGAGGGTGGATTTCGCGTTACGCTTGGGGAAGTGATTACCACGAGGCCATGCGCAAGAAGCTCGAACAACTGCGGACGATTCTCGAGCATGTGGCAACCGGTGTCGAGACGCGAGTCTATGTGGATACGGGACCCATCGTGGAGCGGGCGTTCGCACGACTCTCGGGGATTGGGTGGATGGGGAAGAACACGTGCCTCATTAATGAACAGAAGGGATCCTGGTTTTTTCTTGGCGTGATTCTTACCAATCTGGAATTGGAACCCGACCTTGCCGCTCCCGATCGCTGCGGATCCTGCATGCGCTGCCTGGAAGCTTGCCCGACGGGAGCGCTGGTTGAACCCTATGTGATGGACGCGTCACGCTGCATTCCCTATTTCAACATCGAACTCAAAGGGGTTATCCCGGAGAAATTTCGTAAGGCGATAGGCAGGAATGTCTTCGGTTGCGACATCTGCCAGGATGTTTGTCCTTGGAATGGCCGTCCGTTGTCCGTGGTCAGTGGTCTGTTGCATGACGATGCGGCGCGCGGTGAGCACACAGGCGCCCGTCCTCCGCAGAGGCATGCAGCGACAACGGCCCTCCCCGATTTTCAGCCGTTGCAAGTCGAAATCAAGCCGCCGCCTTCGCTACCAGCCGGTGATCCCAAACCAAATTCTCATCCCCTGCCCGCAGAATCGTTTTCGCTCTTTAATCCCCCTTTGGAAGCGCTCGCGTCCTTGAGGGAAGAAGACTTTCGCACGTTCTTCGCGCGTTCTCCGATCAAGCGCGTCAAATATCGAGGGTGGCTGAGGAATCTGTGCGTGGCAATAGGGAATTCACGCGACCGCCGCTTCATCGCTTGGCTGGAAGATGCGGCACGACATCCGGATGCAATGGTACGCGAGCATGCATCGTGGGCGCTAAGGCAATTGCAAACTGCGGATTAGCTGCTGCGCGGTCGCAGGCCGTACCGTAAAGCGAGTGGCCTGTCCCCAGGGTAAGATTACTGCAGAGGAATGCGGTTCTTATTTTCGCCGAGCCATTGCTCAAAGGTTTGCAGCGAAGGGTTCAAGCTACGGGCGACGCCGAGGTTGCGCGCCCCACAGAAGTACTCTGCGAAATCACGCTTAAATTGGAACATATTTCCGAGGTCCTCGGCGCCGGGGAAACCAAAGCTGCGGTAGACCTCCGGGGGAACCGCGTTGTAACCCACTTCCTTCCCCAGCACCCTGCTGAAGGCGGCGGCCATTTGGGACCCGGTCAAATGCTCGCCGGCGATCCCCACCGTCTTGCCGATCAGTTCACTGCCCTTCTTGAAAATGCCGTAAGCGCACCGCCCGATGTCCTCTGCGGCGATGCCCGGAAGCTTCTTGTCGCCCATGGGAAACGTGATCGCCAGCTTTCCATCCGGTCCCTTCTTGGGACCCATGCCGAAGTGAATGAAGTTGTCCCAATAGAACGAAGTCAACAGGATCGTGGGAACGCCGAGGCCGGTGAAGACATGGTCCGCTTCGCCCTTGGCATCGAAATGCGGCACCTTGTATTTGCCCATCAGAGTGGGCATGCGGTTGTCACTGAGCGGAACCCAGCGGCGCGTGTCTTCCAGGGTAGACCAAATAACGTGTTGCAGGCCGGAGTGCTTCGCCGCCTCGGCCATGGCGGTGGCATTGGTTAATTCCCTCTCGGGCGAGAAATGGGCCCAGAAGAAGGTGACGCAATAGGCCCCGTATGCCCCTTGGAAAGCGCGCTTCAGGCTCGCGACGTCGTCCAGATCTGCCGCCACTATCTCGGCGCCCCGCTTGGCCAAGTCTTTCGCCTTATCGGAGTTGGGATCACGGGTGAGCACACGCGCAGTAAAATCGCCGGCCAGATCGCTCAGGATGGCGCGGGCTAAACTGCCACCCTGCGCTCCGGTGGCTCCTACAACGGCTATGACCTTCTTCTGTGCCATGTGATTTTCCTTGATCAGTTGGCGGGCAGGATGGAATGTCCCTGCAGCCTTTCCCTGGTAACTCTCGGCGCCCAAACCGGAATTTCTATGCTTGCCCCCTCAATCCGAGGTTAGGCAATTCCGAAAAGGCGCCGATGTCACCCTTCGCCTGCTTACTTCACCGAGTGAAATCGCTTTTCGATTTCAGCCCAGTTGACGACATTCCACCACGCGCCGACGTAATCAGCCCGCCGATTCTGGTACTTCAGGTAGTAGGCGTGCTCCCAAACGTCGAGCCCCAACACCGGGAATTTCCCTTCCATAACCGGGCTGTCTTGGTTGGCGGTCGAGTAGATATCAAGCTTGCCGCCCTGGGCGACGAGCCAAGCCCATCCCGAGCCAAAGCGGCCCATGGCGGCGGCGGAGAGCTTCTCTTTGAAGGTGTCGAAGCTTCCAAAGGTGCTGTTGATGGCCGCAGCGAGCGTGCCGTTGGGGTTGCCACCGGCGTGGGGGCCCATGATCTGCCAGAACATGGAGTGGTTGATGTGCCCGCCGGCGTTATTGCGGACGGCCGTCCGAATCGATTCGGGGACAACCGCGCAGTTGTTGGCGAGCAATTCCTCGAGACTCTTGTTAGCCAGTGCAGGCGCGGACTCAAGGGCTTTATTCAGGTTGGTCACATAGGCGTTGTGGTGTTTCCCGTGGTGGATTTCCATCGTCAGCTTGTCGACAGAAGGCTCCAGGGCATCGGGAGCGTAAGGCAGCGCGGGCAGTGTGAATGGCATAACTCCTCCTCTTGTTGTGAAAGTATCGAGGGTACGCCACCTCATTTTCCCATCGGAAGAAAATTCACCGCCGGTGGGCGGCGCCACCCTCGCAAAAGTCTTGAATGTCTTTCAATACAGCCCGGACGGTGCAGTCGTAAAATACCAGATTAAACCATGCGGTCAGGCCTGTCAAATTCCGGCGGGACCGGCGACCTGGGTGCAAATTCCTCTGGGGGGGAAGCGCGACTTCGTGCATAATCGCGAGAGTCGTGGCCAACTCAATTTTCCAAATATTGTCTGACTTCTTCGCACGCTACGGGTACTGGGTAGTCTTCTTCGGCGTGATGTTGGAGAACATTGGCGTCCCTATTCCCGGTGAAACCGTGCTTCTGTTTGCCGGCTTTCTCGCCTATCAAGGCAAGATCCACATCCTGCCGGCGATTCTTACCGCCATTACCGGAGCCACAACCGGCGCCAGTCTTGGCTATTTGCTCGGCCGGTACGGCGGCACTTCCGTTGTCAATCGTTTTCTGCGGCGTTTTCCCCGGGTGGCGACGCGGTACGATAATGCCCAGAAGATGTTTCTCAAGTACGGTCAATGGGCAGTCTTCGCGGCGCGTTTCATCACGGGATTGCGCGTATTTGCAGGAATTTTGGCTGGTGTTTTGCGCATGCCTTTTTCGATCTTTCTGGTTTTTAGTTTCGCGGGTGCAGTTTGCTGGGCAGTGGTCATTGGTTACGTGGGTTTTCTATTTGGGAGCAACTGGGGCAGGCTGGTCAACTTCGTGAGCCGAATGGACCGCATTGCTCTAACAATCATTGGAGGCTGGGCAGTGGTGCTGCTTCTGGTTCACCTGGTCCGGCGAAGGAAGACGTCATGAGACCCGCCGGCCTGTCAGTTGTCCCATCTCTTCAGATCGTCCTTCGCAGCTTTGAAGTTGGGCCTGAGCCGGAGGGCGGTCTGAATTTCCGCGCGCGCTTCGGCGTTCCGGCCTTCCCTCTCGAATAAGAGTCCCAACAACCGGTGCGCCTCCGCGTTGTCCGGCTCCCCGCCCTCCGGCTCCTGCGAAAGATATTTTCTCGCATAGACCTCGGCTCTCGGAAACTCCTTGCCGACTTCCAATAGAGCTTGGGCTGCTTCATAATATGGGCGCAAGTCATCCGGAACGTTTTTTCCCGCGGTGGCAAGGATTTGCTCGAGATCGCCCCACCGTTCCTGGAGCGCGAAAACCCGCGCGAGGATCCAGTGCGCCCCAATTTGCTTGGGATCGAGCAGCACGGCGGATTGGGCGTGCTTCGTTGCCTCATCATATTTTGCGTGGGGAGACTGACTGTAAAACCTCGCGGCCGCCGCCAGCGCACTGTAATTCTTGGGGTTTGCTTGCACAGCTTTCAAGAAGTATGCTTCCACCTGGGTCGGATTCTTTTCCAGCTCCGCGAGCTTTGCGTGGGCCAGGTATCCTTCACTGGCGTTGAGAAGCGCTATTTTTTCTGCCAAGGCGCGTGCTTCGTCCTTATCTCCCCCCATCAGACCGGGCGCCCGAAACTTAAACTGCATCAGGGAGTCCAGCGCGTCCAAATTCCTGGAATCGAGTTCTATGGCGATTTCCACTTCTTTTCGGAACTTCACCGCCAGCGATCCTGCCGAAAAAATGCTGGCCCGCGCAGCCATTTCTCCAAAGACCTGGCCCAACATCAGGTGGTAGTCTGAACTCTTGCCGTCGAGGTCGACGGCGTGTTGGGCAAGCGGAAGCGCTCCGTCGAGATCTTTAAATGACATTTTCACTTCCGCAAGCAGGTAGCAACCCCTGGGGTCTTGCGGATGGGCTTTGACTTGAGGCTCAAGAATGGCACGAGCTCTCTTCCAGTGACCTGATAGGATGAGCGCTTCCGCGTCCGCGCTTTGGATGTCGGGGGGGAAACCGCGGGCAAGACCCTGCCAAGCTGGTAACGGCCACAGGATTATGGCTGCAAAAACCGAAGCAGAGAATTTACGCGACATTGCCGCCCGGCACTTTAAGACTGATAGCGAGGAAATTGAAGAGCCCCGTTTAGTGCGCACCAAGCCAAGCCTCCCTTATGGCCACCAGTTCGGGCGTCGCCGAAGCCAAAGGGACGATGGAATATTGGGTTCCCATTGGCGGCAGCAATGATCTCATCTACGTGTGGTCCTTTTGGCTTGCTTGAATCCCTGACTGGTTCGGCGCGATTTGGCCACCGCCGGGACCCCAATGAGGTCCGGCGCCTTCATCGACCAGGTTCCAAAACGAGCTTGTGAACAGCACCCTTTTCAACGGCCGCATCGCTGAACAGCATCGGGAAGCTCTGCCCGCCGTACCAAGCCGAAAACTGGTCGCGGTAATAGAGGCTGAAAACCTGGCCAGATTCTCCCAAAGTGATGTTTTGCATTGACTGGTCCAAGTCGGAGAAATCCACCACCATGCGCATGGAAGGCCCCACGCGAGGGGTCGTTTGCTTTACGGTAGTGCCGGTTCCCGCCTGCGGGAAGGGCCCCACGTCCAGCCATCGCCCCAAGAATGGCAATCCTCCACTCAAGAGATGGTGAAAGGTCAGGGGAATCGTATCACCCCATCTCCAGGCCGTGTGATCCTGGCTATGAACCAGCGCGGGTATCTGGCGGACCCCCTCGTCCAGGCTTTTCATCAAGGTCATATCAAAGTTTGTATCGCTCGGGGGCAGCCAACGCGTGAGGTTTTGGTCCAAGACATTCTGAAGGAATATGGTGCTCATCGGCCAACGATATCCGGAGAGGTCGTCACCCAGCTTCGCTTTCAGGATGCGGGCAAGCAAGGCGCGCCGGGTAACCTCCAAGACAAGAGTCGCGGCGGAATCCGCGCGCGCTTCACCGTCCCAGCCTTTCAAGACACTAAGCGCAAACTGCGCGTCGGGGCTTGAAGGCGGTTGCTTCCCGGCTGCCGCGAGGAGTTGTTTGGCCAGCCACTCATCTTCGAGGCTCAGGATATCGGCCTGAATCCGCAACATGTCTGAAGCAGTGAAGCTCCCCCCCTCGCGCAAGAGTTGAAATATCCTCGCGGTGCGGAACGGAGCCTCCCACCTGGCAGTAACGAAATACGGATAATTGTCAGGAACAATCCGTCCATTGGCAGTTGCGATCATTCCGCTCGGGGGATTAAAAGAGTGGGGAAGGTCATCAAACGGGATGAAGCCAGTCCAATCGTAGTCGTCGGTGCTTCCAAGTGCGGGGACGGCGCCATTGCCCTGTTTACGTATGGGAACAAGGCCGGCGGCGTAATAGCCGATGTTGCCATTGACATCGGCATAAACGTAATTCTGCATCGGCACATTGAAGTCGCGGAGGGCTGCAGTGAAATCCTGCCAGTTGCTCGCTTGATTTATACGCAGGAAGGGAAGGCGGACTGCGTGAGGAATGAGCAATGTCCATTGCAAGGCAAGGTCCCGGTCGCCGTCGTGGGAAATAACCGGTCCGTGCCGCGTGACCATGACGGTGAAATGGTAATCGCGCTGGTTACGAACTTTGATGCTCTCCTTGCGCACGTCCGCGTCCACCCACTGGCCGTTATGCAGATACTTGTTGGGGTCGCGGAAATTGAAGCTCTCGATATACAGATCTTGAACGTCGGGCCCCGTGTTGGTCATGCCCCAGGCGATATGTTCATTGTGACCAATGATGACGAGGGGTAGCCCGGGAAGGCTGACGCCGGTCACATTGAGTTCGGGCGCTTTGAGATGAATCATATACCAGACGCTGGGGATGCTGTGGGCCAGATGGGGATCGTTCGCCAGTAGCGGCTTGCCAGATTTCGTGTGAGACCCATTCACTACCCAGTTATTGCTCCCAACCCCGCCCGGGGAGTCCATTTTGGTCAGGAAAAATGCTTCGCCGAGAAGGTTATCCTGGGAAGCGTCATTGCCTAACTTCGTGCCTATTGTCGTCGGACCCTGGTGCGAAGGAAATGGAACATCAGCAACCGGCACGTCGAGCGCGGCGTGATCAGGGAACAGGTCGGAGAAGAGATCTCTCCCCAACTTGGCGGAGATATGCTCGCGCATCAAATCGGTTTCCCAGGTCTGGCTGAGGGCCGTCGCCAGGTTCAATGTAACGGCCACCGAATCGATTTCGCGCCATGGCCGGGGTTGGTAACGCATCATGAGGAATTCTAAAGGCAGACGGTCGCGATGGCTTTCGATAAAGGCATTGACGCCGCGAACATACGAATCCAGAAGGCGATGCTCGTCTGGGGTGAATTCGGCAAGGGCTCTTTCCGCCACCCGGGTGAGGCCCAGCGTCCGGCTCTCAATGTCCAAGCGCAGAGTGCGATCACCAAAAATTTCTGAAAGCTCCCCCTCAGCATTCCGCCGGCTCAAATCCATTTGCCATAGGCGGTCTTGAGCCGTGACGTAACCTTGAGTGAAAAGAGCGTCCGCAACAGTTTGAGCGCGGATATGGGGAACACCGCGCGCGTCTCGCAGAACTTCCACCCGCGCCGAGAGCCCCCGCATGGGAATTGCGCCATCAAGGACAGGAAGGCTTGCACGCGTGCGCCAGCAGAGCCACACCCCGCCGCCCACAATTATGAGCAGCAAGATCATAGAGACTAATAAGCAAAGACGCCTAAGGAAACGCTTCATGGATTTTTGGTCTGCCGGCACAAGATCCCGCTCAGAAGTACAACCGCCTTCTCCAAGTAAATCTCCCGCGACACGCTAGGGCGCCAACATGGAGAGCATTCAATATCCTCAACCATGGCAAATTCACCAAGGACAAGACCGCGCGTTCTCCCCCAACAAGCTTAACTGCCACTAGGTCGTTGGACGGCGACCTAATTTATCTGTTGCGAGGGGTGTTATCCTACGTTCCGGTATTCAAGGGGCTGGATACTACTAAAGATCACCCGGCGTAGCAACAAGCGAAGGCAGGCCGAATCGAACCCAAGAAGCATTATTACCGTAGAATTACTATTAAATAAGTACCGGACTTACTCAAACGCAACTTGCCCTTTCCAGATTCCAAAGTTATAGTACGCGTTGCGACTTTTGGTTTCCAATTTCCAATGGGGTGGGATAAAACAAACCATGGCAAGCCCTGACCCTCGTGTGCCTACGGTTGATGATAGCGCCGTACCGTTTGGCTTAGGTGGAGCTTGGCCGCTCCAACTTCGGAATCTCGTCGTCCGGCATCTGGAAGGGCTCTTCATCATACTCGTGGTAGCGATCGTCGGAGCGGTCTTTTATCTTTTCCCTTACAAGATTGCATTCCTCAACTTTTTCTATCTCCCGGTCTTGTCGGCCGCCTACTTTCTGGGCAAACGCAAAGCCGTGATGGGCGCGGTACTTTGCTTTTTGTCAGGCATACTGTTTGCTTGGTACCGGCCGAGTGATTTTGCCGTACAGGGAACGAAGATCAACGCACTGCTGGTGCTGGCGACCTGGGGCGGATTTCTGATTCTGGCGAGCGCTTCCATTGGGTCGCTGCAAGAAAGGCTTGCCAAAGGGTTCGAAGATCAGCGGCAACTCTACGAGGAGCTGAAACGAAGCCGCGTGACGGAAGAGATGAAAGAGAAGGTGGAAAAGGCTCTGTACGCCACGATGGATCCGGTGGTTGCGAAGTTGGCCACGGAGGGAAGGCTGCGGTTCGAAAAGCGCGAAATTAGCATCATGTTCACGGATCTCACCAACTTCACGGCCTATTCAGACAGTAACCGCGCGGACGTGGTGCTGGAGGAACTCAACCGCTTTCTGGGACAAATTGAGCCCATCGTGGGTCTCTTCCGCGGTCACATTGACAAATATATGGGCGACGGGATCATGGTGGAATTCGGTGCACCGGTGGACTACGACCGCCATGCCCTCCTGGCCGTTGTCGCCGGGCTCCGGATGCAGAACAACGTCAAGAAACTGAACCTGCCGTGGCGTATGCGGATTGGCATCGCGACCGGAAGTACGGTGGTGGGCATGCTGGGTGTGCGGCGGCAAGCTTACAGTGCGGTGGGCGACCGCGTTAACGTGGCGAAACGGCTCGAGGAGATTTGTGAACCGACTAAGGTGTCCATCGACGAACCGACGTTCCGCGCGGTGGAGCCCTTTGTGATCGCCAGCAAGCTCCGCAACCTGGGGTACGGCCGGCAATCGGACAACGAGTTGATTGAGCGCATGACTGCCTTGGAAGAAAGACTCTCGCGGGAGAGTGAGAGTGCGGAACTTCTATATGAACTGGGCAAAGCGAATTTTGAACTCCACGATGCCACCACGGCCATTCGCTATTTTGAGCGGGCCCTCGCATTGGACCCCCAATCTACGGAGATCAAGCTGGCTTATGCGGATGCCAATTTCAAACGTGATGAGTATGAAAAGATTCAACTCAAAGGGAAATTGCAGAAGATCACGATCTACCAGGTGACGGGGCTCAAGGACCGCTGGAGGGACCCGGCCGTGATACCTCCGGCGATAGCGGCAGCTTACGCGGGGGCGGAATCGCACATTGAAATTCCGGAGGAAGTGGTATTGGCGGTGGAAGCTTTGGATGGGGCGATCGGCCATTGCCGCGTTGTGGCGCTTCTCTCTTACGCCCTGGCAGACCGGCTGAAGGTGAACGAAGAGATGAAGAAGACCATTCTGTTGGCAGGCTACCTCCAGGATCTTGGCAAGGAAGCGGTGCCGCACAACGTTTTGAATCGTGGGGGCAGCTTGACTGACCAAGAGTCGAAGTTGGTCGAAAAATACGTGCACGAAAGTGTTGCTGCCTGCCGCCGCATGGGCTACGTCGATCCTCATCTCTTGGAAATTGTCCTTCATCATCACGAATCGTGGGATGGAACGGGGTATCCGGACGGCCTGCGTGGTGACGATATCCCCCTGGGGGCGCGCATCACGTCAGTGGCGGAGTCTTACAGTGCGCTTACCTCGTGGCGGCCGTATCATGAGGCTTGGGACATGCGTGTCGCGATCAGTGAGATTCGCAAAGGGATGGAAAAGGGTCGATACGATCCCAAAGTTGTCACGACCCTCATCGAGATGCTTCGGCCCTCAGGCGCTTCCTCCTAATTGTCCCTGATGTCTGCTGGCTTGCTGGGCACGGGGGCGCAGTTCGTGACAATCTTCTTGGGACGAGAAATAGATGCCCGTCCCCACCTCTAGTAAACCCTTATTCCCTACTTAAGCATCAATAGTAGTAGGGATTTGATAAGGGGGTTACGGTTGGAGTTTGAAGAAAGCAGAGGAGAAATATCACGTGAGGGAATTGACTGGCCACCTGCCTTGATGACATAAAGAAGCGAATTCCGTCTAATAACTCGGGGGCTTGGTTTTGAAGTGCCCCGGAATAATCATGGGATGAACTGACACGGCGGTGGTGGGCTCTCTTAACGCGTCGGGGGAGATTTACCTCGCGCGAATGCAGCGACCGGTGTGACACCCGGCCAGGCGAATCGGCAAGGAGATTCAACCGGTCGTCGGAAGGAGGAAGATTCTATGCGAGTTGACAAACGATTCTTGCGGGAAAACTTGGGAGGTTTGAGCCTGACCTTGATCGGGTTCATGACCCTGGGGTTGTCGCTTATGCTCTACCAGGGGCATCACCTGTTTCCGGATTTTGCCCTGGCCCAAGGAAAGGCCTTGGATGGCCCGGATATCGACGCCTTGGAGCGGCAGAATCAGGCGTACGAGCGGATCGCCAAAGCTGTTACGCCCGCCATTGTGGCGATTCAATCCACCCAGGTTATTAAAGTGCAACAATCGCCTTTTCTGAGCGATCCGTTTTTCCGGCAGTTTTTTGGGAACATGTTTCCCCAAGTTCCCCGCGAGCAAAAAGAGAAAGCGCTGGGAAGTGGCGTGATCGTGTCGCCTGAGGGATACATTGTGACCAACAATCACGTGATCGCTAAGGCAACGGAGATCTCGGTGACGCTCGCCGACAAGCGGACGTTCAAAGGCAAAGTCGTGGGAGCAGATCCCTCGACGGATGTCGCCGTCGTCAAAATCGACGGGAGCGGCCTGCCGACCGCCACCTTCGGCAATTCCGACCAGCTCAAGGTTGGCGACACGGTCATGGCATTTGGGAACCCTTTTGGACAGTATTTCACCGTTACGCGCGGGATCGTCAGCGCGCTGGGCCGTTCGGGCATGGGGATTGAGGGGTTTGAGAACTTCGTCCAGACCGATGCCGCAATCAACCCCGGGAACTCCGGTGGAGCTCTCGTGAATGTACACGGCCAAGTCGTGGGTATTAACACTGCCATATTAAGCGGGAATTTGGGACCAGGCGGGGAAGGCGGGTCCGTCGGAATCGGGTTTGCGATTCCCTCGAACATGGCGAAGCACATCATGGAGGACTTGGTCAAGACGGGAAAGGTGACCCGGGGCTACCTGGGAATCCGCCCTTCGAACCTGAGCCCGGATCTCGCCAAGCAGTTCAAGTCGCCCGATACCGCCGGGGTGCTTGTGGAGGACGTGCTCGCAGGAGGGCCTGCGGACAAGGCGGGGCTCAAGAACGGCGATGTCATTCGCAAGCTCAACGGCCAGGTCGTGGATGATCCCGGCCAATTCACCGCTCTGATTACAAACCTGAACCCAGGAACGGAGATCACTCTGGACATCCTGCGCGAGGGTCAGCCCATTAGCATGAAAGTGACGCTCGGCGAGCGTCCCGCGGAAGCCAGCCTGAGGGGCGGCAGCGGGACGGTCCAGGAAGGGGCCTTGCGCGGCATCACAGTGCAGAACCTCACTCCCTCGATCCGCGATCAGTTGAGTCTGCCCTCGAATGTGACGGGCGTGGTAATTACCGAGCTTGATCCGAACAGCCCGGCCGCTCAATTCGGTTTACAGCAGGGCGATGTGATCGAAAGCATCTTTCGCCAGCCGGTCCACAACGTGGCAGACTTCAACAAACTGGCCGCTCAAGCAAAAGGCCAAACGCTGTTGCGCATCAACCGTCAGGGCAATGGCGTTTTTGTGGTCATCTCGCCGAACGAAGGCGACGGTGACGGTCAATGATCCATACGGCCCGGCCTCACCCCAGCAAGGGATGAGGCCGGGTATCACTTCGGATGAGCGCCAGAGCCGGTTGAAGCAGGGTGGACCGCGCCATGAAGGTGAGGAGACTTTTCAAAGTGGTTCTGGTGGCAGTGGCGTCCGGAATTCTGATTGTTGTCGTCACCCTTCGGATTATTGAGAATCAACTCATCTACTACCCACCGCGCTATCCTGAGGGCTTCCCCTCACCGCAGACATTCGAACGGGACATTGAAGAGGTTTGGCTGCTGACCGGAGATGGCGTCAAAATCAATGCCTTCTACCGTTCGAATCCCCCATCAAAACAAGTCCTCCTCTGGTTTCACGGGAACGCGGAAAACATTGGATACGGCCTTGATCATCTGAGGGAGCTCGCGAAGATCGGGGTCAACGTCCTCGCCGTCGATTATCGAGGGTACGGGAGAAGCGAGGGCAAACCTGATGAAGCGGGCGTTTACCAGGATGCCGACGCGGCCTACGACTATCTGATAAAACAGCGGCATTTCCGCGCCGAGGACATCATCATTTATGGACATTCGCTGGGTGGCGCGGTGGCCGTAAACCTGGCGTCTCGCCGGCCGTGTGGCGGCCTGATCGTTGAGAGCTCTTTCACCAGCGCGCGGGCGATGGCACGGCGAATGTTCGCAATTCCGGTCATCGCGTATGTGGTGAAGTCCCGCTTCGACTCATTGCAGAAGATCCGCGATGTGCACGCGCCGATTCTGATCGCCCACGGTACACGGGATGAGGTGATACCGTTTGCAATGGGTCAGCAACTCTTTCAGGTAGCGCCTGAGCCCAAGCGCTTCTACGCCATCGAAGGGGCAAGTCACAATGACGCGCTGGAGGTAGGCGGTGAACACTATCTGGCTTGTCTCCAGCGTTTCGTTGCCGAGTCCGCGCCGCCGTAGCCGCGGCCTTTGACCAAAAACCGCAGGGGCACCCCTCGTGTGGTGCCCTAGATCGGGCAGGCGCGAGGCTTGCCCCTACGTTGTCCGAGCTCAATGAATCAGGAATCCCGTTAGCGCCACACCTACGCCAACGACTCCCATGAGAATTCCCAATTGCCAAAATTGCCGTCGCTTGGTAAGCAGGGTAAGTGACGCTATCACAATGGCGGCTTCCAGGCACACTTCACCGAGGTCGAAGCGATTGGCCCGGCGCTGCTCCCCGGCAACCTCGCTTTCGAGCGTGTGGGCTTCCGTTTCGACCTCCTTCAGCTCCTCCTTGTAACGTGCCACCTCCTGGGTGTACTTCCCCTTCACCTTTTCGGCTTGCGCAGGGTCACTCACCGCGGTGACGGAGAGGAAATCCAGGAAGAGCTCATACGTATGTACGCGGATATTCTTAGCCTGATAATATGCCCACTGATCTGTTGCCTTACTTTGAAATAGCAATTCTTCGGTGTGGGCGCGGTGTCCGAGGAGGGTGGTTGCGGCCAACACGACGGCCAGCACGGCCATCGTAAAGGTGACGGGCAAGAGCGAAGGGTCGTGCGCGGAGTGTTCCGCGTCCTCTTCCATTTCGTGGAGTTCCTCGATGCTCATGGCATCTCCGCTGTGGTTGGTGTGCCCCAAAGGTTGGTTCGGAAATTGCGTGCGGCCTTACGCTTACTGCCTATTGCGCTTTGGCGCCCGACTCAGGTTTGGCCGGCCCGGCACCCTTGGGCCCCGCACCCGGCGGCCCGGCAGCTCCACTCCCCCCTGCCCCATGACACTTCTTGTATTTCTTGCCGCTCCCGCAGGGACAGGGATCGTTGCGCCCGATTTTTTCCCGCCGGATGACCTGCTGCGGTTTTTCCACGGCCCCCCCGCCGATCATCTGCATTTCCCGCTGTTCGCGCCGCTTGCGCTGCTGGTATTGCCGGATCATTTCCTCCTCTTCCTCGGGCGTGCGCATCAGGAAGAGGTAGCGCAAGGTTTCATCTTCCACGCGGTCCATCATGGCTTCGAACATCTCGAAGGATTCGCGCTTATACTCAACGAGGGGGTCACGCTGGCTGTAACCTCGCAGGCCGATGCCTTCCTTCAAGTGATCCATGGCCAGCAGGTGGTCCTTCCACTGCCCATCAACCACCTGCAACATGATCATACGTTCGTGCAGCCGCATGCGCTCGGCGCCCCACACCTTCTCACGTTCATCATAGTGCCCGTGGACCAACTCCACGAGCTGTGCCCTGAGCTCGTCGAGGCGTTTGGGATCGAGCGTAAGCTCGTGCTTCTTCAGGTCGATCCCGACCCTTCCCCAGACTTCGGTGCGCAGGCCGCTGGTGTTCCACTGGTCGGCGTGCTGGTCCTTGGGGCAGAATTTCTCCACCAGCCAATCCACCACGCGGTCGGCAGCCTCCATGACGAAGGCCTTCTGGTCGGTCCCTTCCAGCAATTGGCGGCGCAAGCCGTATACGGTCTCGCGCTGCTTGTTCATCACATCGTCGTATTCCAGAAGATGTTTGCGCGATTCAAAGTTCTGCGCCTCAACGGCTTTCTGTGCGGCCTCGATGCGTTTCGAAATCAGGCGGGATTCAATGGGGACGCCCTCTTCCATGCCCAGCTTGTGCATAATGCTGGAAATCCGCTCGCCCGCGAAAATGCGCAGCAAATCGTCTTCGAGCGATAGGTAGAACCGTGAGGAACCGGGATCGCCCTGGCGGCCGGCGCGCCCGCGCAACTGGTTGTCGATGCGCCGGGCTTCATGCCGTTCGGTGCCGAGGATGTGCAGCCCCCCGAGCGCCACCACCTTGGCGTGTTCGGTGTCGGTGACGGCCTTGAAGCGGTCCACGAAATCTGCCCACTGCTTTCGCCAAGTGGCGTAAGCTTCCACGTATGCGCCGAAAATATCCGTCCCGGAGCCTTCCGGCGGCCGCTCGGGTGGGTCGGGGTTGATACCCTGCTCGCGATACTTTTCGGGTGACTTGCGGAACTCCTCGCGCGCCATGGTATCGGGATTGCCGCCCAGCACAATGTCGGTGCCGCGGCCCGCCATGTTGGTGGAAACGGTGACGGCGCCGACGCGTCCAGCTTGCGCCACCACCAGTGCTTCGCGCTCGTGCTGCTTGGCATTCAGCACGTTATGCCGGGTTTCTTTCATGCCCAGAACCTCGGCCACGCGCGCCGGCTGGCAGCGCTGCTCAATCAGATAATCGAGCACCGGCAAGCATTTTTCATCGGTGTTATTGGCAAGGGCAACGAGGTCGGGAAGAATGGATTCGTCCGCGGGGGGTAACCCATCGTAGGGATATCCCCGGGGCGCGCGCTTCAGCACCGCCTCCAGGAAAACTTGCCGCGTGCCGTTGGCGCCGGCCGCCAGCGCCTGGTAGCGGCCCTGGCTCAGCATTTCCTTTACCGTGGAAACTCCCACCCCCGCGCGAACCAGCCACTCCAGCCCCGCATTGGGAGTTTGCGCCAGGCGCTCCACCCACATTTTCAGCTTCGGACCTTCCAGGCCCGCGGCCTTGGCAAGCTCTTGGAGGTGGGCGGGCACCACGCCGGCTTTTTTTAGCGCCACGCTCAACCGCTCCGACTTTTCGATGGCGATGCTGCCCATCAACACCGGCTGGCCGCGCAGGTGATACTCCTTGATTTCCTCGATCACCGCGTTGAATTTCTCGCGCTCCGTGCGGTAAACAACGTCGGCGTATTCGTGCCGGATCAGGGTCCGATTGGTGGGCACGATAATGATTTCCAGGTTGTAAATCTTCTCGAATTCCGCTGCTTCCGTTTCTGCCGTGCCGGTCATGCCCGCCAATTTCTTGTACATGCGGAAGTAATTCTGGAAAGTGACCGTGGCCAGAGTCTGGTTTTCACTTTCGATCTTTACGCCTTCCTTGGCCTCCACGGCCTGGTGCAGGCCGTCACTCCAGCGCCGGCCGGGCATCAGGCGGCCCGTGAATTCGTCCACGATGATAACTTCGCCGTCCTTCACCACGTAATCGCGATCCAGCTTGAAGAGCGTGTGAGCTTTTAGCGCCTGTTGGAAGTGGTGGTTGTACTCGATGTTGGCGGGGTCATAAAGGTTTTCGATTCCCAACAACTTCTCGGCCTTGGCGATTCCGGCGTCGGTGGGCGTGGCCTGGCGGTGTTTCTCGTCGACTTCGTAATCTTCCTTCTCCACGAGATGGGGGATGACCTTGTCCACGCGGAAATACTTGTCCGTGGCTTCGTCGGATGAGCCGGAGATAATGAGCGGTGTGCGCGCCTCGTCAATGAGGATGGAGTCGACCTCGTCCACAATCGCGTAATGGTGGGGCCGCTGGACGTAGTCCTTGAGGTCAAACTTCATGTTGTCGCGCAGGTAGTCGAACCCAAACTCGTTGTTGGTGCCGTAAGTGAGGTCGCAGCCGTAAGCGGCGCGCCGCTCATCGTCGCTCAAGTCGTGGACGATCACGCCCACGCTCAGACCCAGCAGCCGGTAAATCGGTCCCATCCAGGCGGCATCGCGCTTGGCCAGGTAGTCGTTCACGGTCACCAGGTGCACGCCCTTGCCCTCCAGGGCATTGAGGTAGCAAGGCAGCGTGGCCACCAGCGTTTTGCCTTCGCCCGTCTTCATTTCCGCGATCTTGCCTTCGTGCAGCACCATGCCGCCGATGAGTTGCACATCGAAGTGCCGCATGTTCAGCGTGCGGCGTCCCGCTTCGCGGCAAAGGGCAAAGGCTTCGGGAAGAATCTCGTCGAGCGTGGCCCCCTGGGCAAGGCGTTCCTTGAACTGGCCGGTGCGCAATGGAAACTCGGCGTCCGCAAGCTTCTGCATCTCCCGTTCGAGGGCATTGATCTCCGCCAAACGCGCGCTCAGACGCTTCAACTCGCGCTCGTTCTTCGTTCCCAGAACCTTGCCTAAGGCGTACTGAAGAAAGTTCCCCATAGTGTATAGATTACTTCCGACCTCAGACTCCAATCTTCCATTGTAAAGCCCCATGCCAAAGTTGACAAGGAACGGACAGATTGGGTACTGCGCTAATTTAGCGTTGCCGTCCCGTCTAGTCGCATGTGCAAGAATGTTTCTGCCCCGGCACAAGGTGGTTGGACGATTGATAAAGACAGGTGACCCGCTTGTTGATGAAATTTTCAAAGTCTTGGAAAAAATCCCAAACCCTGCGAGTGAAAAAATTTCTGCTCTCGGGCGTGCGGCGGCAATCGCGCAGCTTTATGCCTACACAAACGAAGAGCTAAAGGAATCCATCTTGGGTTCAGGCTCCCAAAACACGCTCCAGCACTAGCGAAATCATGACGATCTGCGCTACTTGGGGCGAAACGGTGACAGCAGTTGAAGTTATTAGGATTGGCTTGAAACCCTGAGCGACCGACGAGGCAATCAACTGCCCTATTATTTCGTTCGTTCCAGAGACGACCCTGTATTCCGATTTTTGTGGCATATGAACCTCCTTGAATCAAAACGAAAACCGATTACCCTTGCGGAGCTTCAATCTTGTGTCCACGGGGGCAATGCAAGCTCTCCCATCGCCAAGTTAAAATATCGGCTTTGCGCTCCTCTGCGCTGGTGGTTGGGCTCCAGACTGCAAATAGTGGCAATGGAGATTTGCAGTTTTCCTCTCCGCATTCTAGCCAGTCTAACAATTCCGCGTCTTGCTCGTGGCATTCCCATGTCCCTTGATCTTGGGGATTATAGGCTGGAGAACTTTGAAGAAGCGAATAGTTACCTACTTTCTTGCAGCGAGGGCATACAAGAGCTACAGAAGATGCGACGATTCGTCTCTGCTCTGGAAGTCCAAACATATATCCAAGCGTTTCAGCGCGGAGCTTCATGGGGAGTTCACAATCCTTACAGTGGAAAGCATAAAGGGGTTCCATCAGACTCCTCCATTTACAAGGGAGCCAATAATACCAAAAGCCAGCCTTTAAGGCTGGCTGAAAGTGGTGGGGGTTTGGGCCAAATCGGCCAACGGTCAAAGCGCATTACGCCACCGCCTGCAACAGCTCGGTGATCGTCCAAGCGTGGTCCGCGATTCCGGCAGCCATCGCGGGGGTTACTCTCAGGGTTTTATGAATACGGCAGAAGTTATAGAACGCGAACCAAACGGCGTAAGCGGCTTTCAGGTTCTCCCATTTTTTCGAGAACGCATTTGTGAGCCGCGTCATACGCCTCATCCCCATGCGGATGGAAAGGTTCTGGCGCTCGACGTGGCTGGTACAAATCCTGTCAGGGTCGGGGTTTCCCCACATAGGCTTAATCGTGGTATCCACCACCTGTGGTGGCGAGTACCGGTGTTCTTCATCGGTGCTGGCGGCAAAGGTCTTGATAAGCTGTCCGTAGTCAACGCGCATTCCAAGGCAAGTGTGGATGGCGTCAAAGTAGGGCTTGAAGCCATCGGTGGTGATCTGGAACGGTCCCGAAGTGGCGGCTTCAATCTTCTCAGTGAAAGCCATCGCGCCTCGGGCGCTGCGCCTTCCCAAGTGCCAAGTCAAGACCAGCTTCGTGTTGCGCTCAATGGCGACAAAGCAGTAGGCATCTCCGCGCATCGGGTCGCCATTGATGTTCCGGCGCTCCTTGCAGCCCACGTAGCCCCATATCTCATCGGCTTGGACATCCCGCACAGGCAGGTTATGGATTCGGCTCTCCAAGAGCCTTTCGCATTTATCGCCGATGAGAACCAAAAGAGAAAGAATTGTGGTGTGGTGGATGCCCGTAAACCGCTCTACCGTGCTGACGCTGCACCCCTCGACCAGAAGCCCTATCGCTTGGGAGGCTTTCTCCAAGGGCGTATACATGGCGCCAAGCGGCGTGGCGTGGTCTTCTGTGAAGGTCTTGCGGCACTGTTTGCAGCGGTAACGGCGAAGGCCGTTTCTGTGAAATCCAAATTTCTTGCAGCGGGAATTGCAGTTGTGACAGACCATGATGAGCCTTGCCTTTCTTTGGCGATTGGCTCACAATGGAGTTGGATACACTCAAGTGAGCAATCGCTTGGGTTTAAAGCCCCGTTCTCAGTTAGCGCTGAGGGCGGGGCTTGCTGTTTTAAGTCACTTCTCTCCTTGCTTTCCGATAAATGCGTTGAGCTTGGCCGTGCGTACTTTGCCAGCAAGACGCGTAAGTGGCTGCACGGGCGGGAATCCTCCAAGCCCGGACGGCGGAGGAGGCCCAGGCACGATGCCGGAGGCACGACGCAAATAAGCAGACTTTCCCTCGATTTCAACAGCCTCAATTTCCTCACCTTCGAGAAGTCGATCAATGACGTTGTGGACGTGGATAAGGAGCGCTTTGCTGGAAGTTTTCTCGTATCCAGCCTCTGTCAGTTTGTCCCGTATGTCGGTAGGGAAGAGCGGGCGAAGTGTTCCACCAAATATTTTTCTCACAGCTTCAGTGAGCCCCATTGTGGCGGGGTCAAGAGATACGCCGATTACAGAAGGGCTTTCCTTAAGAATAAACTCGTACGCTTCTACAGCCTGATTAAGTCCAAGAATTTGGCGGTCGGTTTCCTCGACTTGCTTCATCAAGGCGTTGCGGTGGTCCGTCAGCACTTGGCGTTTATTCCTTGCATCGGTAAGCAGCTTCTTGTATTCATCCATTTTAGTCACTCCTCACTTACACATTGGAGTTTCGCATAGATGAGTAACCTTGTCAAGGGAAAAGTTAAGCATGAAGCGAAAAAAGTTACCCTTTCTTCTTGGGACGATGTTATTGCCGATGTAGGACGCCAGATCGGGGAAACAGAAGAACGGCTCAAGGGGCTCAAGCGGGTAGCGAAAAGCTTTCGGGCATTGAAGGATTCAGGACAGCCATTTCATGCAGCAACGCACAATTAGCGGAGCACCACAGATTGGGCCATTGGTTCATCGGGTCATTGAGTCATTTGTGATTGGTGATTGGCGATTGCTCGTCACTCCGCACTGATTTTGCGATTTTCCGGTTCGGCCTCAATACTGATCGCCTCCCCCATCCTTCTGAAGAATGTGTGGGCCAGGCTTCATAATTCAGACTTCATAATTCATAATTTCTTCCCCTATCTCCTTTGCTTTCAATAACTCATCGCAAAAATAAGCTAACTTGTTTGTTTTCATCAACTCATAAGGAGCGCTTTGTTTGCCCCTTTGTTTTCAATCAACCATAAGGAGCAACCTTCATTCTTAACATCTTTTTGTGTTGGGTGATTTTGAGAGTTCGTTGATAATTTTGGAAGATTTTCCCAGGGGACCGCACTACGCCGGACCTTCATCGCAGTTATAGCCTATACCACTCGACTGATTTTGTCAAGAGACAAATTGTCCCACTGACGAAGAAAATGCCAAGAAAGTTCCACGGCCTCCCTGGCGGTAAATCGGGAACTCGTCTTGCTGTATTGGGGCATTGGCCGTGACATTCTAGCCCGCCAGAAAGAACAGGGCTGGGGAGCCAAGATCATTGACCGCCTCGCCGCCGACCTCCGCCAGGAATTCCCGGAAGTTACAGGCTTCTCGCCACGCAATCTGAAGTATATGCGAGCGTTAGCGGAAGCTTGGCCCGACGAGCCAATTGTGCAGCAACTTGCTGCACAAATACCCTGGTTTCATAACTGCGCCATTCTGGACAAGGAAAGGGCTTCCTTCCATTGAGGACCTCGAGGCAGAATTGGGAAAGGAGAAGCCAGCAAAACCTGGGCGTGAGATTGTTGGTTTTTTCAAGCCTTCTCAACCTGTGGAAGCAGACAATAAGGATTCACCAGCTTTTGGGGAAAACCGACGGGTTGCCCACCACTGTGCGTAAGAGAATGGCGGGGTATTCGCAGTAGCCGTATGCCCCCCCGGGCTTCACGGTATCTCCCTGGCCCGGATGATAGCGTTCATACCAGAGCCCTCCTGTTTCTTGGCCCATTTGGCAAACCTTCACCACGGATTCGCGCAGCCGTTTGTAATCTTTCATTCGCAGGCAAGCCAGCGTTTCCAGGCACCAAACCCTTCCCATCGCGGCAACGTCGTTCGTGTATTCGTAGAATTGGAAGGGTAAGGGCTCGGTGAGTTCCCACGATTGGTAAGTGAACGGCTTGGTGACCAATTGGGTCGGCATCCCCCCCCGCCAGGACATGGGTTCATGCAGAAGAATCGGCCAGAGATGTTCGACTTGGTCATCGCGGGCAATCTCCAGCCCAACTGCCGCCCAGTTGACATCTGACAACCCATGCGAATCCACCAGCCCGTGTTCAGGGTGAAGGTATTCGGCAAAATGATCGCGCTGCCAAAAGATCTCGAGGAAGCGGCTGCACAGAGCGTCGGCATGATGGCCCCAGGCGGCCTCCGCATCCTTTTTGCCAAGAACTTTGCATAGCGCGGAAAGCTGGCGAAAGGCATGGACGGCATAGCATTGGGTAACGCCGTCCCATTGGTTGCGGGGCGGCGATTCGATATAAAAACCGGCGCCGCTCAGCAATCCATTGGAACTGATGCGCGTCAAGAGGTAGCGTGCGGTTGCCTCCAGCGTTGGCATTTTTTCGGCCAGCCAGGATTCGGATTTTGTGGCCGCAAAAATTTCCTGCCCGGTCAGAATGAAACAGATCGGCGCCAAGACGCTCAAGGGGTTCACCTTGACTTGCCAATGGGTGAAGAGGCCGATCCATTTGCGCGGCAGCATTTGGCTCGAAGGCGGTTGGCCCGGCCGAACGACGGGCTTGTAGGTATAAACGTCCTGGGGATAACGAAGCCCGCGCAGAAAGTTGTTCATCCCCCCCGGGGGTGTATCCGCCGGGAAAATGGCGAAGGGAATGTTGCCGTCCGGCCGCTGAGAAGCTTGCACGAAGTCAAAGTAATCCAGGATCTCCCGGTGCTTGCCCAGGAGGAGATACGCTCCCGCCATCTGCCAGGAGTCAAGGCCGGGCCAGGTATTCTCCGCCCCATATCCCTTCCCATCCGCAACTATTGCGAAGTGCCCGGGATAAGCGCGTTGAAGCAAGGCCGGGTAGAGGTTCTTGTCAAGGGCCGCCCTCACCCCCTCCGCAATAACTTGATCATCCGAGTCGGCAGGCACCGCATTGAGTGTTCCCATCCTGCCGATCGGCGCGAGGATTCCCGGCACGACCGCAGCCAGCGAAGTTTGCACGAATTTTCTTCTGTTCATGTCGTTCGTCCTCACAGCACAGCGGTTTCGTGAATGAGGCGGCCTTCGGCGAAGCGCGCCAGGTTGAGGGCGCGGGCGTCGATCAGGTCGGAGTGGCCATGGAGTATCAAATCCGCCAGAACCTTGCCGGTGGCAGGTGAGTGCATTACGCCGTGTCCGCTGAAGCCGTTGGCGAGAAAAAACCCGGGGACCTCGGGCACGGGCCCAAGGATGGGGTAATGGTCCGGGGTCATTTCGTAAAGGCCGGCCCAGGCGCGCTGAGGATTCACTTCCAGGGCCTCAAAGCAGGGAACGCGGTCCACGGCACGCAGAAGAATTTTCTCGACGAACGCCGGATCGAAATGGGTTTTGAATCCCGGCGTCTCCTCCGGATCATTCCAGGCGAGCAGGATTCCCAGACCCTCCGGGCGAAAGTGAAAACCCGTGGCCATATCGATGGTCATGGGGGCTTCGCGGGCGATGAGCGGGAAAGGCTCGGAGGGGACCAACATGCGGCGCAGGGGTTCGACGGGCAATTCCACTCCGGCCAATGCTGCGACGTGCGCCGCCCAAGGTCCGGCGGCGTTCACCACCGTGCGCGTGGTCACTCGGCCGCGCGCCGTCTCGACACCCACGATGCCCTGCGCGTCCTGCAAGGTCGCCGTGACTTCCGCACCCTTCCACAGACGCACGCCTTTTTCGGTGGCGCGCTGCATGAAGCCGGTCATGACGCTGTGCGGGTCCACAAATCCGTCGGTGGAACCAAAACTGCCGCCGAGAATGTCGTCCGGGCGCAAATGCGGCATGCGGTGCAGGACCTCGGCAGGCGACAGCAATTCCACCGAGTTCACCCCGCATGCCACTTGCAGTTGATAATTGGTCCGCAAATACGTCAGGTGCTTCTGGCTCGTCGCCACGAACAGGTAGCCTTGTGGACGATAGCCACCGGGGCAGCCCGTGGCTTCCTCGAAGCGAGAGAAGAAATCGAGAGCATAGAGCGACAACCGAATATTGATCTCGGTGGAGAACTGCGCGCGCACGCCTCCCATGCTCTTGCCGGTGGATCCACGGCCCAAGTGCAGCTCGCGCTCCAGCACCAGGACGTTTGCGCATCCGGCCTCGGCAAGATGGTAGGCGATGCTCGCGCCCACAATCCCTCCGCCTACAATCACCACATCGGCTGTTTCCGCCATGGCGGCGCCTCCCGTCGCGAAAATCGAACCGGTCGTGTTGGCAGACATCTTAGCTTGGTCGCGGCATAGAAGATACCTCCGCAGGGGTGGGCCCGAACGGCATTCGGCCCATCGGGAGGCGCTCGCCCCTGGTGCTTGTTGCATCCGCGCGCACATCGCGTCAGAATAGGGCCGGCCGGAATAGTCCGTCGTCCGTGGTCAGGTGACAGGATCCAGTGCTCGCTCGGCAGCTCTGAGGGGTTAACGATCAGAACCAGGTAAGAAGCCGGCGGCCGTTCGCTTCAATGTTTGCTGATAACTGAATACTGACAACTATCAACGGACAACTGACCAAGGACGACGGATCCTGGAGGTGGAGGGCTTATGAAAGCAGCGGGAATGATTGTGGGATTGGTCATCGTGATGGCGATTATTTGGTTCGTGATGAAGACAGAATTCACGCGAGGACCCACGGGCGGGCAGCCTCCCAAAGAGGTGATTGACGTGGTGGGCGTAAAGAATGACCTGCTGGCCATCGCGCAGGC
>Ga0074044_10001101_pt1 | contig 24859 bp, 19 predicted proteins | sample BogForMeECP23OM1_FD_94443 | JGI IMG/M metagenome (GOLD analysis project Ga0074044, IMG submission 94443) | Bog forest soil microbial communities from Calvert Island, British Columbia, Canada - Bog Forest MetaG ECP23OM1 | ecosystem: Environmental > Terrestrial > Soil > Wetlands ... | reverse complement strand
TAGGCGGGAAATCCGTACCCGTTGAGATAGATGATGTCGATGTCGACTGCCCGCAGCGCGTATCCCTCTTCCAGAATCCGCGCTCCCTCATTCACCAGCGCATAGATACAACGATCGACGATCTCTTCGGCGGGAATCTGCCGCTGCGGGATTCCCGCGTCCGCGTTCCACTTCCGCACCAGGGCGGCCAGTTCGGGATCCGCGCTGGCGCGCCGGTTTTCGTCGTACCGGTACCATCCCCTCAGCGTTTTCTGGCCGTACCGGCCCATTTCACAAAGACGGTCCTCGGCGAACGGCTGGCGGATTCCGGGTTTTTCGAGATGCCGATACTCTTTGCGAATGCGCCAGCCCACGTCGAGACCCGCCAGGTCGCCCGTTGCCAGCGGCCCCATGGCCATGCCGAAGTCGACGAGCGGCTTGTCTACCGCCTCCACCTCCGCCCCTTCTTCGATCAGGAACTGCGCTTCCCGCCGATACGGGCCAAACATGCGGTTGCCTACGAAGCCGCGGCAGTTTCCCACCAGTACCCCGATCTTGCCCAGTTTCTTGGAGAGTTGCATGCAGGTGGCAATCACTTCTTTGCTCGACTTCTTTCCGCGCACAATCTCGAGCAACCGCATTACGTTGGCCGGACTGAAGAAGTGTGTTCCGATTACCGCTTCCGGTCGCGACGTGCTCCCGGCGATTTCATCGATATCGAGCGTCGAAGTGTTGGTCGCCAGAATCGCTTCCTTCCGGCAGATGCGGTCCAAGTCCGTGAACACCGTCTTCTTCAGCGCCATACCTTCGAACACCGCCTCGATCACCATGTCCACACGGGAGAACGCATCGTAGTTGAACACCGGCGTGATCAGCTCCAGGCGCTCGTCCACGAACGCCTGGGTGAAACGCCCGCGCTGCACCGAACTGGCGTAGTTCTTACGGATTTTTTCCATCCCCAGATTGAGCGCCGCCTCATCGACGTCCTTCAGCACCACCGGAATGCCCGCGTTGGCAAACACCATCGCGATGCCTCCGCCCATCGTTCCGGAGCCGACGATCGCCACGCTGTTCACCGGGATTAACGCAGTTTCTTTGGGAATGTCGGGAATCTTCGCGACCTCACGCTCGCCAAAGAAAACATGGATGAGCGCCTTCGACTGATCGGAGAAAAGGCATTCGGTGAAAAGTTTCGCCTCCGCCTGGCAGCCTTCCTCGAAAGGCAATTTGGTTGCAGCCTCCACCGCATCGATCGCCGCCAGCGGAGCTTTCAACCCTCGTTGTTTCTTGCCGGCTGCGTCGCGCGCCGCCGCAAAAACCGCTGCGTTCTCGGCCGCCGTACCCAGCTTCTCCGCTCGCACCCGAGTTTTCGGCGCGGGCTTGCCGGCAAATTCGCGTGCGAAAGCCACCGCCCCGGCGAGTAGGTCCCCGTCGATCAAACGGTCGATCAGTCCAAGAGCGGCCGCCTCGCGTGCGGAAACCGGCTTGCCCCCGGCGCACATTTCGACAGCCTTGGCGACCCCTACCAGGCGGGGCAGACGCTGCGTTCCACCGGCCCCGGGAATGATGCCCAGATTCACTTCCGGCTGACCCACCTGCGCCGTAGGCGACGCGACCCGGTAGTGCCCAGCCATGGCGAGTTCCAGTCCGCCTCCAAACGCGGTCCCGTGAATCGCCATCACCACCGGCTTGCCGCTGTCCTCAATGCGAAGCAGCAGGGGAAGCAGGCTTCTGCGCGGTCCTCCCGAGGTCATCTTCCCGAATTCCTTGATGTCCGCGCCGGCGACAAAAGTGCGGCCGCCGCCGATTACGACCGATGCCTTAACGGCCGGGTCTCCGTTCATCTCGTCAATCGCCGCCAAGACTCCCTCCGGCACGCCCGGACCAAGAGCGTTCACCGGTGGGTTGTCGATGGTAATGACCGCGACATCATTGTCTTTGCTCACTCTCACGAGGTTATTCATAGGGCTCTCCTCAAAATTCAGATCCAGAATCACCAAAAAATTCTCATTACCAGGCCGTCTGGCCTCCATCGACAACCAGCACGTGTCCCGTCACGTACGCCGAAGCGTCCGATGCCAGAAACACGGCTGCCCCTTTCAGATCGTGATCGCCGCCAAAGCGGCCCAGCGGGATCTTCGCCAGCAGGGAATCTTTACGGTGCTCGATGATCCAGCCCGACATATGCGTCGGAAACCATCCCGGGGCGATGGCATTCACCTGGATGTTGTGCGGCGCCCACTTGCACGCCAGATCCCTGGTGAACGCAATCACTCCGCCCTTGCTCGCGTGGTAGCCGATTGCCTGCAGTTCCGCCGACGCTCCGCCCAAACCCGCCACCGATGCCATGTTGATGATCTTGCCCGACCCCTGCGCGGCCATAGCCTTGCCCACCGCCTGACAAAACAGGAACGTGCCGGTCAAGTTGGTGGAAAGAACTTTGTTCCACTGCTCCAGCGTCATGTCTTCCACCGAAGCTCCCCACGACACGCCGGCGTTGTTGACCAGGATGTCGACCCGGCCAAACTTCGCGAGCGTCTCCTCCACGACTTGCTGAATCGCCGCCTTCTCTTTGACGTCGCATCCCAACGCCAGCGTCTGCACGCCCAGGCTGCGCAAGGCTTCCGCTGCTTCCTCGCAGCGCTCCTTCTTGCGGGCGCAGAGCACCAGATTCGCCCCCATCTCCGCCAGCCCTCCGGCCATCTGCAGACCCAGTCCCATCGAGCCACCCGAAACAATGGCCACGCGTCCGGTCAGATCGAAAAGTTGTTTGATATTCACTTCGGGAACGGCCTTCCCGCGGGGCAGAGCCCCGCGAAAGTGATAGTTAGTATCATATTAGAGTCGCTAATGTCAACCCACTTTTTGCGCGATTTTCAAACCGCTCGAGACTCCCAGGCTGTCCGGCGCAATCGCGCCCGAACTACTGCTGGAGGCGGAGCGCCACCCGCCCCGAGATCTCGCCGCGGCTCAGTTGCCCCAGAACCTCTTGGGCCTCAGCGAGCGGGCGCGTGCTCACCTGGCAATGGACCTTCCCAGCTGCCCCCATCGCCAGAACCTCGCGCAGATCTTCCCGCGTGCCCACCGAGGAAGCCTTGATCTGAATCTCGCCAGCCGCCATCAGAATTGGCGGAAACGCGATATCCTGTGCGGGCAATCCCACCACCAGCAGCGTTCCCGTCGGTCGTACACAAGGGAACGCCATGTCGTACGCGGACTTGGCCGCCGAGGTGACCAGGGCAACGTGCACCCCGCCGGAGCTTCGTATTTCCTTAACTACTTTGCTCGTTGTGGCGTTCAATGTTCGAGTGGCGCCCAGCGATTTCGCCAGCGCGAGTTTTTCCTCGGAAATATCGATCGCGGTCACTTCCGCTCCGGCTGCCCGGCCAATTTGGACGGCAATGTGGCCGAGTCCGCCCACGCCGAAAACCGCCAACCGCTGCCCGGCGCGAATCTTGGCCTGCTTCAGCGCGCGATGAACCGTGACTCCCGCACAAAGCAGCGGCGCCGCCTGTTCCGAGGGAAGCGTTTCGGGGATCTTGATCACGTGGCTGGCGGGAGCCTTCGCATATTCCGCATATCCACCATCCACCATGACGCCAGTGATGCGCTGCTTCAGGCACAGATTCTCGTTGCCTTCGCGGCAAAACTCACATTGCCCGCATGTCCACTGCACCCACGGCACCCCGACACGGTCTCCGACTTGGACACTCTCGACCGCCGCGCCCCGCTCCACCACCCGGCCTACGATCTCGTGCCCGAGGATCAGCGGTTTCTTCACGATGCCGGCCAATTGCGTCCAGTCGCCATCGGCCACGTGCAGATCGGAATGACACACACCACAAACCTCTACCTCGATCAAGACCTCGTCCGCGCCAGCTTGCGGCCGAGCCACCTCCTCCAGCGATAACGGTGTCTTGAATGCGTGCAGAACGGCGGCCTTCATCGCGTTTCCTCTCTAACAGGCATGCCACACCAACTAAGAAGTGCTGGGCGATCCCGGAAAACCTTACGGCCGGATGCCGCGCAAGAAAAACTCCACCGCGCTTCGCACCCGGTCGGTGAGCTTGTGCGGCCCGGTCAGATCCACCGCCCATTGCCGCACCACCGTGTTGTAGAGCCCTTCCATGAATTCCGCCAGATGCACGACCGGAAACGCGTGCGTCACTTCGCCTCGCTTCTGCCCCTGCGTCAGAATTTCCCGCAGCAGACTGGCGGCAGCCTCCTCGTGCCCCCGCAGTTCTGCCGATCGCACCGGATCCATGGCGCCCGACAACACCACCGCTTGCCACAGTTGCCGGTCGGATTCCACCTCCCGCGCCAGGCTTACGTACAGCCGCCGCAAACGCTCGCCCGTCCCCGCCTTGCTCGAAAGCTCCGAACGCAGCCTCTCGCAGATACAGGCAAATCCGCGTTCTCCCACCTCGCGCAGAACCGCATCTTTACTGGGAAAATACCGGAAAAAGGTGGGCTGGCTGACTTCGAGCATTTGCACGATGTCGTCGATTCTGGTGTTCTCGTATCCGTGCTTGCGAAACAGCTTGATCGAGGTATCGATAATCTGCTGTCGCAAGCGCGCCTTCTTCCGTTCCCGCAGCCCGACCGCGGGCTGCTCTACAACTGTCTCTGCGACCGCACCCCGTGTCGCGAGCCCACCAGCCATGATCTCTTCCTCCTGCATCGATTACCGGCACGTCCCCAACCGCAACGTCCGTAAAATGTGATAGTAACTATAACAAAATAGCGACTAATGTCAAGTTGTCTCCGGCCCGGGTGTTGTTCACCCCCGAATTTTCCCGGAGTACAGCGCCATACCCACCACGGCGTCAATTCCCAGCGCGTCGAGGCTGTCGATTTCGTGCTGTTCGGTGATACCGCCGGCGACCACCAGGTGCCGTTTGGTGGCGCGCCGGATGGCGTGAACCGTCTCCATCGGAATTCCGCCCATCAAGCCTTCCGTATCGATGTGGGTATAGAGGAAGGTCTCGCAGAAAGGTTCCAGCTCGCGAATCATGTCGAAGGCAGTGACAGCAGTCTGCGTGCGCCAGCCGTCGATCGCGACAAGGCCTCCGCGGGAATCGAGAGCAAACATGAGTGCCGCTCTCGGGAGCTTGTCTGCCAGTGCGCGCGCGTGCTCGTGGTTGATCCGGCCTTCGGTCATCAACGCGGACCCGATGATCACCTTGCGCGCACCCAGGTTCAGAAGTTCCTGGGCAGTTTCGAGCGTGCGAATGCCGCCGCCCACCTGGCAAGGCAGGCGTCCGGCGATCTGCTTCACCAACGACCGGTTGTCGCCGGTGCCGATGGCCGCGTCTAGGTCGATGAGCTGCACTACGGGATACTTGGAAAAACGCTCGATCCAGTAATCGAAATTGTCGAACTCCAGTTTCTTCTTTTCTCCCTGAACTAACTGCACGATCTTGCCGCCCATCAAGTCGATTGACGGAATCAGCATGGCCACCTCACCGGCACGTTGGCAGCGCGCAGTTCAAGTTTTAATTGTCCGATGTTCTCGAGACCGAAATGAAAAATGGAAGCGGCCAAAGCCGCGTCCGCGCGCCCGCTCTGGAACACTTCAATGAAGTCCCGCGCCGACCCGGCGCCGCCCGACGCGATCACCGGAATGGAAACTGCGTCGGCCACCAATTGCGTCAACTCACAATCGAAACCAGCTTTGGTCCCGTCGCGGTCCATCGAAGTGAGCATGATTTCTCCCGCGCCGCAAGCGGTCGCTTCCCGCGCCCATAAAATCGCGTCCCGGCCTGTGGGAATGCGCCCGCCGGCAACGAATACCTCGAAGCCTCGGTTTCTCCGCTTGGCATCGATGGCAACCACCACCGCCTGGGAGCCAAAACGAGCGGCAATTTTTCCGATCAGTGCCGAATCCTTCACCGCGGCCGAGTTGATCGCGATTTTGTCGGCGCCCGCCTCGAACACGGCCTCGGCGTCGGCGAGTTCGCGGATTCCCCCGCCGACCGTGAACGGAATAAACAAACAACGCGCCGTGCGGGAGACGACATCGATCATCATGCGGCGCTTATCGCTGGTCGCCGTAATATCGAGCAGAACGATCTCGTCCGCGCCATCGCGGGCGTGAGCAGCGGCACATTCCGCGGGGTCGCCGGCGTCGCGCAGATTAACAAACTGCACGCCTTTCACGACCCGGCCGTCGTCCACATCGAGACAGGCGATGATGCGTTTGGTGAGCACTTATTAAACCTCACAGAAATTCTTGAGCATGAGCAACCCCACGGTCCACGATTTTTCCGGATGGAACTGCACCCCGAAAATATTCTCTTGTTCGACCACGGCGGAAAACTGCGTTCCGTATTCGGTCGCCGCCGTGGTGGCGGCAACCACCGGCGCTTGAAAAGAATGGGTGTAGTAGACAAAGGATTCAGGCGCGACGTTACGCAACAAGCGCGAGCCTTCCCGCACCGCCAGCGAGTTCCATCCGACGTGCGGCGATTTCACCGAAGAAGGAAACGGCCGGCATCGGCCAGCAAAAATTCCCGCTCCCGCAAACTCGGGAGCCTCGTCGCTGCCCTCGAACAGCCACTGCATTCCCAGGCAGATCCCAAGGAATGGCTTGCCGGCACGCGCGCCTTGCAGCACGGCGTCGCGCAAGCCCGTGTTGTCGAGCGCGCCCAATGCGGAGAAGTGCCCGACGCCAGGCAGCACGATCTTGTCCGCCGCCGCTACGGTTTCAGGCTGCGTGGTTAGAACAACGTCGGCGCCGAGATAATCAAACGCCTTCTTCACCGAATTCAAATTGCCCGCGCCGTAATCCACGATGGCGATCGTTGGAGCGATCATAGAAGCCCCTTGGTGCTCGGCAGCATGCGCCCCAACCGCCGGTCGCGCGAGCAGGCTACGCGCAGAGCGCGGGCAAAAGCTTTGAACAGCGCTTCGATCTTGTGATGGCTGGAACGCCCGTATAGCACACGGGCATGAACATTCGCGCGCGCGCCGCGTGCGAAGCCCTCAAAAAAGTCGCAGACCAGTTCCGTCTGCAGATCGCCGACCCGCGCCGCGCGAACCTTAGTCTCGACCACGGCCACCGCGCGGCCGCCAAAATCCACCGCCGCCAGGCCGAGAGTTTCGTCCATGGTCATCAGAAAATACCCGGCTCGCCAGATGCCGCGCCGGTCGCCCAGAGCGCGGTTGAACGCCTCACCCAAAGCGATTCCCACATCTTCTACGGTGTGGTGCTGATCCACATCCAGGTCGCCCCGAGCGGCGAGTTCCAAATCAAATCCACCGTGCCGCGTGAACAGTTCGAGCATGTGGTCGAAAAAACGGATGCCGGTGGAGACTTCGTACTTCCCGCGGCCCTCGATGTTGAGGACAATTTGAATTTCTGTTTCCGCGGTTTTGCGATGCAGTTTAGCTTTCCTCACGACTGCACCTCGTTTGGAAACGGCCTCCGCAACCCGGTTCGCAACCCAATTTGATTGATTACGTCGCGCATGGCAAGAATGAGAGTTTGCGTGTGCTCGTCCGTTCCCACGGTGAGGCGGACGCAGCCTTCGCATCCCGGGTCAAAGTGCCGGTCGCGCACCAGAATTCCGCGATCGCGCAGCGCGCGAACAAATTCCGCGTGGCCTAAGCCGATGCGAACCAGGACAAAATTCGCGTGGCTCGGCCAGTAATGCAGAGCCAGACTGCCAAGTTCCAGTTGTAGTCTCTCGCGATTGCGTCGCACTTGCGCGACATAGCCGTTGACATATTCCTGATCATGAATCGCCGCCGGAAGAATTGCGAGTGCGGCCACGTTGACGCTGTAGGGCGAGGCAACGCGCCGGACCATCGCCATCTGCCGTGCGTCTCCCGCAAGAATGCCAATGCGCAGTCCGGCAAGTCCGTAGGCCTTGGAAAAAGTGCGCGCCACGAAAAGATTCTCGATTTGCCGGGTGCGGTCGATGAGCGTTTCTCCGTGAAATTCGAAATACGCCTCATCGACCAGCACAGCCGCTTGCGGCGCTGCTTGCGCAATCTGAATGAGGACATTGCCTGCGACCGCGGCTCCGGTCGGATTGTTAGGATTCGCCACGGCGATGAGCCGCGTGCGCGGGCTAATCTGGGCGAGCAGTTGCTGCGTGGGAAATACAAAATTGTCGCCGGCAGGCACCTCGATAACGCGTGCGCCTTCGGCCAAAGCAAAGATCGCGTACATGGCGAAGGTGGGCACAACGATAAGCGCTTCGTCCCCAGGCTCGAGATACGTGGAACAGAGCAGATGAATCGCTTCGTCAACTCCGTTCGTGAGCAAGACCTGTGCCGGATCGAGCCCTAGAAAACGCGCGACTATTTTTTCCACCGGCTCGCGCTCGGGATAACGCGCCAGGCACTCGGCATCGAGCGACCGCAGCCCCGCCAAAACGCTCGGCGAACACCCTATTGTGCTCTCGTTGAAATCGAGGCGCAGTCCCGTTCGCCCAGCCAACGGGGGCCGATAGGTGTGCAACTTCTTTACCGCATCGCGAGCTTCAAGCATGGGAGCACCTCACTCGGAACGCTTCCGCGTGTCCCTTCAATCCCTCGGCAGTTGCCAGCGTAATGCCTGGCGGCCCGATCCCGCGGATGCCCGCGCGGGACACTTGCTGACAGCCAATGACGCGTACGAAATCGAGCACGCTGAGGCCGCCACGCACCCGGGCCATTGCACCCGTGGGCAGCGTGTGGTTCGGTCCGGAGACGTAGTCGCCCGCGGCCTGGGGTGTGAACTCATCCAGGAAAACCGCGCCCGCATGTTGCACTGAAGGCGCCAATGCCGCCGGAAGCGTGAGATGCTCGGGCGCGATGCGATTCGACGCTTCAACCGCCTGTTCAAGCGAAGCGACCAGAAGAATCGCGCCGCGCCGGGAGAGCGCTTCAGCGGCAATCGGATTTGCGCGCGCGCGTGCGCGCACCTCATGCTGAACTTTTTTCGCTAACCCGCGTGAAGTTGTTATGAAGACGCACAGCGCGTCGGGATCATGTTCCGCCTGCGCCACCAGGTCGGATGCGATGCAAGCCGGATCGCCGTCTGCGCTGATGACGACAGCTTCGGTAGGACCAGCCAGAAATTCAATAGCGCAATCGAAAGCCACCAGTTTCTTGGCAGCGGTAACGTAGCGGTTGCCCGGGCCGACGATCTTGTCCACGCGCGGAATCTCTTCCGTTCCGTAGGCAAGGGCAGCGATGGCCTGTGCTCCGCCGACGCGGTAAAACTCGCGCACGCCGAGGAATGCAGCCGCCGCCAGCGTTGCCTGCGCCGGGCGCGGAGACGCCACGCGAATCTGCCGCACCCCGGCAACCTGCGCCGGAATCACCGTCATCAGCACCGTGGAAGGCAAAGGATAGCGCCCGCCCGGAACATAGCATCCCACCGATTCCAGAGGGCGCACCATCTGGCCCACGCTTACGCCAGGCTGAATTTCGCGCCGCCACTCTTGAGCCGTGCCCGCCTGCCACTCCGCATAGCGACGGACATTGCCTGCAGCATGCTTGATCGCGTCCTGCAGCTCGGGATCGGTTTGCTCCCAAGCCTGGTGCAGATCGTCCTCGGGAACACGGAGCGGGTCGCCCTTTCCCAATCCGTCCCAACGCGTGGCATAGCGGCGCACGGCGCGATCGCCGTTACGGCAGACGTCATTCACAATGCGGCGGACCGCCGGTTCGACCTCGGCTAGATCGGTCGCACCGCGCCCGGCCAGCGCCGCCACCAGACGAACTTGCTCGGGGCCTTCGAGAATGCGCATGGCGCCATCGCGCATCGCCTTTTTGCCCGCCGCCCGAACCCGCATCACATCACCACCTTGTTCAGCGGATATTCCACGATGCCCTGAGCGTTGGCTTGCTTCAACTTCGGAATCAGCGACCAGGCGGCTTGCTCCTCAATGACCGTGTTCACCGCCACCCACTCGCCATCGGCCAGGGGCGCGACCGTCGGATTTTGCAGCGCGGGCAGAAGCCTGAGGACACCGGGCAGATCTGGTTTGCGCACGTTGAGCATCAGACCGACCCGCCCCAGCGCAGCGATAGCCCCACTGAGCATGACCGCTAGGTTCTCAATCTTTTGCCGCCGCGCGGGATCGGCCCAAGCGGCCTGATTCGCGACCAGTTGCGTGTTCGACTCCAGAACGGTCTCGAGGATTCGCAAATGATTAGCGCGCAGTGAACTTCCCGTCTCCGTCACCTCGACAATGGCATCGGCCAGCAACGGCGGCTTGACTTCGGTCGCGCCCCAGGAGAACTCGACGCGCACGTCAACCTTTCGATTCGCGAAATAATTGCGCGTGAAACTGACCAACTCGGTGGCAATGATTCCACCGGCAAGGTCTTCGAGTTTCTGAAAACTCGATTCCTCCGGCACGGCCAGCACCCATTTGACCTTGCCCATGCTTTGTTTGGCATAGATCAGGTCGCAAACCTTGACCACATCGAGGCCGCTTTCGAGCACCCAGTCCAAGCCAGTCAAGCCCGCATCCAGGGCTCCGTGTTCGACGTACCGCGCCATTTCCTGGGCACGAATCAGCATGCATTCGATTTCGGGATCATCCGTGGCGGCGAAATAGGAGCGGGCGTTGGTGTACACGCGCAGTCCGGCGCGCGTGAACAGGCTCAGCGTTGCTTCCTGCAAACTTCCTTTGGGAATGCCCAGTCGAAATTTCATCGCTCCGCCCTCTCTTGCCCATCCTTCTCCTGTCCCACCAGCGCGCTTCCGGGCGCGCTTCCCAGAGGAAGTTCCTGCATAAAGCAGGAGCGTGTCCCAGTGTGGCAGACCTTGCCCTCGCCCAGCACACGGACGCGCAGCAGTACCGTATCCTGGTCGCAATCGGCGAAGGCAGCAACCACCTGCAGACGATTGCCGGAAGTTTCTCCCTTGGTCCAGAGTGTCTGGCGGGTACGGCTGTAGAACGTCACGAATCCATTGTGCAAGGTCATATCCAGCGCCTGCCGGTTCATAAAGCCCACCATCAGCAGTTCCCCGGTGCCCGCATCCTGAATGACGGCGGGCACCAGACCCTGCATCTTGTCGAAATCGATCTCCATCGAACTCTCCTGATCTTCGTTTAAGAATCGCGGTTTTAAGAATTTTGGTCTAAGAATCACGTGCCCGACTTTCAGAGCTCGCACAAAAGCAAAAAGCCCGCTGGGCGACTTCCCCGCCAGCGGGCTTGGATTTCCTATGAGTGCTTTTGGTTATCCGATGTCCCCCGCCGACACGCTCGTCGCATGGTGATGATGGCGATGGTGATGAGTCAACGGAGACGTCATGAAAATCATACTAGGGCAGTAGAGATATGACTGTCAATCTGTTTCTGGGAGCCTGATCCACGTCGGCCGGTGCTCGTAAAGCGGCGCAAAAGACGCGTGACAGACCCCAGCGCAGCATCTAACATCGGCAGTGGGCTTCTGGGGACACGCGCTGAACGTAGCGCCGCCGGAGCTCCTTTGGAGTATCCTGAATTCTTATGTCTTACCGCTCAAATGCCGCCGAAGCCTGGTCTCCCGACCCGCAGCCCACGGCGGCACAGCCGGAGATTCCACTGCATTTGCTCCCGCCGCCGAGCCTGACGCAGCCGCTCTGGAGGTCGTTGGTCGGCAATCTGCGCGATACCTTCGCGCCGACGAAGCTACCGCCGCTCGAACTCACTTCACGCCCGGTGGATGTCGGCCTGCTGCTCGGGGAGCGTCTGCGCCTGCCTTGGTTTCGCACCGTGTTCACCAACATCGGAGACGTGATCTCGCCGGAAACACTGCCGCCGCTCGAACTTGAATCGCGTCCCGTCGATGTCGGTGAACTCATTACCGATCAACTCAGCCACTTCTGGTGGGGCTCGCTGCTGCGGAATTTGGCCGATCGCGTCGCGCCGGAAACGCAGCCGGCCCTCCATCTGACTGCCAAACCGATTCTGGACATCATTCCGAAGTCCTGGATCCTGCTGCCGTTGTGGTCGGAAGTCGTGGACACGCCGAAGGTGTTTTATCCCGACAAGCCGAAGCCGGCCGACGCGGTGAGGCCAGTCAATCTGCAACCGGCGACGTTGCCGGCGGAAAAGCTGGAGGCTCTGGCCATCGCACCCACTGCCGGCGACCTGCTGCGCGACATACGCCGCTCGCGCATTCGGCAGCGAATCTGGATTGGGCTGGCGGCCGCACAAGTTCTCTACATGGTTCTGGCCGCCGTTGGAAAGCTCTGACCGTTGTTTTTCACCACGGAGGCACGGAGAAGATCCAAAAAAGAAAAAGGCGGTAGTGGGCTACTTTGATGTTGAGGAGCGAGTGAAGATTAGAGGCATTCCCGAAAAACCTAGTTGGTGGATCAGTCTAATTCCAGTCACGCTGATTATCGCTGTTCTTTCCATGTATGGCCCTCACTGGGTTGCCGTGGCTGGAGTCATGGTTTTTCTCAGTATGGTGATCTTCGGTTTAGCGAAGAGACTCCGATAGACTCAAAGTGGCCCACGACCAAAAAGGCGGTTCTCTCCGTGCCTCTGTGACTCCGTGGTAAATTGTTCGTCTCACTGCCGTAACCCCATCCAGCCTTCGGCAATCACCATGGAATTTCCCGGATTGCGAGCATCGTACTTCACCGACGTCGGCAGGCCGAGCCGGCAGGAATGTAGATTGATCCACTGCCGCAGATAGGTGACATCTTGTGACGCCTCATAGGAAACGCCCGCTACGTCATACTGGTAAATCAGCATGGTGGCCGGCCGGTCCGCGGCATTCGTGATTTCCTGGACATCAATCACCGTGCCATCGGTGATGCGCCCGACCGTATTCAGCCAGGTGCGGCGTTCGAGTTCGGCCTCGTTCGCGGGTTTGGGTTTGCGGCGCAGCAGGGCATAGCTGGCGACGCCCACACCAATCGTGCCCAGCGCCACCATGTAGAGACGAAGCGAAATCATTGGCAAGCGAAACCTGATCCTTTCGGATCTACTTTCAGCATAAGCTCGAACCTCGCTAGCCGCCAAGGGCACCAAGGGTGGTGCCGGTGGCCGCCCCGACATTCTTCCCCGTCTCGGTACCCACCACGCCTGCTCTGTCAGCTTCACGATCGACGATTGCCTGAAACTTTCGCAGCACGTCTTCGGAAAGAGTTGGCTTCCGATACTTGCTGACCAGTTCGTCGACTCGGATACGAGCTCGCGTGAAGACGTCGCTCGCTGGCTCCGAGCCACGCGCGCTGCGATCTATGACCGGAGAGGGGAGATGCTGCTCCTGCCGAAAAAGCGCGCGCGTTTCCTTCAGCTTGAGAAATTCTCCGGAGAGCCCGGTTTGCGCGAACATGGCGGTGGCCAGGGTCTCACGGGGAACTTTCTCGCCGCGAGCTTTCTCGCTGGGGACTTCGTCGCCGCGGACTTCGTCGCCGCGAACATCGATGCCTCGCGCCAGCCGGTACGCCGAGGCGATCGACTCGGCATCAATGACCAGCTTTTCGACGCTGAAACAGGCGAGCGATTCGAGCATACCCGCTCCCGAGATCATGTTGATGCCCGCGAGCGCCCCCAGCATCGCCGAGCGGGCACTCTCGGCGCCGGCCTGGGCATCCACCAACTTCGAATCGGTCGCGACCAGGTAGCCGTGCGTCGGCAGACCCAGACGCTTCCCCACTTCGGCGCACGCCATGTTCAGCATGGCAGTTTCAACCGCGCCCATGGGCGCGCCTCCGGTACGCATGTCGAAGATGGCAGGAGCGCCCCCCCATACCACGGGTGAGCCCGGTCCAGCGAGTTGATGCAGCGTGATGCCAGCCAGCACTTCGGCGGCATGCTGCGTCACCGAACCAGCCAGCGTCACCGGAGCGGTGCCGCCGGCCAGTGGCATGGAGACGATTTGCGCGGGCACACCGGCGCGGGCTAGATCGAGCAGGTTGCGCGATCCGAACTCCGACCAGTTCAACGGCGGCGAGGGACACACATCAAAAACCGCCCGCGGCTGCTGGCGTAACTTGTCGGGACTGCCGCTGTCGGCGGCGAGCAAGTCGATCATGCCTTGCAGGCCGGCCGCGGAGAACGATCCGGTCACCACGGGCTTGTCGGAATGTTGCAGCACGACGAACAGGCGGTAGAGGTCGCCGATCGCGCTGGCCGCACGACTATCGCCGCACGCATCGCTACAGACGACAGCGGTGGATTGCGCGGCGAACTGCGGCAGCGTCTCCGTGACCTGGACAATACGCACCAGGTCGCGGGTCTCGGACGGTCGCGCTTCCAGCGTCTCCGGATCGAGCATCTGCACGCAGCAGGAGCCGGGATCAAAATGCACGTCGTCGCCGCCGTAATGAACGGCTTTCTCTCCCTGGCGGTTGTACAGGTAGAAGTCCCGTGGAGCCGATGCGAGGCACTGTTGCACCAGGCGCTCAGGGATGCGTGCCACTCCGTCGTTGTCCGCAACTCCGGCCGCAACCTCAACTCCCGCCGACCGCAGTAGCTCGACCACCGGCGCCGAGCCCACGCGAACTCCAGGGTCCATGAGCAGCTCGAACGCTTCGCGCAGAATGCGGCCGATGACTTCCGGACTGAGCAATTGAATTCTGGGTCTCATGCCTCGGCTATTCCTTTGCTCCTCACTTCGTTCATCACTTTGCCCATCAGATTCTTCGCCAATTCGAGGGCATCGATGGCATTGCGAGAGAAGCCATCGGCGCCGATCTCAGCAGCCCACTTCGCGGTGACTGCGGCGCCGCCAATGATTGCTTTTACCCGTGGCCGTAAACCATTCCGATCGAGCGCTTCGATCACGGCCTTCTGGCCGGCCATGGTCGTCGTTAACAAAGCGGAGACGCCGACGATGTCGGCGTCGACTTCTTTGGCCTTGGCCACGAACTGCTCGGGAGTCACGCTGGTCCCCAGATCGAATATCTGGAATCCGCTGGCGGAAAGAATGGTGGCGACCAGGTTCTTGCCAATGTCGTGGATGTCGCCCCGGGCGGTGCCGAGGACGATCTTGCCCAGAGCCTCACGTTCGGAGCCGCGCTTCAGCATCTCCGGTTCAAGGATCTTGATGGCCGCCTTCATCGCCTCGGCCGACGCCAGCAGATCGGGTAGAAACATTTCGCCGCAGCCGAATTGATCGCCGGCGAACTTGATCCCTGCTGCAAATCCCTGGTTCACCGCTTCGAGCGGATCGATACCGTTGGCCAGCGCCTGGTGTGCCAGTTCAGTAGCCGTATCAGGCGCGCCGTCGATGATGCTTTGGCGCATCGCCCCGAAGAGTGGATCCGACACAGAACCTCCCGCCAAGATCGGCCTTGGGATCGAGCCGGTCAAGAACGGGATTTTACTCCGGTGGGGGTCGGAAAACTGTGATCCGCCGCACATCCACGCGGGCGCTGAACCGTCATCGCCCCATGGCGGGAGTTCCTACTTTGTGTAAGGCAGCGTCCTGGTATGCCCCACTGGCAACCATGCCGACTCGCGGCTTCAGTCCGCTGGCATGGGCGCGGGTCTTGCGACCAGCGCCGGAGCTTTCACAGCGGCGGCCGCTTCCGCAGGAACCTCCAGCCATTTGTGCACTTCCGGCAATGCGCGGCGCATCGCCAGTTCGCCTACGCGGATTAATTCGTCAGCGCGTTTGAAGTCATCATAGTCAAAGCCCGCGACATCGGGCTCGATAATGACGTCGGCCGCGCTTCTCCAAAGCGAACTGGTCATATCCTGCGCGATCGCGAACGACTGCCCGATGACGTCAAAAAAATGCCGGGGCGCGCTCGTCTTCGACCACTGCCCTCTCAGGTGCACGGCCAGCACGCGCTCCGCGCCCATTTCGCGTAGAGGACGCGTCGGCACGGGATGGGAGAGCATACCATCCACCAGCCAACTCCCGCGAATCTCTACCGGCAGAAACATTCCCGGATAAGCGCAACTGGCGCGCACCGGATCGATGATCGAGCCGGAGGAAAAGACCGCTCCTTTTCCGGTGTTGAAGTCGGTTGCAACCACGCTCAGAGGGATGCGTAACTCTTCAAATGTCTGCACCTTCAAGGTGCGCGCGAGAAACGAGACCATGCGGTCGTTGGTGGCGAAGCCGTAGCGCGAGAGCGTCCAGCGCGCGAAGGTAGTGAAGCGAACTTTGTGGGCGATTTCTTCCAGTTCCTCAATCGTGAGCCCGCTGCAATACGCGGCACCCATGATTGCGCCTACACTGGTGCCCGCAATCATGCGAACCGGGATGCCTTCTTCTTCGAGGACCTTGAGCACCCCAATGTGCGCGAGGCCGCGGGCAAAGCCTCCGCCCAGGGCCACGCCGATTGCGGGCATGCGCTTCGCTTCAGCCGCATTCGACCGGCGCGACAGTTCGCGGCCAAAGGCTTGCACAGACCGTATGACTTTTCCCAGACTCTTCATCAGATCCCCACCATTCCTGGTTTGCCGGGAGCCGCAAACCCCACATCGTTATTGAGTAAGATGCCATGAACTCCTTGCGCGTCACAGTCCACCTTAGTGCTACCGGTAGTTACAATGAGGATCCGCACCGAGTTACCGAAAGATGTGGCCGCCCGCGCGATTGTAGCTAACTCCTTTAATCCTCAGCATTTGCCGCCTTTGAGAGCCCGCAGAGTGAGCTCGTTCTCCTGCCCTACGGGACACAGGAGACTTCAGCGTCTGTTTGGGCGCGTCCAATATTGCTGTGCCTGCAAGCGAGCGCCGGCGCTAGAATCCAGACTTCGCGAGCGACGAAGAAAGCGGGATGGGTACGCACCTGGGCAACGAAGGAGGAAACCAACGGTGGCAAGTTACATTGGCGCCATAGATCAGGGAACGACAAGCTCGCGCTTCATAGTGTTCGATCGTTCCGGACGCATCGTGAGCACAGCTCAAAAGGAGCACGAGCAGATCTATCCCAAACCGGGATGGGTCGAGCACGATCCAGAAGAAATTTGGCGCCGCACGGATGGTGTCATCCAGGAAGCAATGGAAGCTCGCGGGCTCCGGCCGGAAGATCTGGCTGCGATCGGGATCACCAACCAGCGCGAAACCACGGTCGTCTGGCACAAGAAAAGTGGAAAGCCCGTTTACAACGCGATTGTCTGGCAAGACACGCGCGTTGCTCCCGCGGTGGCCGAGTTCGCCGCGCGCGGCGGACAGGATCGCTATCGCGCCCGGACCGGCCTTCCGCTCGCTACCTATTTCAGCGGCCTCAAGATTCGCTGGATTCTCGAAAGTGTTGCGGGCGCACGCGCACAAGCCGAAGCCGGCGATCTGCTGTTTGGCAATATCGACACTTTTCTGATCTGGCATCTCACCGGTGGAGCGAATGGCGGCGTGCACGTGACCGACGTGACCAATGCCAGCCGCACGCAACTGATGAACCTCAGCACGCTGCAGTGGGATCGGGACATATTGAAAGACTTCGGCATTCCGATCGCGATGCTGCCGAAGATTGTTTCGAGCAGCGAAGCGTACGGCACGGCGAAGCTGCCGGCGGTTGCGGGAGTTCCCATCGCCGGCGATCTCGGCGATCAGCAAGCCGCTCTGGTCGGCCAGGCCTGCTTCAAGCCAGGAGAAGCGAAGAATACCTACGGCACCGGCTGCTTCATGCTGATGAACACGGGAGAGAAGGCAGTCCTCTCGAACTTCGGTTTGCTGACTACGCTGGCATATAAGTTCGGCACGAAGCCGGCATGCTATGCGCTCGAAGGGAGCATCGCCATTACCGGCGCCCTCGTGCAATGGCTTCGCGACAACCTCGGACTCATTGAAAAGAGTTCCGACATTGAGGCGCTTGCCCGCACTGTGAATGACAACGGCGGCGTTTACTTCGTTCCCGCCTTCTCCGGCTTGTATGCACCGTATTGGAAGGACGACGCGCGCGGCGTGATTGCCGGCTTGACTCGCTTCGTGAACAAGGGCCACATCGCCCGCGCCGTGCTGGAGGCGACAGCGTTCCAGGTGCGCGAAGTGGTCGATGCTATGGCCAGTTCCAGTTCCAGTTCCAACGACTCTGGCATTACGCTCGACGTGCTGCGCGCCGACGGCGGAATGGTGATGAACGATCTGCTGATGCAATTCCAGTCCGACATTCTGGCGAAGCCGGTAGTTCGTCCGATGGTGAAGGAGACCACTGCTCTCGGCGCCGCCTATGCCGCCGGATTGGCAGTCGGGTTCTTCCAGGATACCGACGAACTGGTCGCCAACTGGGCAGTCGATCAGCGGTGGGAGCCGAAGATGGATGAAGAATCTCGCGAGCGGCTTTATCACTTCTGGAAGAAAGCGGTGACGCGCTCGTTCGACTGGATAGAATCGAAGTAAGTGGACCGGCTCTCCGCGGCAAAGACAGCAACTATGAATCGCTCCGACATGTGGCGCCGTATCGAAGCCCATCCCAAAGCCTGGGACATGATTGTCGTGGGCGGCGGTGCCACGGGCGTAGGGGTTGCTATCGATGCCGCAACGCGCGGCTATGATGTGCTGCTCCTCGAGCAGAGCGACTTCGGCAAAGGCACCTCCAGTCGCAGCACCAAACTGGCGCACGGCGGCGTGCGCTACCTGGAGCAGGGCGATATCGGCCTCGTCATGGAAGCGCTCAAGGAGCGCGGACTGCTTCTGCAAAACGCGCCCCACATAGTGCACGATCTGGCTTTCGTCGTGCCCAACTACGACTGGTGGGAGGCTCCATTCTACGGCCTCGGTCTGAAGCTGTATCAACTGCTCGCCGGTAAATACGGCTTTGGAACTTCACGCATTCTCTCCAGAGAAGAGACGCTCGAACATCTGCCAACACTGAAGACCGAAGGCCTGCGCGGCGGCGCCGTTTATTACGATGGACAATTCGACGACGCCCGCCTGCTCATCCACATGGTGGTCACCGCTTTCGAGCAGGGCGCCACCTTGCTCAACTATGTCGAGGTCACGGGACTGACGAAAGACGCTCAGGGATTTGTAGATGGTGTCAGCGCCCGCGATGTCGAAACCGGCAACGAATTTCGCGCGATCGCGAAGGTCGTGGTCAACGCCACTGGCGCTTTCTGCGACCTGCTTCGGCTCCAAGCGGAGCCTTCCGCTACTCCGATGATCGCGCCCAGCCAGGGCATTCATCTGGTCTTCGAATCCAGCTTCCTGCAGGGTGAAAGCGCGGTCATGGTTCCGCACACCAGCGATGGCCGCGTCTTATTCGCGATTCCATGGCACGGTCACACGCTCGTCGGAACCACCGACACGCCCATTGCCGCCGCCACGCTCGAGCCCGTCGCTATGGAGCAGGAGATCGAATTCGTCCTCGCGACCGCTGGCCAATACCTGGCGAAAGCACCCACGCGCGACAATGTGTTGAGCGTATTCGCCGGCATCCGGCCGCTGGTACGCGCCACCGGCGTGGCCAGCACGGCGGCGCTGTCGCGCGATCACGTCATCCACATCGATCGCTCCGGCCTGCTCACCGTCTGCGGAGGAAAATGGACGACCTACCGGCATATGGCCGAGGATTGTGTCGATCAGGCGGCAACCCTCGCGCAGTTGCCGGACATACCATGCGCGACCCACCACCTGCACATCCACGGCTTCCACGAAGTTGCGAAAGAAGAGGCTGCGAAAGATTTTCCCTCGCTGGCTGTCTACGGATCAGATGCGCACGAGATTCGCAAGCTCATCGCGACGGACGCACGGCTCAGCGAACCGCTGCATGCGGCGCTGCCCTACGTCAAAGCGGAGGTGATCTGGGCGGCGCGTCACGAAATGGCCCGCACCGTGGAAGACACGCTCGCCAGGCGCACGCGCGCGCTGTTCTTAAATTCGCGCGCCGCCCTCGCCATGGCGCCCGCCGTCGCCGACCTGATGGCTTCAGAGCTGGGGTGGGACGACCTCACCCGCACGAAACAGTTGGCTGCGTTTCGCGACGTTGCTTCGAACTACCTGCTTCATCCCTGAAAAGTTGCCCAGGAACCCTGAAATTGTACTTGCCCAACCGATCAGGACTGCGACAGATCTACGGAATTTGGTAGCGTAGCGCATTTCGGATCTTCAGTTACTCATAGGTCTGGTAGCCACTGCACTCGTAAGTATTTGAAACATTGGGCTGACATTTGGCGTAAGAAGTGCCGCTCGCCGACGAGACGACTTCTTACTCGTACAGCGATGCCGTCGTCGGAGGTTGGTTTGCCAAACTACTCCGCGCCGGGGTTCGTATCGCCAAACCACTAGACCGAGATCACGCTGGTATTCTTTGCATCCAAAATTTAAATGCGTCGGTCCTGAAATTTAGCTGCTGGCCCGGCTCAGAAACAAATCTTTCTTGACAGTGCTCGTCCTGCCGTATCTAATTTCGCTTTTAAAAACAGTTCTGTTTTCTAGGCATTCCAAACCATCCATTGAGAGGACTTTATGTCGATGACTGGAAAGTTGGCTGTGCTGCTGTCGCTGTCGCTGTGCTTCGGTTCGCTCGCCTTCGCGCAAGGCGGAGCCACCGGCGCCATTAGTGGCGTGGTGCAGGACTCGTCTGGAGCCGTAATCGCGAACGCCAAGGTGAGCGTTACCAGCGAAGCCACGGGTGAGGTCCTGCGCCAAACGAAGACCGAGACATCCGGGTCGTTCACAGCCACTCTCTTGCCCGTAGGCGCGTACACGGTGGAAGTGAACGCGGCGGGTTTTCCCGTCACCAAGTTCCCCGGCGTGGTGGTGCGGATCACGGAAACGACGCGCATAACCGCGACTCTTAAACTGAGTGCGGTGAAGGAAGTTGTCGAAGTCCAGGCCCAGGCGGAACAAGTCAATACGACGGATGCCACCACGGGCGAATCCATCAGTTCCACGTCCCTTAACGCCCTCCCGCTGGCCACGCGCAATTTCCAGCAGTTGCTCGACCTTTCGGCGGGCGCCTCTGCCAGCTTGAACAACGCTGCCGCCCTGGGCCGTGGCGATGTGCGGATCGACGTCAACGGCGGAAGAGAAGATAACAACAACTATCTGATCGAAGGAGTTTCGGCTTCCGACTACTCGTTCGGGGAACTCACGTACACACCGGTTCCCAACCCCGACTCGATCCAAGAGTTCAAGGTCGGCACCAGCCTCTATGACTCTACCCAGGGCCGCAATGGCGGGGGCAACATCAACGCGATCCTGAAGAGCGGCACTTCCAGCTTCCACGGAGATGTTTGGGAATATTTCCGCAACAGCAAGCTGGATGCCGAGGACTTCTTTCTCGGGAAGTTTGTGCTCAAGCAGAATATTTTCGGCGGCGATCTCGGCGGACCCGTCGGCAACAAGGCCAAGCTGGGGTACTTTTATGTGAACTACCAGGGCACGCGCCAGCGTAGCGGCGATTCGCTCGGAACTTATGTCAGCGGCGCTCCACTTACGGCGCTGCCGACAGCGCGCGATTGCACGACTCTGGTCAACACCTTCTTTCCAACCGGCCTGCCCTCCTATGCCACGAACACAGGTGTCGACTGCGGGTTGGATCCCGTAGCCTTCAATTTGCTCAATACCAAGGGCACTCAGTTTGGACCTGGGAATGGCGGTGGCTGGCTGATTCCCAGCGTCGGCACGCCCGGCACTAATCCCAGTACTGGCATACCCAACACTGGCTTGCTTACGATCAGCACCCCGGGGCGTTATAGGGACGATCAGTTCACCGCCAACTGGGATAAAGATTTCAACCAGGGCAAGGATCGTCTGTCCTGGCGGTTTTTCTGGTCCGATTCGGAAACCTACCAACCTTTCGGCGCCGACAACTTACAGGTTCAGACGGGCTACCCCGCTGCCGCTACCGACCTGAATTTCCCTCTCGACATCCCGCTGCGGGGGCGGTTCGGCAGCATCGCGGAGACGCACTCGTTCAGTAACGCGCTGATCAATGAGTTTCGTTTCGGGGTGAACGTTATCAGCGACTCCCTAGAGAACGTGTCGCCTCCTGGGACCTCGCCGGGCACCTTGGGCATCAACAACGGATACGGGCAACCGGACATGTACAGGTTGCAGTTTCTCGGCAGCGGCTACCAAGTTGGGCCTTTCCCCAATCAACTGCAATCGGCGTTGTCGGATTCCTTCGTCTGGCTCGACACGCTGAGTTGGACGCACGCGCACCACTCGTTCCGGTTCGGTGGGGAAATCGACCGCACTACGGTGCGTCGCAATCTCCCCGTGCTGGACAATCCTCTGTTGCTCTTCGCCCCTGGTACCGACCCCGCCGGCCTCTGGGATTTCCAGGACTTCCTCTTGGGCCAGCCATTCGTTGCTGAAGGAGGCAGCGGTGCTAGCAATCACGATTACCATATTCCAACCTTTGGCGCTTTCGCGCAGGATGATTACCGGATTAGGCCCGATTTAACGCTGAACCTCGGGCTGCGCACGGAATGGGTAGGCGCGGCCTCCGACAGTCTCTGCCATTTGGGCAACACGATTCCTGAGAACGCCAATACCAGCGGCTTTCCTTTCGTGTATCCGAAGTGCGCGAACAAGTACGGCATACCAGGCCTCACCGGCACGCTGAACAACGCCGCCCTGAATAATGAGTACTCGACCGTCATCGAGCCGCGTATCGGCTTTGCCTATGACATCGGCGGAAAGCACCAAACCGTAGTTCGCGGCGGCTATGGCATCTATAGCGTTCGCGAAGACATTGGCGCCGTGGACAACCTGTCGTTTTCGCCTCCGTTTTATCCCGTGTCCATTCTTGTCGGTCAGACCCCCTACGAGAGCCTGACCAGCATGTACGCCGGAGTATTACCGCCCCTGGGTGCACCACCCAGCGCGAAATACTTGCCGACCCCCTCTTTTATTACAGGCTTCTCGGGAGCCCCGGCCGGACAGCCTGCCACGAACGGGAGTCCATCGTTCTCCGGCACCGCCTTCAACTACATCGGTCTTGCCGTTCCCCTGCACTGGATTGTGCCCACCACGCAGCAGTGGAACCTTTCGGTGCAACGCCAACTGGGGGGGAATTGGGTGCTCGAACTGGGATACGTGGGCACCAAGGGTACGCATCTCCGCTCGACCGCTGATCCTGGCCAGGCGAACGTGATTCCACCGGGCGGCTCGCTGACCGTGACCGGGCAAGGCGGAACCCAGTACGTGATCACTCAAAACACAGTCGCCAATGCCGCGGCGCGAGGGCTCTACGTCGGGATTAATCCCGGTGCCTTTGAGGCATTCGCGCCCAACTCCGATTCCCACTACAACGGTTTGCAAGCCACCGTTTCGCACCACTTCTCAAAAGGACTTTACTTGCAAAGCGCGTATACGTGGTCCAAGTCGATCGATGACGTTTCCACCGCCAGCGTCGCCTTCATCACGCGCGTCAACGATCAGCTCAGTGGAGCCGCCTCGCGAGGCCTTTCCGACTTTGATCGCCGTCACCGCTTTGTTACCAGTCTCAATTACGCCCTGCCTTTCATGAACAACCGCCACGATGCAGTGGGGTATGTTGCCGGTGGCTGGGAGGTCGACAGTGTGATCGTCGGGCAATCGGGTACACCGATCACGATTCAGGATTCGGCTGGCGGACTGGCATACGATATAACGACCCCGAATATAGCTACGGCCGATTTCGCTTCTGGCTTCGGTTGCGGCAACGCTTTGAATTCGGGTAACCTCCAGGCTAAGATCGCCAATTGGGTCAAGCCTGCCGCGTATCAACCAGTGGGACTTGTCCCGAACGCCGGAGCTGTCGTACCTGGGGTGACACCTCCCACCGGTTTTGGAGACTCTCCGCGCAATTGCATCATCGGCCCGAAGCAGGTGAACGTCGACTTCACGCTGGGCAAGACATTTAAGATCGGCGAACGGCAGAATCTGCGTTTCCGCGCCGAGTTCTTTAATCTGTTCAACCATCCGTCATTCCAAAACCCGCTAAACTTTGGCTTTGCCGACGTAGAGCAAGGTCCCAACATTGGCAAGATCACCCAAACCGTCGGCACGCCGCGGCTGGCTCAGTTCTCGTTGAAGTATTCGTTCTGACTTGTCGTGCTGGTGGAGAGCCGGGCGTTCCCGCCCGGCTCGACCCTTCGGCTCCGCTCAGGGCAGGCTCGCGAGACGCGCGTCCCCACCGTTCATGGCATTAGGGGAAACCGCCAGAATGAGGCAAACTGCATGCAGCTGAAAAGCGGGCGGGCGGCCCGGACTTCGCGTCCATCCCAACTCTGAAGTGTGGTCCCTCGATAAGAGCGAAGGCCCTGTCAAGGACCACCATCACGCCCAAGCCGTGGCGCCATCACAGACCTCCAACGCGCTGCGTGCGACAATAGTGGTCTGATTGGGCAGGGAAGAGGTGCACCCGTCAACCAAGACGGCCCTCGAAGCTCCCCAGCCCCACTAGTCGGCTCTTTGAAAACACGAAGTTGAGGCAGTCAGCTGTCAAGCCCCCTGCCGAAATCCTGCGAGTGAGCCCAACAAGCGAACTCCTTATTCAGGAATTATTCTACGTATAACTCCTGTAGACTCAAAGATTTGAAAGGAATTTCCAGCCAACTCTATGATTCTAAAGGGACGGGATATTAGAATTTTGTGCCGCCGGATAGTACCTTTGGAGTCAACAAGAAGCACCCAAAGTGGGGACAGTCGAGCTAAGTCCTTATTCCGGAATACTTTCCATATAAGTCATTATTCCTGAATACTTTGCAGAGGCTTCCCGCTAACCCTATGATTCTAATATACCGGGAAGGGGGGTGGGGGGGTAGGGGGGTGGGGGATAGCTAAATATGGGTTAGTAACTCCTGGTAAACAGAAGGGATCAGGAGAGAGCAGGCACTTCAAGTCTCGCGGTCCTGAAGCTGCGAAGAAACCGCGCCAGCGACCGGCCGGATCGTCCGTCCCAAAGTGGTTCGGGTTCGAATGAGACCCGAGGACTGACAGCTGACAACTGCCCCTAAATTTGGTGGCGGCGGTTGGACTCGAACCAACGACCTACGGATTATGAGACCGTCGCTCTAACCACCTGAGCTACACCGCCACGG
>Ga0074044_10001100_pt1 | contig 24867 bp, 23 predicted proteins | sample BogForMeECP23OM1_FD_94443 | JGI IMG/M metagenome (GOLD analysis project Ga0074044, IMG submission 94443) | Bog forest soil microbial communities from Calvert Island, British Columbia, Canada - Bog Forest MetaG ECP23OM1 | ecosystem: Environmental > Terrestrial > Soil > Wetlands ... | reverse complement strand
TTGGCAAGCCTCCTCGCCGGCGAACTTTGACTGAAACTCGCGCAGAGTCTTCGGAAACGGAGGCCGCGGCACCCCCTTACACTATCGCTTGCGGCCTGCTGAAACAACCGGATAAGCTAAAGCGAGCTTGTTGCTCGTCGTTTTCTTGCCCGTCTCTTATTGATGGTCTCGGGGAATCGTTTCCTGCCAGGTCTTCTGTCTGATCTGCTGGCCGTCTTTGAATAGTTGGCGGGTGTATTTGTAGTAGAAGTTCAGGGCGTCGCTGCTCAGCGCGAGATGGCCTTGCCAGGTTAGGGTTTGTTGCTTGAGGGCCATGACAATTTCAGCGTCCGCTTGAACCGAGCTGGTTTCAGGGTGGTTATCGTTGGCTACGTAGGATATTCCTTCTAAATCGGTTTCTTTTCCCCACGGATAAGTTTCTTCCGACTTACCGGTCCAAGTCACTTTTGTTTTGGCATTGACTTCGTCGCGCTCTGTTTTCCAATCCCCCGGCCAGAGAGAGCCTGCGGACTGCATGTCGTTGCGTTGTTCGGAAGGCTCGGGGGGCGCGAATTGCGGCGCGGCATACATAGAAGGTGGGACTAGCGGCAGGGTCAGGCGGGATCCCGTGTCGCCGCCTAGTTGGAGAGCGGTCGTCATCGCATAGGGAGTTGGCCAGACCATGGGCCAAAGCGCATTCGAGATGGCGAGGCGGATGCGATGGCCTTTGGGGAAGGTCCAGGTGGCCAGATGCATCTCGATATCCAGCGAGTAAGTCTGATTGGGTACTAAGTCTTTGGGCTCGGACGCGGAATCGCGCTGCGCGCCGTTGAGTCCGGCTCCGGTGACCTGAGTGACAGTGCCGTCGGGAGCCACGTCAGAGAGGCGCACGAACCAGTCCGCTTGCGGTGCGGACGCACTGGCTTGCAGCAGCGCGTGGGGCCGTCCGAGCATGGTGAGGTCCTGTTTGAGCGGTGCGGAATCGTAAGTGAGGCTGAAGGCGTCGACGGGGCGCTGGTCGGTGAGCAACTCTCCCCACCAGAATCCGGCCTCCACGCCGATGCTCGGAACGTAGCGGAGTTGCTGGGCGCCGGGTTTGGCGGGGTCGGTAGAGAGGACGTGCGCGTCGTAGAGATAGAGCGTCGTGTTTACAACGTTCCTCGGAGGCCAGCCAATTTCGCCGCGCCATTTCCCCGGCACCGTCTTCAGGTGCGGATCGGGAGCGTGCCAATCCTGCATGTAAATCGACAGCGGCGGTTCTTCCATGATGCCGGTGTTGCGATTCTTGAGCCAGTAATCCCACCAGCGAAGGGCTTGATCTCGCCATTCGATTTGCGGGCCGGGCTCGGCGTCGTTGGGGAAGGTGTGATTCCAGGGGCCAATGATCGCCTTGAGCGGCGCTTTGACTTGCTCGAACATGCGGGGGATGGAATCGCGGTAGCCGTCGAGCAGGCCTCCAATTAAGAAGCAGGGAATCTTGATCTCGTTGAGCGGGCGGACGGGGGCGTGCCAGAACTGTCCGTCGCGCTGATGCTTGAGATACAGCAGGGACCAGGGCGCGGATTCGAAGCGCGGGCCGAGAATCTTTTCGTCGAGCGTGTAGTCGGGGGCGCCAGTCATGGAGGGCGCGAGGTCCATGTTGAGCTCGAATTCGTCGAAGTGCATCATGCCGTCGATGTAATGAATGTCGTCGTGGAAGAGTTCTTCTGTGGCATCGACGGCGAGGATGGCCTTGAGCGCGGGCGGATGGCGCATGGCGAGCTGGATGGAATTGAAGCCTCCCCAGGAGATACCGAACATTCCCACCTTGCCGGTAGACCATGGTTGAGCGGCTAACCAGGCAATGACTTGCTCGCCGTCGAGCTGTTCCTGCTCAGAATATTCGCGGTCGGTCGGCGTGCCTTCACTGGAGCCGAACCCGCGGATATCGACGCGGACACTGACGTATCTGTGGGCAGCGAACCAAGCATGGATGGGATAATCGCCGGCGGCAGTGGCGTCGTCCTTGCGATAGGGGAGATATTCGAGGAGAGCGGGAAACTTTTCGCCGGGCTTGACATCGTCGGGCATGTAAAGAGTGGCCGAGAGGCGGACGCCGTCGGGCATGGGAATCGATTGCTGGACTATGCGGACAGCGTGCGGAGCAGACGGCGCTTTTGGGACCGGGAGCGCGCCGAGGCTGATGGAAAGCGCGAGCAGGGCGAGGATGGTTAGGACCGGTACGAGTCCAGAGCAGCAGGAACCACCGCGGGCGAACCAGAGTTGCATGGCGCACCATCTTAACTGAGATCGCAAAAAGCTAACCACAGTAGCACAGAGAAACACAGGGTACCCCGAGGTTTCCCCTGTGTTCCCCCTTTGCCCCCTGTGGTAGAGAAGTTTGCCGCGGAGGCGTCGCTCCTATTTCACCTTCTTTTTGCGCTTCATGTACTCCTCGACTTCGGCGACGGTTTTGCGGTGGTCTTCGGCACTGGAGTCTACGGTGTCGAGGGCGTCGGTCAGCAGGAATTCATACTGGTTGGCCTCTGCAGCATTAGTATTGGGGGAGTTCTTGAGGGCGCGCAGCTTGGACTGAAATTCGGTGTCGGCTTCGATGATGACTTTTAGCGGCTTGCGGATATCGTCCTTGCGCCCGACGTACATATCGATGTTGTCATTCAGTTCATCGTAGACGGCGAGGAAATCGTCCAGCATGTCATGGGTCTGGCGAGCGCGCTCGGTCGCTTTCGGATCGCTGCGCATTTGCTCAAGCTTTGTCATGCGATCCCGGGAAAACTTCACGTAGAGCTTTAAGCGCTCGTCGGGATCGAGCATGGCGTCGCGGAGCTGGTCGATCTCCAGCGGATTGAGCGGGTCGCGGCGGCGCTGGGCCTGAAGCGGAGGCAAGAGCAGGAGGGCAAGCAGAAAAGCCAGGCCGAGCGCGCTGCCCCAGCGGCGGTTGCCTGACGTCATTTGTTCCCCTTCTTGTTTTCCTTGGCGAACATTTCTTTGAGCAGCGTGGTGCGGACGTCTTCCAGGCGGCGGATGGCCTGTTCGACCGGAGGCTGGTCTTCGAAGGCGAGAGTGCGTTTGACGTCCCGCAACCTGTCAGCGATTTTTCGCACATCGATCTCGACGTTCTTAAGGCGCTTCTTCGTCTGCAGCGCGGCATCGCGGGCTTTCTCGGAATAGGTAACGATGTCGTCGACGGCGGCGCGAGCTTCTTCGATCTTGCCATCGATGTAGAATTTGTCGGCATTGCGAAGCTGCTGCTGTGCGATCCGAATGCAGAGTTCGGAGCGATCTTCGGGACGCGCACTTTCGACGTGCTTCTTGAGTTCGTCTACGGTTTCGTCCTTGGCGGCGCCATAGGCGGAAGCAAGGGCGAGGAGAAGCATCGTCAAGGCAAATCGGCGCATGGCAATCATCGCTTCTTCGGTTCAATGGCGATCAGGCGGTGCGTAGCCTGCCACTCCTGATCGGGATACTTCCCGTTGGCAACCTCCAGAAAGTGATGATAATCGACTGCGGCCTGTTTGTAGTCACGCAAGTGGTCATAAGCGGAGGCCCGAAGAAAAAAACAGATCGCAGGCATCTCCGCATTTAACATGGTGCGCCCATTGAGGGCTCTGATCGTGAGCTCGTAATTTTTGTTCTCGTTGGCCGCGAACGCCAGGTCGACGTAGACCTCGGGCCAATCGCGCTTCAGCCGGACCGCCGCCAGAAACTCCTGTTGGGCTTCCGGGAATTTCTTCTGCAGCAGCAGAGCCTTGCCCAGCCCGCGGTGCAATTCCGGGTCTTTTGGCTGGGCAGTGACCAGAGCGCGATAGGCGCCTTCCGCGAGATCATTTTTTCCGGCACTCGCATAAAGGTCGGCAATCTCCCGTTGCGCGTCGGCGTCCACGGGGGCGAGTTTCAGTGCCGCTTGCATCTCTGCGATAGCGTCGTCTTTTTTGCCTTGCGCGGCGAGTACGCGCCCCAGTTGCAGGTGAATGCCGGCGTCATCGGGGCGTTCAGTGGCCGACCGGCGCAGCAGGGGCTCGGCATCCCCCAGGCGGCCCGACTTCATATAGATGTTGGTGAGGCCGATAGCTGCTTCCATGGTCTGCGGATCAGTCGAGTGCGGATCGAGCGTCAGGACTTGTTTGTATTCCGCTTCGGCGTCCGAGAATTCCTTCCGCCGCTCGTGCAGCAGACCGGCAGAAAGATGCGGTTCTGGGTCCTTCGGCGTGAGCTCGGAAGCCTTGCGGTAAGCCTGGAGTGCGTCCTCCGGGTTTTTATTTTCGAGCAGATGCGCAAGCGCAAGCCAGGCGCGAGCCTGACCTTCTTCTATATGGTCGGTAGGTTTGAGAGTCGTCGCAGCGCGCAGGAATTGCTCGGCCTCGGGATTATTCGCGCGGACCAGCATCAGGCCGAGATTGAGGTTGGATTCAAAAACATCAGGCTTGGCGGCGACCGACTTACGATACGCAGCGATGGATTCGTCAGTGCGGGCAAGGCGGTTCAGGACGAATCCAAGGTCGAACCACGCCTGGTAGTTGTTGGAGTCTTTCTCGATTGCCTTTTTCAGCAGCGTTTCTGCGCGGGTGAAGTCGTTCTTCTGGATGGCATCTTCAGCCTGCGCGATTTCCGGGGGTGTGTCATCGACGCGTTCCTTGTAATGGCGGACGGTGGTATGGGTTTGCGCGAAGGCACAGGTCGTTAGCCAAGCCGTAAGAACAACTAGCAGGATCGCATTGAGAAACAAACGGTTCATGCGCGGGAGTATCCAGCCCCGAAGGGGCGACCGACCTTAGCCCAGCGCTCTAGCGCTGGGAAAAGAGAAAAAACTGATTCAAGTCCCCGGAGAGACGACCGAGTTTTCACAGTCCCGAATCATCCCGTGCGACAGACATGGGACCCGTTCCATTCTACCGATCACCATGGAGTACGCCGTTTCCGTTCAAGACCCGCTTCAGGTACTGTCCAGTGTAAGAGTTCTCCAGCTCCGCGATCGCTTCGGGCGGGCCCGAGCCGACCAGATTCCCGCCGCGATCGCCGCCTTCCGGACCCAGGTCGATGACCCAGTCCGCGGTTTTGATGACTTCGAGATTGTGTTCGATGACGACGATCGAGCCTCCTGCATCGATTAGACGGCGAAAAGCCGAAAGTAGTTTGCTGACATCGTCGAAGTGCAGGCCGGTAGTGGGTTCATCAAAAATGTAGAGCATGCGGCGCTTGCGTTTGGGCTGGTCACCGCCCTCCCCGGATCGGCTCATCAGGCGAGCGCCAGCCTGCCGATTTCCCGGCTGAAGGTGTGCAGCCAGCTTCATCCGCTGCGCTTCACCTCCGGAGAGCGTGGTCGCCGACTGGCCGAGACGCAGATAGCCGAGACCAACCTCGTCGAGCACGCGCAATTTCTCGGTGAGCCGCGGAACATCGGCAAAGAACTTTAGCGCCTCGCGAATCGTGAGGTTCAGCACCTCGTGAATGTTCTTGCCTTTGTAGTGTATTTCGAGCACTTGCGGTTTGTACCGCGTGCCCTTGCATTCGTCGCAGATCAGCTCCACGTCGGCCAGAAACTGCATTTCGACAGTAACGGTGCCATCACCCTGGCAGTTTTCGCACCGGCCGCCGGGAACATTAAAAGAAAAATGCCCGGCAGGGAAGCCGCGCTTCTTAGCCTCGGGCAGTGAAGCAAAAAGCTCGCGAATGATGTCGAAGGCCTTGATATACGTGACTGGATTCGAGCGCGGCGTGCGGCCGATGGGTGATTGATCGACCAGGACAACCTCATCGAGAAACTCATCGCCTTCGATGCTGTCCCACAAAATGGCGTTGGAAGCGCTGCCATTCGCCTGTCGCTTGGCCGAGGCTAGCGCCTGATAGAGAACGTCATGCAGCAAGGAAGATTTTCCCGAGCCCGAGACGCCGGTAATCGCCACCAGCATGCCGAGCGGAATCTCCAGATCGATGCGCTTCAAATTATGCGCGCGCGCGCCGGTGATGCGGAGTTTGTGCGATCCTGGTTGGCGGCGCTTCGGTGGAATCTGGATGTGAAGTTCATCGGCGAGATAACGGCCGGTGAGCGAGTGCGGCATCTTTATGATCTCGTTGTAGGTGCCGGAGCCAACGACTTTTCCGCCATTTTCTCCGGCGCCCGGGCCCAGGTCGAGAATGCGGTCGGCGGCGCGCATGATGTCGGGATCGTGTTCGACGACCAGGATCGTGTTTCCCAAATCGCGCAGGTCGTGCAGGATCTTGATCAGGCGGTGTGTATCGCGACTGTGCAGGCCGATGGAAGGCTCGTCAAGCACATACAGGGTGCCGACGAGACGCGAACCGAGAGAAGTAGCAAGCTGAATTCGTTGCGCCTCGCCACCGGACAGCGTGGAGGCCAGACGGTCAAGCGTCAAATATTCAAGGCCGACTTCGTTAAGGAAACGCAGGCGTTCCCGAAGTTCGATAAGCAGCTTTTCCGCAATCGCGGCTTGTTGAGGCGAGAGCGCGAGTTGACCGAAGAAGCGCGCTGCCTCTTCGACCGTCATACTGCACACTTGGCAGATGTTCTTGCCTTCGATCATTACCTGGCGCGCTTCCGCCCGCAGGCGAGTCCCCCCGCAGGCGGAGCATAGCGAATATCCGCGATAGCGGCTGAGAAAGACGCGGACGTGCAACTTGTACTTCTTACGCTCCAGATGTTGGAAGAAGCCACGAACGCCGCCGAAACCGCGGCCACCATCGACAACCAACTTCTGCTGCTCGGCGTCGAGTTCATACCAGGGCGCGTCCAGCGGAATTTCGGCCTGGCGCGCAAAACGTTTGAACTCGGTGAACAGCGTCCTGTACTTTGGCTTGGTCCAGGGCTCGATCGCACCTTCGTTCAGGGTCTTGCCTTTATCGGGGATGACGAGATCGAGATCGAAATCGATGGTGTTGCCAAAGCCCTGGCAACGTGGACAGGCGCCATAAGGATTGTTGAATGAAAACAGGCGCGGCTCCGGCTCGTCGTAGCGGCTGCCATCGTTCTTGCACTCGAAGCGCTGAGAAAAACGCAGTCGCTGAGCCGTTTCGCCATCGCCATCCCCATTCCGAAGTGCAGTTTCAAAAATGACTTCGCCGGATTCGCGGTAGCCGATCTCAACCGCATCGACGATGCGGGAGCGCTGGTCGGCGGAGACGACAAGGCGATCCACCAAACCAAACACCGGCTCGGAAAAGTTGACGTCGAGCAGCGATTCCGGAGTAGAGAACTCAAAGACCTGGCCACTCTGAAACAGGCGGTTGAAGCCGCGTTTGCGCAGATCGAAGAGCCGCGCCTTGATCGCGTCGGAAGGAAGATTGGATTCCGCCGGCTTCTTCTTTGCGCGAGACTTCTTTACGCCCTTCTCTTCAACAGCCGGTACGTACGCATGAATCGGAAAGAACACATTCAGCCGAGTGCCCTCGCCCAAAGCCAGCAGACGGTCAACCACTTCGTCCACCGTATCTTTTTTCACTTCCTGCCCGCAGAGCAGGCAGTAAGTGCGCCCCACGCGGGCGAAGAGAAGCCGCAAGTAATCAAAGATCTCGGTTGCGGTAGCGACGGTTGAGCGCGGATTGCGTGTGGAGTTCTTCTGCTTGATGGCAACCGCAGGCGCGATCCCGTCGATCAGATCAACGTCAGGCTTCTCAATCCGCTCCAGAAACTGTCGCGCGTATGCGGACAGCGACTCGACATAGCGCCGCTGGCCCTCGGCATAGATCGTGTCGAAAGCAAGCGACGACTTCCCCGAACCGGAGACCCCGGTAACGACGGTCAGAGTGTTGTGCTCAATCTCAAAATCAATGTTCTTGAGGTTATGAACCCGGGCCCCGCGAACCACAATGCTATCTGTCGACATCTTCCCCTGGCACTACGGACGGATCAAAACTCGCTACCGAATCTTTCTATTATAAAGGGTTGTTTGGCGGCGAATTCAGATTAAGCGAAATACTCGTCAGGAGATGATTCCAAAATCGCGCAGCACCGCGATTCCAGCCTTCAGCTAATTGACTTTTTGAGATAGGATTAGGCCGCTTGTTGAGGAGGCCACATGGCACAGAACACTCCGGTCGATATCGTACGTCAGGCTTCGACGCTGTCAATCGTGTGGGGCGTGTTGTTGATTATCTTCGGCATGGTAGCGATTGGTTCGCCATTTCTTGCCGCCGTCGCGGTCAACGTGATCATTGCGTGGCTCATCGTCTTGGCAGGCGTAGCCCACCTGATGCTCGCATTTCGCGCTCATGGAGCGGGCAGCATGATCTGGAAGCTGCTGGTTGGACTCGCATATCTCTTCTTTGGTGCATATCTGATCATGCATCCAGTGCTGGGTGTGGCGTCGCTTACGTTAATTCTGGCATCGCTCTTCCTGATTGAAGGCATCCTGGACATCATTCTGTTTTTCCAGATGCGCTCCTTGGGAGGATCAAGCTGGGTGCTGGTGGACGGGATTATTACCCTGCTGCTGGGGCTGATGATCTACCTGCAATGGCCGTCCAGTTCAGCGTGGGCAATCGGCATCCTGGTTGGCGTAAGCATGATCATCAGCGGCGTTACGCGGGTGATGCTGTCGTTGGCGGCGCGCCAGGCGACGACTAAGATCTCATCGTTAGCGGCCTAGTCTGGCTTAGAACTGCCATGGTGAGGCGCCGAAGGGGTTGGAGGCCCAGGGAAAAACCGCGCCCGTTCAGGCCTTCGCGTTACGAATGGAGGGCTACCAAATGGGAGGCAGGATCCCGCTAGGGGATGCGTCTAGACGCCCCGCACGCATCCCCCTCGTCACGATCCTCATCATCCTCGTGAATTGCCGCGTTTTTGCCGAAGGGTCAGGCCAGAGCCAATCCCATCCGGAACCGGGAAGATTTTTTAAGCAATATATCGGGCTGAAAGACGATCAAATCGCAAGTATCGAACACGGCAAAGCGGTAGCACAGGTGTTGCCAACCCCGGCGCCTTCCGAAGTACTGGTTTTCGGCGCGGTATACATCAATGCTTCTTCCGCGAATTACTTGAAAGTGGCGCAGGATTTAGACAGCCTCCGGAGTCTACCTAACTATCTCGGCATTCGGCAATTCAGTGCGCCGCCGAAACTGTCGGACATGGAAGGATTCGTGCTGGAAGAAGACGATATCAATGATATCAAGAGCTGCAGACCCGGCAAATGTCGGCTTCAATTGCCAACAGAATCAATGGAGGAGTTTCAAAAATCGGTGGACTGGTCTGCACCTGATGTCGCCACCCAGGTGAACAGGTTGGCACAGAAGATGGCGCTTGAGGAGCTAATCCGGTACCAGAAGAGTGGCAACAGCGCCTTGGGAACTTACTACGACAAAGAGCATCCCTTGCTGGTGGTTGATCAATTCGAGTCTATGCTGAGCGAGTCTGCCTCGATGGCGCATTACCTTCCAGATCTTGAGCAATATCTGCTCGGGTATCCCCAGGCGCAGCTCCCGAATGCAGAGAGCTTTTTCTATTGGGAACGAGTGAAGTTCGGTCTGAAACCTACGCTGCGCATGAACCAAATGGTGATCTATCGCGGATCGCAGTCGTCCGGCCCGATCGATTCCGTCGCCATCAAGCAGCTCCACGCCAGCCATTACTTTCAGACGGCGCTCGACTTGTCGGTGTGCGTGAGAGACAGCAGTCGGCCGGATGACAAGGGCTTCTACCTGATAACCGTGAAGGGATCACGCCAGGCAGGTTTGACGGGGCCCAAGGGCGACATTATCAGAAAGGCTGCGGTTTCGAGAACGCGCTCATCGCTAGAAGCGTCTTTGATGCACATCAAGAGCATACTGGAGAGCGGCCAGTAGGACCTGAGCAGCGCGGCGCGTACGTTGGAGAGGACGAACCATGGCTGAAGCTGGTTCTTGTCCCGACGAATGGAGGAACACCGAGTGGGAGGCATGATCCCGTTAGGAGATGCATCGAGACGTCCTGCACGCATCCCCATCGTCACGATCCTTATCATCCTCGTGAATTGCTTCGTTTTTGTGCGCGAGCTGATGGGTGGCGAAACATTTGTGACCACGTGGTCGGCGATCCCCGCCCAAATTACTTCCGGCCACCAGTGGATCACGATTCTGACCGCGATGTTTATGCACGCCAGTTGGTCGCACATCATCGGCAACATGGTCTTCTTATGGGCCTTTGCTCCCGAGATCGAAGACGCGATGGGTCCAGGGCGGTATTTTGTTTTCTATATGGTTGGTGGGTTGGTGGCCATGCTGGCCCAGGTCGCAGCCGATCCGCATTCTACCGTTCCAAACCTGGGCGCGAGCGGTGCGATTGCCGCGGTGATGGGCGCGTTTCTGATCACCTATCCGCGCGACCGGATTCGCGCAGTTCTGTTTCTCTTTGTGTTTGTCAGGATTACCTTCATCCCCGCCGCGCTCCTAATCGGCTTCTGGTTCCTCACCCAGCTCTTCAATGCCGGAGCGGTGGCGCAAGTGCAGACGGGAGGGGTGGCCTACCTGGCGCACATCGGAGGCTTCATCTTCGGAGCGGTCACAGCGCGCCTGTTCGAAGACCCGCGTCGAATCGGATTGCAAAAGAACACGGAATGAGTTCGAGGACGCCTGCGGTATAAAAGCGCACTCACTGTGCCGCAAAAGAGAACAGCACAAGGATGTAAATCCACAGTCCCGTCATGCAGTGCCAATACCATGACGTGACGTCGACGACAATGCGCCGGGTCTCAACCGGGCGATGCAGCACAGCCGCGACATTGGCGACCAAAAGGGCGAGTATGCCGCCGGCCAGATGAAGGCCGTGCATCGCAGTAAGAATGTAAACGAAGGAACTGCTGGTGCCGCCGGCAAGGTGAAACCCTCCCGCGGAAAGTTTGCTCCAAACAAAAAGCTGCCCGGCAAGAAACAGCACACCGAGAACGCTGGTCAGCGCGAGCCATGGGAACCAGCGCTCGTCGCCCAGCGAGATCCCTGGAATCGATTGCACGGGGGCGAGCGCGGCTTCTCGCGTGATTTCGCGCCGCGCCAAGTCGATCGTGATGCTGCTGGCGATAAGGACAGCGGTGTTGACCAACAACAACGTCCAGGGCAGTCGGACCGGGAGCCAAGTTCGGATGTAGCCTGAGTTGCTCAGATCGAAACTTAGGAATCCGCGCCGGATAAGGTAAACCGCCGTGAAAGAAACGAAGAGCATGACGATAGGCGTCATGGCGACGGCCAACCCCATCCGGGCCCGACGCAAGCGCTCGCCATAGTTCGGCATAAAGTCAGGGATAGAGTCGGGCAGGCCGTCGCCGCCGTCGCGCCCGCGGCCATCGTCACCTCCGCCGGTGCGGGGTGGAAGCGAGGCGCCGTGGTGGCCGGTGGAGCGCGTCGAAAATGGCGTCATTCGGGCCATGACCTCCGCTCGCCGAGCAGACTGGGATTAGAATCACAGCGCATGTCGCTTTCCATTTCCGATAACGAACGCGAGCACTGGAACCGGAAGTATCGGGAAGAGCCCGCAGCATGGTTGGTCCCCGATCCCTTCCTGCCGCGCGCGTTTTCCGAATACATTCTGCCGCTATTTCCGCAAGCAGGAAGCGCGCTCGATCTCGCGGGAGGCGCCGGACGGCATGCCATCTGGCTGGCGAAACAGGGCTGGGAAATCACGCTCATTGATATCTCCGAGACCGGAGTCGAACAGGCGCGGCAGAATGCCGGGCCGCTCGCGTCCCACATCCACGTTGTAGTAGATGATCTCACTCACTTCAAGACTTCGCAAACCGACTTCGAAACAGGGTTCGACGTGGTGATGGCGTTCTTCTATCTGGAACGCGAGATTTTCTCTGAGGTGGTGACAGCGCTGCGGCCGGGTGGACTGCTCATCTACAAGACATACACGCGGGCGCACGCGAAACAGCGGAGTGGCCCGAGGAATCCGGCGTACTTGCTCGAACCGGGCGAACTTTTGCAGCTGGCGGGCGGCCTGAACGTATTGCACTACCGCGAGGACGTTTCGGAAAAGGCGACAGCGGAGTTGGTGGCAAGGAGGGAAGCCTGAAATAGGAGGATCGCTTCCGCCCAGTGTTTCGACATTTGCAAGCAGCCGAGCTTCGCATCTAGACTGTGATGGTCGGAGTGCGAAAGTGGCGGAATTGGCAGACGCACCAGACTTAGGATCTGGCGGGGCAACCCGTGGGGGTTCGAGTCCCCCCTTTCGCACCAACAGCTTAGGGCCGACGTTAAATCGGCCCCTTTTCTATTGTGCCCAATTTTGTGCCCACCAAGGTTTCCAGTTCGCTAACCGATCCTGGCATTACTCAAATTGCCAATTTGGATAACAGTCGCCGACGAAGACGGCGAGGGCAGCAAGCTATCTGAAATTATGCATGAAGACTACGACGGGTTCGTCAGGCTTGTGTCATCGGGGGAAACAATTCTGACTATCTTCAGCATCGGAACGAAAGCGCTCCTGACTTATTCGGAATGAGACCGCGCAAACTGAATGTTCCCAAACGTTTGCAGCATTTGCTAGTACCATGCCCATCTTATAAATGGCCGCTGTTCTAAAGTCCTATAACCCTTGGCCGATATACCCAAAAGCAAGCGTAGAAGGAACAAGCAAGCGGGCATTTGCCCCAACTGCAGAATGAGTAAGCCCTATGCCCATACGTGCTCTGATCGTCGACGATTCCTCGGTCATGCGAAAGATCGTGGAACGCTCGCTGCGCCAGGCGGGCATTGACCTGACCGAGGTATTGCAAGCTGGGAACGGGGCCGAGGCGCTTGCTGTCCTCAAAGAAAACTCGGTCGATCTGATCCTCTGTGACATCAACATGCCGGTAATGGACGGGCTGGAATTCATAAAGCAGCTTCCTGGAATCGAGAACGCCAAAGGCGTGCCCGTGGTCATGATTACAACTGAAGGCAGCGAGTCTCATGTGGTGCAGGCCCTATCCTGCGGGGCGCGTGGTTACATCCGCAAGCCGTTCACGCCGGAGCAGGTGAAGGAACATGTCATTCCCGTTCTGGCAGGTAAATCATGAAATCTGTGAGTGAGGTGCTCGCTCCCAACGACAGCCGCGAAAACTGGATTCCGCTGCTCGAAGTGGCGGCGAGGGAAGTCTTCGAGCTCATGCTGAGTTGCCAACTGACCGCACCTGCAACCCCGAATGAGACAGCTCTGGAAGTTACTTCCATGGTGGGATTGGCGGGGCGACTGTGCGGCGTGCTTAGTGTCCGCTGCGATCGGAAGGCGGCCGCGCTCATGACTTCCAAGATGTTGGGCGTGGCGCTGGACAAGGTGGGCCCAGAGGTGGCGGACGCGCTCGGCGAAATCGCCAATATGGTGGCGGGCAACTTCAAGAACAAGATTGTCGGGTTGGCGGAAGGCTGTATGCTCTCTCCACCCACAGTAATCACCGGCAGTGACTATAATCTGCAATCCATGTCAGACTCCCCTGCCCTTGAGATCAGGCTGCTGTTTGAAGGCATGCTCATCGTCATTTCCCTCCAGATCCACAGTTAAGCAAAAGTTAAGGAAGCTTTGACTCAGAACGTGCGCTAATGCAGGCAGGGGCGCGCGTGCGTCACCCAGGCTGTCGTCCCCTCAGCAATGGAAATTCATGCTGCAGCAGAGTTTCCCGCGGCCCGGCTGTGAAAGTGACCTGCCGACGAGCCTCTCAATCGGACGGTCCGGTGGCGGCTGTCCCCGTGGTCAGCTCCGCGCCTGTGCTGACCCGAACACCGTGGATACCAACACGCGGATTTCTTCGACAGCTTCATCGAGCTCAAAGGTGAACCGCACCAGGTCCACACCCTCGAGGTCGCGGTGTTCCTTCAAGAGAATGGCCCATGCGGGATCGGCGATCAAATCTACCTTGTGGCGCTCATAATATCCGTAATCCAGGCCGCGCATGCGGCAGATAAGGTCACTCAGGTGCACTAAGGCCACCAACGGCTGCGCCTTTTGGCTCTGCTCGATGGCATGATGATGGGCGATGACTTCGGTGATGTCGCCAGCCAGTTGCCATTTCTTAGCCAGGGCGTGCCCGGTCTCGCAGTGCGTGAATCCCATGGTGGCATGTTCCGCCTCATGCAGCGGAATCTCCTGCTGGCAGGCGCGCTCCATTGCCACGGCAAATTCCTTGGGAAAAACCAGGCAATTGACCATGAACCCGATGTCATGCAAAAGCCCTGCCATATAAGCCTTCTCACCGTCCGCGGCGGCTAACTTCTCGCTGAATTTCCGGCATACCATGGCGCAACCCAGCGAATGTCTCCAGAATACAGCCGGATCCAGTACCCACTTGTCCGCTGGGAAAGCCTGCCCCAGGCAACAGGTGAGAAGAATGGTTTCGACGCGACGCAGACCTAGGCTAATCACCGCTCCCTTAATGGACCTGGGCGACTGCGCCAGTCCGAACAGGGGTGAGCCCGCCACGCGCAGGCATTGCGCGGCAATGGTGTTATCGTAAGACACTAGGCGCACCACTTCATCCACCTGCACTTCCGTGGTTCCGCTCAACATCTTCAGTAAGGGAAGAAAGACCGCTGGAATGGAGGGCGTGGTATCGATGCGTTGCACGCGCTCCCGAATCGTTCCGGCAACGGAGGTGATCATAGCTTGCCACTCCTGAGGGATGGTTTCCAATACGCGATGGCCCCGGGGAAATGCACCAGGTGGAACTTGTCGTTTAATTTCATCAGCGATTCGGAGGTTCCGAGAAAAAAGTAACCGCCAAAATTGAGATTGCTGAAAAAGTGGTCTATCACTTTCGACTTTGATGGACCGTCGAAATAGATGAGCACGTTGCAGCAGAAAACTAAGTCCATCCCTTCATGAAAAGCATCTTCGAATCATCCTGCAGGTTCAAACGGCTGAAAGTAATCAGTTTTTTTACCTCCGGACGCACCTGCAGTTTCTTCTCGTCGACCGGCGAGAAATATTTGCGCTTGAAATAGTCGGTGGTCGAGCGTAGCGCGTAGTCACCGTAAATGCTGGCTTTGGCGGTTTCCACGGAACGGTCATTTAGGTCGGTGGCAACAATCTCCACCGTCCAGCCCTTCAGCAGAAGCTCACTTTCCTCGAGCATGTTCATAGCCAAGGTATAGGACTCTTCGCCGGTGGAGCAGCCCGCACTCCAGATCCGCAGCCTCTTCATAACCTGATTGGCTTTTTCGGCCACGATCTCCGGCAGGATCACCTTGCGCAGCGCGTCGAGTTGCGGCTGGCTGCGGAACAGACAAGTCTCGCCGATTGTGACTTCATTCAGCAGTTGCCGGAGTTCCGCTTCCCGGCTGGCATGCGCGGTCAGACGGTCCCAATACTCGCGGGAGCTTCGCAATTCCAGTACCTTCATCCGCCGCCCGCAAGCATCAGCCATCAGATAGAGTTTTTCCTCCAGCTGAAAAATACCGCACACCTTGTACACCAGGTCACGGATTTGGCGGAAGATGGGGTCCATGGGTTCGCTGACCTTGGGGGCCTGCGGCGTGGTGGCAGTTCGGGTGCCGACTGTCATTTTGCTCGAGGCTCCAAGCTCGCATAACTGTTCAAGGTGATACTGGCGCGCGGCATGCGGCTCTGCAGAACGCGGCGGGTGATCTCCGGTGCCAACTGATCAAGCGGATAAACGGCATCGGCCTGTCCGGCCGCATATACCAGGCCCGGCATCCCCCAGACCACCGAGGAAGGTTCGTCTTGAATGATCACCTCTCCACCCGCTTCGCGAATGTGTTGCGCTCCCTGCACCCCGTCCGAACCCATGCCCGTCATCACCACGGCCAGAACATTGGCGCGACAGACCGCTGCCACCGAGCGAAACAACGCATCGACCGCCGGCCGACAGGAGTGCTCGGGTGGAGCCTGGTTGAGTTCCAGCTGCCAGTTCATGCCGGCCCGCACCACGGTCATGTGGAAGTTTCCCGGCGCAATCCAGGAGTGTCCGGGCGAGAGAACCACGCCTGCTCTGCCCTCTTCCACGGAAATCGCCGAGCGGCTCGCCAGCCGCTCCGCCAGCATGCGTGTGAAAAGGGGTGGCATGTGCTGTACCACCACAATGGGGACCGGGAAGTCCTTCGGAATCCGCGGCAAGACTTCCGCCAGCGCATTCGGGCCTCCGGTGGATGTGCCGATAGCCACAATCTCAAAGGACCGGTTGGACGGTACTCGAACCCGCACGGCGGGACGAGGTGGCGGCAGGGACTTGAGTTTCGTGGAAGCCCCTGCGCAGAGCGCTTTGATCTTGGGAATGAGTTCGGCACGGATCGCTTCGATGGCCACCGCCGGGCTGCCCGTGTTGCTCGGCTTGGTGGCATAATCCGACGCTCCCAGCGAAAGCGCATCCAGGGTCGCGGCCGCGCCGCGCTCGGTCAGCGTGCTGAACATGATGACCGGCAGTTTCGGATACAGCTTGCGCAACTCGGCCAGCGTCTCCAGCCCGTTCATCACCGGCATCTCGACATCGAGAGTAATCAGATCTGGATGAAGCTGTGAGATCTTCGCCAGTGCGATTCGACCGTCACCCGCGGAAGCAACTACCTCCAAGTCCGGATCTCTGGACAAGGTGTCCGAGAGCAGCTTGCGAATCACCACCGAGTCGTCCACTACGAGGATGCGAATGGGAGCCATAGTAAGTCGTCTGTGTCAGATTTCGTCGCCAACGCTCCGCCGAGAGAATTCATGGGTTCGCACGCGGCATGCACCGACTCGCCACGCCAGCCCAGCGAATGTGCTACCCTGCCTTACCGCGCCGCGCATGACGCCTCCGCTGGCACAGCTTCACGGCGCGACGGCATATCCTGAGCCCGTAGCCGTCGAACGGGCCCATGCAGCAACCGGCGAAACATCCGCAAGAAAATGTCTTCGGCTTCTTCCGGTGACGGTGTACCGGAGGCGAATAGCTGCTGCGAGGCCTCGTGCCCAAAGGCCGCGGCTTGGCGGTACAGCGAACCAATTGCCTCCTCGACCGGCCGCGCCTCGCACCACTGCACCCAAGAGGCCACCTCGCGTTCGACCATCGCATCCACTGCCGGGACCGCTGCGCGCCGTACGGCGAGTACCTGCTGGCGTTGCTCGCGAATCGCGTCAATATCCACCACGTGTAGCGCGGAGCCCGCTTCGGTGTTGCGCGGCACTCCCGCATCCACAACTAACGGCGGATGTACGGGGCGGCGTTCGAGCAGCGAATCCAGCTTTTCGCGGCGCAGGATGGGTTCTTTCGCCGAAGTGGCTGCCACAATCACATCCGCTGAATCCAGAGCCCAATCCAGCTGGCTCCACGCCACTGCTTGTCCGCCGCAATGCTCGGCCAAAGCCGCCGCTCCTTCCGCACTGCGATTAAGGAACGTCAGCTCACCCAGCTGCCGTTTTGCCAGATTCCACCCAATGTCCCGCGCAATCTGCCCCGCGCCGATCACTAGAATTCGTGGTACCTGTTCCAGGGGACAGCCCACCACGTGATTCGCGACGAGTTCGGCCAGCGCCGAGCCCAGGCTGGCGGCGCCGTGGCTGATGCGAGTCTCCGCGCGGGCTTGCTTGCCAGCGCGGATCGCCTCCGCAAACGCCCGGTTCAGATACGCCCCCATGGTGCCCGCCTCGGCGGCAATTCCGGCGGCTTCTTTTACTTGGGAAAGGATCTGCTGGTCACCCAAAACTGCCGAGTCCAGGCCGCAAGCCACCCGGACCAGATGCCGCAAGGCCTCCGAACCAGCGAGTTGATACCGATGGCAATCCGCGCGCAGGATGGGGGCCTGGGGACGCAACCGGCGGAGATATCCCAGCCAACGCTCCACGGCGGCCGGGCTCGCTGACGCCAGGTAAAACTCGGTGCGATTGCAAGTGGAAAGAACGGCGGCTTCGCCACCGTTCAAACCGGCGCCCGAATCCTGGAGCAGTGCGCAAGCTTGTGTCGGCTGGAAACTGAGAGTTTCACGCACCGCCACCGGCGCGGTGCGGAAGCTCACTCCCAGCAGGTACAGTTCTTTCGCGGGTGCCATGAAGTTCCTTTCTTTCACCACTAAACTCAGAACTTGTAGCGCCCAATGAGCTCGCGCAGCGAGGTCGCCAGTTTGGCGAGCTCAGCCGCAGCCTTTTGTGTGTCAGAGGCACCGCGCGACGTGCTCGCCGCGGCCTCGGTTACGCCTGCAATATTGCTGGTGATCTCACCGCTGCCACGCGCCGCTTCGCTGACATTGCGCGCCATCTCGTTGGTGGTGGCATTCTGCTCCTCCACCGCGGTGGCAATCGTGTTGGAGATGCCGTTGACCTGGTTGATGACCTCGCTGATCGATGCGATGGCCTCCACCGCCGCCTTGGTGTCGGTCTGAATGGCTTCGATCTTCCGGCTGATGTCCTCGGTGGCTTTGGCGGTTTCCTTGGCCAACTCTTTGACCTCGTTGGCCACCACAGCAAAGCCTTTGCCCGCTTCGCCGGCGCGCGCGGCTTCGATGGTGGCATTCAGGGCCAGCAAGTTGGTCTGCTGCGCAATCGAGGTGATCACTTTAATCACCTGACCAATCTCGGTGGAGGAATCACCCAGTTTGGACACGGTGGTGTTGGCGGTTTCCGCGACCTTGACCGCGGAGGTTGCCACCTTGGCCGCCTCAGTGGCGTTCTTGGCAATTTCCTTGATGCTGGCGCCCATCTCTTCCGCCCCGGTGGCGACGGTCTGGAGATTCTGGCTGACCTGCACGGTCGCCGTGGAAACCACCTTCGCCTGGGCCGAAGTCTCTTCCGCGTTGGCGCTCATCTGCTGGCTGGTCGCCGTCAGTTCCTCGGAAGCGCTGGAGAGCGACTCCGCATTTTCCCCAACGGTAGTGAACAGGGTTTTCAAATCCTCCATCTGCTTCGCTTCCCGCTCGGCGGCTTCTTTTACCTTCTTTTCCGTGGCCAGCCGCTCGGTGATGACCTCCCAGGTCACCATCGGGCCAACGTATTTTTTGTCCTTGTCATAGATCGCGCTGACCAGCAGGTGGAGCGTTTCCGGGCCCACCTGGATATCGGCCTGATGCGGCAGATTTTTATCGTTGGCCAGCAGCTTGCGCTGGTGGGACGGGTCTTTGTGGAAGATATCAATCGAATGGCCGATCATCTGCGAGACTTTGATCGGCATGTACTTTTCCAGGGTCTGTAGCGTCTTGATCGAGGCTGGGTTCAGGTACTGCATCTTCAGGTCCAGATCCGCGAAGATGACATTGATGGGCACGTTCTCCATCATGTTCTGAATCTGCGCCATTCGGTTCTCGGTCTCCAGCTTCTCGGTGATGACTTCCCACACCACCATGGGCCCCAGGTACGTGCCCTCTTCGTCGTAAATGGCGGTGACCAGCAAGTCCGCGACTTCGGGACCGATCTGAATGTTGGCGCGGTGCGGCAGGTTCTTCGGATTGGCCAGAAGCTTGCGTTGGTAGCTTGGATCCTTATGAAAGATGTCGATGTTCGCTCCCATGACTTTGTCGGCCTTCACGGGCAGCAGATGCTCGATGGTTTTCAGCGTCTTCAGCGACGCCGGGTTGACGTAGGTGATTTCCAGGTCGGGGTTGGCCATCAGGATGTTGGTCGGAGAATTTTCCAGCATTGCCTTCAGCCGGGACACCTCCGAACTCATGCTCTTGGCCGCGGGGCGGCCATTCTTTTTTTCGATCAGCGCGGTGCTCATGTTCAATTCTCCTTAGTGCTTCTTGGTATTCGGCGGATCCGTTATTGGTTTGGTCACGATGTCTGGTTCCAGCGCCGCAACCGCGGTCATCGCTTCCTGAATCAGGAGTTTTGCGACTTTCAGTGCCGCCAGCGTTTCGGAAAGATGCCCGGCGACGCGTTGAAAATGCCGGGGCTCGATCTCCATACGGGCATGGGCTAGTTTCATGCTTTTGCCTTTGTATTCCGACGGGCCCCCCAAGGCCTGCACGAAGAACTGGGTCTGGCGCAGCTTCAGCCAGGTCATGTTCGTGCGAGCAAAGAATAGCTTCAGCTCAGGGTCAGCCAGCACCCTTTCGTAGAACTGTTCCACGGTCGCGGTGATGGCCTCCCGTCCGCCCAATCGCGCGTACAACGAGCCCGTAGGTTGCAATGCGGAACCTGCTTTTGCGGTCATGTTCCCACTCCTGAAGACAGAATGTTTCTTAAGTCACCATGTAACTGGTGACGTAATTCAAGCTGCGCAGAGCCACAAAGGTCATGCCCACGGCAAAGTGCCATGTGCGCGATTCCCCCTGCCCGGCCAGCACGCCCCGGCCCAGCAAAATCATGGCCACGTAGCACAACAAAACTCCCACTGAAACCCCGGCATGGAGCCAAAGCAGGGGACTGACCCGAGCCAATACCCTCTCGACCGCATGCCGCGAGATCTCGATGTAAAGCACCAGCAGCAGGTCCACCACAAAGGCGGAAATCATCAGGCGCAAATGCAGCCCTGGGCGCCGGTGGCGAAACCACAATCCCACCCCCAACAGCACCACGACTAGCGACGATCCCAGGTGCAGCATTCTTAGGCCTTCCTTTCCTCGGCAATGGAGCAGGGATCAGCCACGTTCACCGCGCGTTCCGTGTCCAGCACCAGCAGCAGACGGTCGGGCAATTTATGGACGCCGCGAATCATTTCCCGCGCCATCCCCTGTAGCGTTTCCGGCGGCTGCTCGAAGGTCTTTTCCTCAACCTCGATGACGTCGCCGATTTCGTCCACCAGCAGGCTGATCGCTCCGTCGTCGGTGCGCACCACGACATTCAGCGGCAACTGATCCGCGGGGCGTTCGCTCATGCCCAGGCGCCGGCGCAGATCAATGGCCGTGACAATTTGTCCGCGCAGGTTGATCAGTCCGCGGACGACCTGCGGCACCAGCGGCACCCGCGTCATCTCCTGATAGCGGATCACTTCCTGCACCCGCTGTACGGGTACTCCGAAGAAGTGTCCATCGAGAAAAAAAGTGCAAAATTGCTCGCTATTGGCCATGGACCTTTCCCCTTATCCTGCGGCTGCGGCTTTGGCCGCTTCTTTAAAGAAGCTGGGATGTGCCGCCCGCACCACGCCCTGCACATCGAGCATGTCGGTCACCCGCTTCTGAACCACCGCCGTGCCCAGGATCCCGGCCCGCTCGGCCATGCGATCGAGCACTACGTCCTCATCCACAATGTCGAGAATGCGCTCGACCACCAGGCCCACGCTGCGTCCCTGCTCGGCATAGACGACGACCTGCAGCGGGGCTTGCGGATCGACGGCGGTTTTGCCAGCGTCGCCTTCCGGCAGGTCCACCGCCTCCGAAATGCGGATCAAGGGCATGATCTGTCCGCGGTACTGCACCACCTGCCGCGGGCCTGTGCTCTCCACCTTGCTGCTGGCAAGCTCCTCCAGCCGCGCCACCAGCGAAAGGGGAACCGCCATGCGCCCGTTCTTGCCCGTCTGAAACAGCAGAAGGGTTTGCCGGTTCCCAGCGGTTTTCTCCCCCGAGGATGCCTCCTTCGATGCCATCGCGCGGTCCTGCAGCTCGCTGATGACATTGGTCTTCTGCGCCAGTCCCAGCGCGTCCAGAATCAGCGCCACTTTCCCGTCGCCCATGATGGTGGCGCCGGCAAACGTGTTTACCCCTTGAGCTGCTTGCCTAGCGGCTTGACCACGATTTCTTCTGTATCGTTGATTTCGTCGACCACCAGCCCGAACGCTCGACCCTCGGCTTGCAGTACCACGATGTTGACCGCATTCCCCGCTTGCGACCGCGGCTCCGCACCCCCGGCCAGTTCCAGCACGCGGCTCAGATAAACCAGAGGCAGCAGCCGGCCGCGCAGCCGGTGCACGGGAGCGCCCTGAACCATCTCAATACCCTTGGCCACCTCGTCGGCCTCGAACCGCACAAGTTCGAGCAGGCTCACCTGGGGGATGGCATAGCGATCGCCGCCGCAGGTCACCACCAGCGCGGGAATGATGGCCAAGGTCAATGGAATCTTCACCCGGACTGTCGTGCCCTTGCCCAGAGTGGATTGCACGTCCACGGTACCGCCAATCTTTTCTACATTCGTCTTCACCACGTCCATGCCCACGCCACGGCCGGATACGTTGGTCACCTTTTCGGCGGTCGAGAATCCGGGAAGGAAGATCAGATTGAAGATTTCCCGCTCGGTCATGCGTGCTGCCTGTTCGGCGGTAATCACTGCGCGTTCGACCGCTTTCTTGCGGATGCGATCTGCGTTCAAGCCGGCGCCATCGTCACTGATCTCGATATTGACCTGCCCACCTTCATGAAAGGCGCGCAGAATCAAACGTCCGCTTCGATCCTTGCCCACCTTCACGCGGTCTTCGGAAAGTTCGATCCCGTGGTCCACGGAATTGCGTACCAGATGGGTGAGCGGGTCCTTGATGGCCTCGATGATGGTCTTATCAAGTTCGGTTTCTTTGCCCTCCATCTCGATGTTGACTTCCTTGCCGCAGCCGAGCGCCACGTCGCGCACCGTCCGCGGGAACTGGCCCCAGATGTTCCCGATCGGCTGCATGCGTGTCTTCATGACCCCTTCCTGCAGCTCGGTCGTGATCAGGTTCAGACGCTGGGAGGCAGCCAGAAAGCTGGTGTCTTTCATGCGGCTGGCGAATTGCAGGATCTGGTTGCGCGCCAGCACCAGTTCCCCCACCAGATTCATCACCTTGTCCAGCAGTCCAACATCTACACGGATGGTGCTGTCTGAGGCGCCCGTCGGCGCGCGGGAGGATTGCTGGACGTGCAACGCATCCACGATATCGGCCGGTCGAACGGCGCCCTGCTCCACCAGGATCTCGCCCAAGTGGCGGGGGTCCCCTTCCTTCTGTTTCTTGGCCGCGAGTTGGACCTCCGTCGGCGTGACCCCCGTTCTCTGTATCAGAATGTCGCCCAGGTTCGACGGCAAGGCGGCGGCTTCCGCAGCGCTCTCGGGCACCGGAACAACCTGGCTCTTCGCCGCCACTTCGGGCGGCTGCTGCAGGCGGGTCAGCGTCGCAATCAGCTTGCTGTCGTCGCGTTCTCCTTCGCTCCCGCTTTCCTCGATACTGCCCAGCATCTGGCGAATGGCATCCACCATACCCAGCAGCGGGGTCGTGATTTCTGGAGTAAGAGTCATCTGACCATCGCGCAAGCGCGTCAGCAGGTTTTCGCCGACATGCGCGACCTTTTCGAGCTTATTGAAACCCAGAAATCCACATGTGCCCTTGATGGTGTGAATGGTGCGAAACACACCTGCCAGGGCCTCCTTGTCCTTCGGATTCTTCTCCAGACCGACCAAGTCCCGGTCCAGGCGGTCGAGGTTTTCGTAACTCTCGACCAGGAAATCTTTGACGATGTCACTCTCGCTCATGGGGTGCTGTTCCTTTCCAGGTGGGGAGTGCTTTCCGACAGGCGAGAGGCCAGTCGTCGCCGCCTGCGTTGCGCCTCATCGAGCGCGCGTTCTCTAGGTACCTGAGGTTCCATGTTGTGGGGAATCGCCCGTTAAATCTGTTCAACTACTTCGTCGTCTGTTCAAGCATTTTCTTTAGGGGAGGGACCAGCTATTGAAGCTCTAACTAACCACAATCTGTACCTTGTCTTCGACCAGTGCGAGATGGCCGTCTCGCGAACTCAATCTCTCCGCCCGGTCGCCACGTCCGGCGGAGCCAAGGAGTGGGTAAGCGGGTATGACTGCCACGCCGAAGAACGGTGAAGGTGCAGTCTCGGCGTGGCGATGGAGCGGTGGACCAAATCCTGGCGCATTGCATGTTTCGATCATGGATTGTGAAAATAGGGCGGAGAATGTGGCCTCGGCGACTCTTTCCGGCAACTGAGCCTGACAGATGAAGAAAGGGTCTGTTACAATTTCCACACGGTGGCATGGACAGATGCTCCGGGTCGTAGGGCTCGCATTGGGAACTGGATGGCAGTACTTCCTTACGGTTTCCTGCCGATAAAACCCCGGAATTGGGTTATATGGGGTGGAACCGGTTGACGCAGGCGACGCTATCGACAGTAAGAAAAGACAGGAAAATCAAGGGTTTCCCGCTAACCCGATGAAACAAAGTGGGGACGTAGTTCAGTTGGTTAGAACGCTGCCCTGTCACGCTTACCCTTTATTTACTTGCATTTAGATTATTTATTAGCGATCCTATTAGCGGTTCTCCAAAGAACCGCCATATGCCGAGACTTCCGCACGTAACGCTTCTCAAACAAGTCAAAATCAACGACCAGTGGCGACATGCCCACGCCCTTTTCGACAGCAAAGGCCGGGTTCGCCGCGATCACGTCCGAGTCAACGGCAAGGATGAAAACCACCCCGAAGGTAGTTATTTCATCGAGTGGTGGGATCAAGGCAAGCGCCACTGTGACCCTGCGGGCGGCAATGCTCAGGACGCCGCCGACAAAGCCCGTGTCAAACAGGCCGAACTCACAGCACAGCGCAACGGCATCATCCCCCCGGCCCCCGAACCCGAACCAACGCCGGAGCGCACCCCCCTGCCCGCCGCGCTCGACAGGTATCTGGACTATGTGCGCTATCACCGATCCTTGCGAACCTTCCGCACCTACCGGCCCATCCTCGAATCCTTCAAGACCTTTTGCCCGAAAACGCACGTTGACAACGTTGAACGTCAGGACCTTCTCGACTTCGCCACGCACTGCATGAAAAACGGTCAGAAGGGAAAAAGTATCTATAACAAGCTCGTGGTGATCTCGCAGGTGATGAAGCAGCATGGCAAGACGAAGCTTCTGACAGCTGCCGACTGGCCGAGTTTTGTTGAAACCGTGCGTCCGATCTATGAAGACTTCGAACTTGCCAAGCTATTCAAGGCTTGCACCGTCACCGAGGAAGTCCGGTTCAAGTTTTATTTGATGTCAGGTTTCAGGGACGCCGAGGGCCGCTTTACCACCTGGCGCGATGTGGATTTCAAACACATGGCCGTGCGCGTTACCGCAAAACCGCACTGGGGATTTCATCCGAAGAACTGGGAAGAAAGAGAAGTCCCGGTT
>Ga0074044_10001099_pt1 | contig 24886 bp, 14 predicted proteins | sample BogForMeECP23OM1_FD_94443 | JGI IMG/M metagenome (GOLD analysis project Ga0074044, IMG submission 94443) | Bog forest soil microbial communities from Calvert Island, British Columbia, Canada - Bog Forest MetaG ECP23OM1 | ecosystem: Environmental > Terrestrial > Soil > Wetlands ... | reverse complement strand
GCCGGAACACTACCCTGGCTAGGTTTTGACCGAGTACAGCCAAACAGATCGGCTCTCCCAGGGAAGCACTGTTGAATCAATGCACTGGATGGTGTTGCGTCGACCGTCTGAGCCGGCAGCGTTTATCAGGACTTAACGACATGGCGGTGCATCATGTTTACTCTCGCCCTTGGGATTCGGCAGCGGAATCCGAGTGGTATACTCCGCACGTCGGAACTCCGAAAAGGAAACTAGGTGACGCTCATGTTCTATCGCATATTGCTGGTTCTCATCTTAGGGCTGTCAGGCGCGTGGCCTCAGACGACCATTCCAGACGGGCCGGCGGGTCAAACGTTCAAAGCCTGGTTAGAAGCCTTTAACAGTGGTGACCCGGCGCAGATAGAGGCTTATTGTCATAAATACGATCCGAAACAGTCGGCAGATGCCATGAAGTCCTTTCGCAATATGACCGGCGGATTTGAACTCCTGCAGATTTTGAAGGGTGAACGCCTTCACCTAGAGTTCCTGGTCAAGGAACGGAACAGCGACACCAAGGCGCTTGGAAGCTTGGATGTGAAAGACGCCGAACCAGCGGAGGTGATTCAGTTCGGGCTGCGCGCGATTCCGCCGGGTACCTCCGTCTCGGATGCCACCTTCCAGATCGATGCAGCCACACGCGCCCGGGTCATCGATGCCGCTATCGCTAAGCTGAATGAATCTTATGTGTTTCCTGATTTAGCAAAAAAGATGGAGCAGGCAGTGCGGGCACGGCAGAAGCGGGGCGAATACGATGCAATCACCGACGGCAACACCTTCGCGGCCAAACTTACCGACAATTTTCAAGAAGTCAGCCACGACAAGCACCTGCGTGTTGACTACAGCCCGATAAAAATCCAGGACCGCCCCGCGGATGCACGTCCTAGTCCGGAGGAGGTAGCCCAGTATCGCAAACAGATGGAACGGATGAACTGTGGATTCGAGAAAGTGGAGCATCTCTCGGGGAACATCGGCTACGTGAAGTTCGATATGTTCGCCGATCCCGAAGTGTGCGGGCCAACGGCGATTGCAGCCATGAATTTGCTGTCCAACGTCGATGCCATCATTTTCGATTTGCGGGAGAACGGTGGGGGCGATCCCGCAATGATCGCACTCATTTCAACTTTTCTATTCGACCAGCCCACGCATCTGAACGACCTCTGGGAGCGAAAAAATGACGTAACGCATCAATACTGGACATTACCCTACGTGCCCGGAAAGCGATTAGATGGGAAGCCGGTTTATGTCCTGACTTCAAAAGTAACTTTCTCCGGCGCCGAAGAGTTCAGCTACAACCTCAAGAATTTGAAACGAGCGACGATTGTTGGAGAGACGACCGGTGGAGGAGCACATCCGGTGTCGGGCCAACGGATTGATGATCACTTCCTGATTGGCGTGCCATATGCCAGAGCCATCAACCCCATCTCGAAAACGAATTGGGAAGGAACTGGGGTGGAACCAGACGTAAAGGTTGCCGCCTCAAACGCCCTAACAACCGCCGAGAAGCTGGCTTTGGAAAAAGTGAACATGAAGAAGAATTGAAGTCGCACAAGTCCGTTCCAGTACCCACTTTTCCGGTTACCGCGTTTGCCAGGACTTGGTTCTAGCTAAAACATCAGAATCAGCCTCCCGCGAGAGGTTCGGATTCCCGGCATCGCACGCAAGTCAACCTGATGACCTTTCTTCCAGGGGCAGTTACTATTCCCTGCTTTTGAGAGGAACAAGTCACGGTAATAGTTTCCAGACATCGTTGTAGTAAAACGTGCTGAGAGGATTTGGGCTGTAATAACCACCAAATAGCCAGAAATTCTGGTTTGAATCCACCCATCCAACGGCCTCGTATCGGGGCCCAGGCACATTGTTGGGAGCGGGCACCCCTTGGGTCCCAAAGACAGGAGTTTGTGCTGAAAGCACGGGCCCGCCCATCCACGTCCACTCGCCTCCGCTGTATTTCCATAGATCGCTGAGATAGTTCAAGGTTTCGTCAGTGGAATCTAGTCCGAACCCTCCAAAAATCCAGACGTTCCCTGAAACGTCCTGCCATGCAACTGGAGATAGCCGCCCTCCGGGGGTGTTCCCGGCACCCGCCACACCTTGCGTGCCGTATACACCTTGTTGCTCGCCAGAAGACCCGGCCTCCCACGTCCACTGCCCATTGCTGAATTTCCAAATATCGTTCAAAAAGGCCCCCGTATTGGGGTTCAAGCCTCCAAAGAGCCAAAGGTTTCCGGATGAGTCCGTCCAAGTCGCTTCGCCGTGTCGGTCCCCGGGGGTGCTGCCTGCGCTGGCCGCGCCTTGCGTACCATAAGCAGCGTTCTGGCCCCAGACGTTCGGACCCGCGGCCCACGTCCATTCGCCCCCGCTGTACTTCCATAGATCGCTCATGTAGCCCACTTGCCCGGTCGAGTCGAAGCCGGCCCCGCCGTAGAGCCAAAAACTTCCGTCTTTGCCAAGCCACGCTGAGCTGTAGTAGCGACCACCGGGAACGTTACTCGCATTAGCTGTACCCAGTGTTCCGTAGGATCCCGATTGATTGACGAGTTGAGAGCCACTGACCCACGTCCACTCTCCGCCAGAGTACTTCCAAAGGTCGTTAAGGTAGCCTCTTGTTCCGGTCGAATCGAAACCGAAACCTCCGAAAAGCCAGAAGGTTCCTTCCGCATCCACCCACGTTAGGGCGTCTCCGCGAGCTCCTGGCCAATTGCTTGCAGAGGCCGTGTCTTTCGTGCCAAATGTCCCGGCCTGGTACACTAAATCCGAGCCACCGATCCAGGTCCATTGATTATTGCTGAACGTCCAGAGGTCACTCAGCTGGCCGTCAGCACCCACCGAATCCAACCCAACGCCGCCAAACAGCCACAAAATGCCTTGTTTGTCGACGCACCTTGCAGCGGACATTCTTGTTCCGGGAATGTTGTTGGCAGCCGGATCTCCTAAGGTGCCGTATGTGCCGGGTTGATTGTAGGAAGTAGAGCCGCCCATCCAAGCCCACTCGGCGTGGCCGCAGTCTACACTGACGTTTACTGCACCATTGGCCACGGTTCCGCTACCGCCGGTTACCACGCAGGTCTGTGCCGGGGAAGCCGGTTGGATCTGCACTGTAACGGAGTAGCTGCCTCCGCTCTGAATCAGAGTCGGAAACTGGAAGGTTCCGTTTGCCGTCACCGGTAAAGCGTCATTGTTGTTATCCGTCAAAACCAAACCTCCGCCTGTTCCCCAAAGACCCAGCACTGCGACGTCTACCGCGAACGTGTTCGATGGTGGTGGTGGCGGGGCAACTGGAGTTCCGCCGCAGCCTTCGAGAATTAGGCCTATAATGCCGACACAAAAAAGACATACGCGAATGGACTGTTGTGCCACGTCTTTACCTCGTTGATTGTAACTTTATACTACAATTCTGAGCCAGATCCCGAGAAGTCCCGAGAAGTCCGCTTGTAGGAAGTGATCTCCGCGATTGACATCGGTCCTGGACGGACTACGGGCAATCCAGATGTGATTTTAGGACACTTGAACCGGGGCATTGGTCTCGGATCGTCAGCCATCCAAGCGCGATTGACCCTGTGCGAGATGAACAGCCACCTTGCATACGCGGCTGGCTCGCTCTGATGTTTGTTACAGTATTTTTTACTCGATGAGCAAAACTATTCGATTGATGCAGTTGCAATTGAGCTTGTGACACTCACGTGCGCGAGGGGCCAAGATCGCTCGACTGTCACCAAATTGTCACCAAAACTGGTCTAAAACAGGGCAAAATCAGCAAAGTCAAAAAGACCGCGACTCGTGTTATCTGATGGCTGGCAAAGGGATTTAGTTGAATTTTCTGACAGATGGGGGGAGTGGCCTCTTGGCGTTAGCAAACCGCCGCCTTCAGCCTCCCGGCCACTCCTACTATTCCGTCCGGTTTGGCTTGTCACAGTTCCTCTGGCTACAACGGTCTAGGGAACCGTCACCTTGTGATTTGCAAGAATCAGCTCAGTAGTGTCCCAACGTCTGGCTTTTCAGTTCCCGTAGTTATTGATGCGAAGCGTATAAACAGTTCATGTGGCATCTTCCGTTGATCCACGTTTCAGCGTTGCGTCGCACGATATCCGGGTGAGTTTAAAGTGCAGTCGTTTCCTGCGTGGACCGATTCCTTTGCATGGCCTTCGCGCAGTTGACGTATCGGGAGGCCTTCGGGACATTGAGGTATGCCTGCGCGCACAACGTTCCCAGCTCTATCACTTCGGAATTCGTTCGACCGTGGCTCGCCATACCCTGGCCCATGCCAACGCCGTGCGCGACCGGTGCATCTACGCCGATTTCGCCCAGAGTCTGATCGGTATCGCGCGGCGTCTATCTTTGCAAGAAAGCAATCGGCCTACGGTTTCCAACTGGCCCTCGCTCTTTCATCAATGGCTGGATATTCAGGGATTCTCGAGGCATAAATGAAATGGGTCCAGTTAAAGTTCATGAGTTCATCGAAAGCTTGCGCCTGCCCAAGCCTCAGACAATCGGTTGCTCACGCGAATCGAAATGGTAGGATAGGCCTATCCGTAATGTCTCGCTATATTTGGTTGTGTGCATTCTCTCTCCTGGCGGCCATGCGGCTTGATGCGGTCACGCAACGCGCCCTGCCGGATGGTTACACGCGACGAGTGTGGCAAACGCAGGATGGACTTCCGGAAAACACGGTCGAGGCGTTTACGCTAACGCCCGACCATTATCTTTGGATTGGGACAAGTGGTGGCTTGGTGCGCTTCGATGGTGCGCGATTCGTCGTGTTCAATCACGAAAACACACCGGCGATTCGCGAGAACAGCATTTTTTGTTTGACAGTATCGCGCGATGGAAGTCTATGGGCCGGTACGGATGGCGGAGGGCTGGTGCGTTATCACATGGGTGTCTTCCGTCATTATTCCGTGGCGGATGGGTTGAGCAATGATTTCGTGCGTGTTGTCTATGAAGACCATCAGGGTATCCTGTGGGTGGGCACCGATGATGGGCTCTTCCAGTATTCCGTGGATCGCTTTCTTCGTGTGGATGGGCAAGACAGTATGCCTCCGCTTGCCGTCCACGCGATACGCGAAGACGATACTGGCGGCCTGTGGGTCGGTGGATCGAAACTGGTGGTAATCCACGGAAAGGTGTGCAGGGAATACCCGCTCGAGGGTTTTCCAAGTGCCCGCCGCGTAAAGTCCATTCTCCAGACTCGAGACCATATGCTCTGGGTGGGGACCGTTTCGGGTCTCCAGCGTTTACGCGGTTCTCTGGAGAGCGGACGGTTCGAGAAGATTCCCGAAGTTTCCGACACGGTACGCGTTCTGAGCGAAGATCGCAGCGGTACTCTGTGGATCGGCACCATTGGAGGCGGCCTCCTTCGTTTCCGTGACGGCCGCTTCACGCGAGTCTCCACACCAGACAACCCTCCCGGGAGCACAGTGCTGGCCTTGTTTGAAGACCGCGAACAGAACATTTGGGTGGGCATGCAGACGGGTCTGTTGCGGTTGAGCCGGGCGGCCATGAGTACGTTCCCGCTACCGGATGCGCCTAATGCGGATTTCGGTACGATCTATGCGGATCGAGATGGATCCCTTTGGGTGGCGGGCACACACCTGTACCGCATCAACGCCCGACGCGATGATTCCAAGTTGATACCGGCGCCCGAACCGGAAATCCGCATCCGCAATGTGCTTCGGGACCGCTCGGGCGCACTGTGGATCGGCACCGACGGCCACGGAGCATTTCGTTCAAAAGGCTCCGACAAAGTGCATTACACCAAGCACAACGGCTTGACCAACGATTTCATCCGGGCTTTCTTGGAGAGTCGCGATGGGAGCATCTGGATTGGAACCGATGAGGGCGTCAATCGCTGGCACGACGGCGCATTGACCAACTATCGAATGGCCGACGGCCTCTGTTACTTCAGTGTCCGTGCATTGCTGGAGGACAGCCACGGCGACCTCTGGATCGGGACTGACCGAGGAGTGAGCCACTGGCAGAGAGATGCCTTCGTTCACGATGCCGTTGGGATCCGCCTGGCCGACGAGAAAGTTTGGGCAATTCACGAGGATGGGGATGGCGGTTTGTGGTTCGGCACTGCTGGTGGTGGATTATTTCGCTGGCGTGACGGTCGGCTGACTACATTTGGAAGCGAGCAGGGACTAGCAAGCAATAGCATTTTTCAGATCCTCGAAGATTCCCACGGAACGTTTTGGATGAGCGGACCAAACGGGATTTCGTCGGTGTCGCGCCACGATTTGGACAATTTTGCGGAGCACCCGGAGTCTCGTCCGGCAATTACACTTTACGGCGTGTCCGACGGTGTCGAAGCCACCATAATGCATGGGGGTACTCAGCCCGCTGGAGCTCTCACACCGAACGGTGAGCTCTGGTTTCCCAGCAACCGCGGGCCCGTTCGAGTGCTTCCCGACCAGACCCGGCCTGGCGACTTGCCACAGGTGGTAATTGAGCAGGTACTCGTGGACGGACGTGAGGAGCCGGCTTCCGGCCTACTGGTCGTTCCGCCTGGCGAGGGCAAGCTCCAGATCGACTACAGCGCCATACGCCTGCGATCGCAGGAACGTATCCGTTTCCGCTATAAACTGGAGGGTTTCGATCGCGACTGGACGGAGCCCCTGAACAGCCGCGTGGCCAACTATACAAATTTACCCCCGGGAGAGTACCGATTCAGGGTTCAGGCGTTCGAAATGAACATGCCCGATAAGGCGACTCAAGCGTCGCTAGGAATCGATTGGCGAGCGCATGTTTATCAGACGGGTTGGTTTCTGGCATTGTGCGCGGCCCTAGTTCTTGCCGCGGTTTTCAGTGCTTATCGCCTTCGATTGAGTCGGGTGCATGAGCGATTTGAAGCCGTGCTCGAAGAAAGAAATCGCATAGCGCGCGAGATGCACGACACCGTCATCCAGGGCTGCGTTAGCACTTCGGCTCTGCTCGAGGCGGTTGTTTCGCTCGATCTGGACGAGTCCGGGCCAGGTCGCGCGCTGCTCGATTCGGCTCGGGACCAGGTCCGCGCAACTATTGAAGAGGCAAGGCAGGCAGTTTGGGATCTCCGTCAAAAGGGCGCCACTCCTCCCGAGCTTAGCCCCCTGCTCGATCAAATGACCAAACAGATGAGCCACGTTTCCCATGTATCTGTGACGTTTGAAGCGTCTGGCAGGCCCGAACCGCTCGATAATACGGTCGCACACGTTGTCCTCATGGTTGCGCGCGAGGCCGTTTATAACGCGGTGCGCCACGCGCAACCTCAGGTCGTGCGCGTCAGTGTACATTTCGCGGCCGGGAGCGTGCGCATGCAGGTGATAGACGATGGCCGGGGTTTCGATCCCGAGGAGGCCTTCGCCACAGGCGACGGACATTTCGGCTTGGTTGGGATGCGTGAGCGAGTTAAAAGCGTGGGCGGCCAGTTCGAGGTTAGATCTTCGCCGGGAGATGGAACTGCTCTTTCGGTCGAAGTCCCGGTGCGTCTGTTGAGCAGCGGGAAGCAGACATTGAGTCTCAAGGCATGAGCCAAGGTCAAAAAATCGGCGTTCTCGTGGTTGACGATCACCCCATCATGCGTTTAGGTATCGCTGCCATCATCGGCACGCGATCGGACATGTGGGTTTGCGCGCAAGCCGGTTCGGGAGAGGAAGCAGTGCTCATGTTCAAGAAGCATCATCCCGACATCACCTTGATGGACCTGCGACTGCCGGGAATGAGCGGGCTTGATGCCTTGCGCGCTATCCGGCAGGAGGATCCTCACGCAAAGTGCCTGGTTCTCACTACCTACGAAGGGGATGAAGATATTCATCAGGCGATGGCTGCCGGCGCGCTTGGGTACATCATCAAGGGCATGTCCCACGAAACCCTTGTAGAGGCTTTGCGGCGCGTGCATTCGGGATCGAGATTCCTGCCCCCGCCGATCGTGCGCAGCCTGGCCGATCGCACTCCCAATTCGGAGCTGAGTCCGCGAGAGCGCGAGGTCCTTTCTTTGATGGCGCACGGAAAGAGCAACAAGGAGATCGCCAGTGTACTCGGTATAACAGAGGCCACCGTGAAATGCCATGTAAGCGTGATCTTGCTGCGGTTGGACGTCAATGATCGCACACAAGCGGTCATCGTTGCTTTGCAGCGAGGATTGGAGCACCTGTAGGCCTCGCCCAAAACCTTCACCCTGCTGGCCGACTACTACCTTAGTCGGATTTCAGCGCAACCCGCCTCAGCTAGATTGATCAGTTGCCTGCAATGCACTGGGATCGGATACAGCTCCTGTCTGGTGGAGAGGTGCGTGCCACAAGAATTCCATCGAAGTCTACTATTCGCTGGATGGGCAGGCATTCACACTGGTCCGCTCCGGCTATTTCGTTCCTTCCACCAAGGCGGTAGTAGGCCCCATGTGCGTCGCACCCTAAGGTCAAGGTTTCGATGCGACCTTCGACCGTCTGAAATTGTCGGTTGAGAAAGGCTAGAAAATCGTCCCGTGGGTTCGTCAGGAGCTGCCGCACGATGTGGTCCGTCACGGAAACGGTGGTCTAAGCAACTGCGCCTCTTAAGAAAGGCCTACGTCATGAATCAAGTGGGTGATTTGCAAGCGAAGTTCAAAGCCTTGTTCGGCACGACTTCAAACGTCTACCGCGCACCTGGCAGGGTAAACCTCATTGGCGAGCACACCGACTACAGCGACGGCTTTGTCATGCCGGCCGCGATTGGGTTTTCCTGCTGGGTTGCTATTGCGCCGCGCGACGACCACCATCTTGTGATTCACTCAGAGAGTTTTGCTGATACCGTCGAGGTCAATCTCGACGATCATATGCCCGCTCCGTCGGGAAAATGGTGTGACTATCCTCTGGGCGTTGCCTGGGTACTCCAGCAGGCTGGACATAACCTGCGAGGCGCGAGCCTATTGATCCACGGCGAAGTCCCGTTGGGAGCCGGGCTCAGTTCTTCCGCTGCCTTGGAAATATCCACGGGCCTTGCCCTGCTCGACAACTCGGGCTACCAAGTTGACCGCACGCGCCTCGCGTTATTCTGCCAGCGCGCGGAGAATGAATTCGTTGGTGCCCGCTGCGGCATCATGGACCAGTTCATTTCGTGTCACGGTCAACCAGGGCATGGACTCATGTTGGATTGCCGGTCGCTGGATTACCAACTCATTCCGATTCCGAACGGAGTGAATCTGGTCATCTGCAATACGATGGTCAGGCATGAACACGGCTCGGGCGAGTACAACGTCCGCCGCGCCGAATGTGAGGAGGGAGTGCGCGAACTGGCGAAGGTATTGCCGGGCGTCCGCGCTCTGCGGGATGTGAGCCTCGCTCAGTTGGAACAGAACCGCGGCCGTTTGCGGGAGGTCGTACACAAGCGCTGCCGCCATGTCATTACAGAGAACGACCGCGTGCGTGCGGCAGCGTTGGCCCTCCAAAACGGCGAGATTCAATCTCTGCGCAAATTGATGGCAGATTCCCATCAAAGTCTCCGCGATGACTACGAGGTGAGCTGTGCGGAACTCGACCTCATGGTGAATCTCGCTTCCCAGCAGAAGGGAGTCTCTGGCGCTCGCATGACCGGCGGAGGCTTCGGAGGGTGCACGATCAATCTGGTGAGAGCAGAAAACACGACCGAGTTCCAGCGTGGCGTCGCCCAAGGTTACCATTCCGCAACCGGGCGGCATCCCGACATCCATGTCTGCGAAGCATCGCAGGGGGCCGAGATGATTGCCACCCGTGGTGAGAAGTCCGCAGCCGAATCAGTCACAAACATCAGCGCCGACGTGTGACAGCACACGCGCTTATGACCGGAGGCGCGGCTTGTATGGGGAGCCTCGTCGCCTATCATCTGATCGAGGAGGGATGCGGACGCAATGTCCACAAGCTTGGCATCACGGCGGCTGCGGTAACGTGCCATCTGACCGCCATCCTGCTGTTACTGGGCGTCACATACCATACCCAGGCAGTGATAGCAGTTCTCCATTGCGGTCAGGAGCATCTCTAAGTCAAGCCTTTCCCGCGCTCCTTTGATATACGACCTTAGTCGGATGGCAAAAGTCCCAGTCACCCTTAAATTCATACGTTGGATGCGAAGTATTAGGATTTCTTGTGATAACACACAACCTTGCAGTCCGATTGACCTTTGTGCTTTTGACTGGCTTCGGCGTCCTATTCGCGGCTCCCTCCAGAGGATTTTGCCAGGACGGAGATTCATCTTTGTTTATCGACGCAAGCCATCCTGCCGCTCCACCGGAAGCTCTTTCATTTGCAATCGGTGGACGAGCACCAGACGGACACGCGCTTTCGGCGAACAGCCGCTATTTGATCAAGGATGGATCTCCCTGGTTTCCCGTGATGGGGGAGTTCCATTATTCGCGTTACCCCGAGAGTGGTTGGGAAGAAGAAATTCAAAAAATGAAAGCGGGTGGTGTGCAGATTGTTTCCACCTACGTCTTCTGGATACACCACGAGGAAATGGAAGGTCAGTTTGACTGGACGGCGCAACGCAACCTCCGCCGTTTTGTCGAACTCTGTGCGAAACATGGATTGTACGTCTGGATCCGGGTCGGACCCTGGGCTCACGGTGAGGTACGAAATGGCGGCCTTCCGGATTGGCTGATCCGGAAATGCCCCACGCGGCAAAGTGATCCCGTCTATCTTCGCTATGTTCGTCGTTTTTATGAACAAATCAGCCAGCAAACGAAAGGATTGTTCTGGAAAGATGGTGGCCCCATCATCGGTGTTCAGATCGAGAACGAATATCACGAGCGCGGACCAGGCAAAGGTCCAGAGCACATGCTGACTCTTCTCCAGATAGCGCGCGAAGCCGGCCTCGACGCGCCCTTCTCTACCGCCACAGGCTGGGATGCCGCGGAAATTCCGCCGCAGCAATTCCTGCCTGTTTTCGGGGGATATCCCGACGCTTTTTGGAGTCGCAGCGTGCAGGAACTGCCACCGAACCCAAATTACTTCTTCACGCCCATCCGGTGCGACGAAAATGTGGACGACGATCTGCGTTCAAAACGCCCGGACATTGACGCCCGCTTCGCTTCCTTTCCTTTCCTGACGGCGGAGATGGGCGGAGGCATGGAACTGTCGTATCACCGGCGGCCCTTGCTCAGCGCAGATGACGTGGCCGCCATGACCTTGGTGAAATTGGGATCAGGTGTGACGTTGTACGGCTACTACATGTTTCACGGGGGAACCAACCCGGACGGCATGCTCACAACTTTGCAGGAATCCCAGGCCACTGGATACCCTAACGATCTACCGGTGAAATCGTATGACTACCAGGCTCCGCTCGGAGAGTACGGCCAGATGAATCCTTCGTTTCGAGACTTGAAGACGTTTCACTTGTTCCTTGATGATTTCGGTTCCAGCTTGGCCACGATGGCTCCCTATTTTCCGGACCGCATGCCAGCAAGCAAAAGCGATACCGCGACGCCTCGTGTGGCGGCGCGATTCGAGAAGAACCGCGGTTTTGTTTTCATTAATAATTACCAGCGGAACTACCCGCTTCCCGCACGAAAAGATTTTCAGGTTCGCTTGAAAACAACCACAGGCGAAATGAAGGTGCCGCGGCAGCCGACGGAAATTCCCAGCGGCGCTTACGTCATATGGCCAGTGAATCTCAATTTGGGTGGAACCGTGCTCGAGTATTCCACGACGCAACTCCTCTGCCGGTTGGAAGAGTTGAATACCTATGTATTCTTTGCCTGGCCAGGGTTACCTGCGGAATTTTCCTTCGAAACCGCTGCGGATGAGATTATCGAAGCTCCCCACGCTAGAATCGAGCGTGGAAATCATCACGTCTTTATTGACCGGGTCGAGCCAGGGAAACAGGCCGCCATACGCATCCGAAAGTCCGGAGGCCGGGAAATCCAGATCGTCCTGCTCTCCAAGGAAATGGCGGGCGATGCGTGGAAGGTCACTCTGGCGGGCCGTGACCGATTGTTGCTTTCTGCCGCTGAACTATATTTCACTTCCAATGGCGTACATCTCAGTACCACCGACCCTAGTCAGTTGGAATTCGAGATTCTCCCGAAACCCGATGTCACGCCGCAGGGATTTACCGCCTCTGGTTCTAACGGGCTCTTCGAGCAATACCAGACCCAGGTAAAGCAAGAAAAGATGAAAGCAATAGTCGAAAAACTCCGCGATGCGGACGTTCGTCCACCAGTTCGGATAGGCCAAGAAGTGGCCGAGGCGCCGGACGCCGAGGCATTCAAAGGTGCCGCCGAATGGAGTATTCAGTTTCCGACGATTACTTCACCCGCCGTGCGGAATGTTTTTCTGAGGATCACCTATGTCGGTGACATCGCCCGCGTCTACGCCGGTGGTAAGTTCATCACCGATGACTTTTATAAGGGAACACCATTGCAGATTGCGTTGCGCCAGCTTTCGGCCCCAGAAGCGGACCCGACCCTGAAACTCCAAATCCTCCCTATGAGGAAGGACACGCCGATCTACCTGCCGGCCAGCGGCCATATCTCTTTCCCTCCCTCCGGCCAAGTTGCTGATTTGAAAAAAGTTGAAGTAGTGCCGGAGTACCAAGCTGTTGCCGAGTTGGGCAAGTAAAGGGCCATCCGAAGGTTAGTCCCCATCACAATCGGGGTTGAGAACATTTCCCTGCCTACGCAGAGGGCCTGCCCTCGTGCATGCACAAAAATCGATGCACTTTATCGGCAATCCTACTTTAGGCGGATTTCTTCCCCATTGGGCAGGCCGTAGAATCCACGCAATTGGACCACGCGGACTGTTGTGTATCCGAACGTGGGGTGCAGGGAGAACGGCACATATAGAAAACCTGTCGAGGGTAAGAGGGGCGCCGCGGTGCAGTGCGGCGTCCCCGAGTATCGGGCGTTTGCGGATGTTTAGGCTATGCAGTACTTGGTGGGGTTCTCAGATTCTAGGAGGTTTAAGTGACTAATTTGCAAACTCTTCGTCGGTTTGGTTTCATCTTCTTGCTGTTGGCGGCGATCTTATTCGCTCCTCTCGCCAGGGGGCAGAACGCGAACACTGGGGAAATCAAAGGCGCCGTGATGGATCCTTCGGGAGCCGTGGTGCCGGATGTGGCGATCTCGATCAAGAACGTGCAGACCGGCATCGTCACCCCAACGACAACGAACCAGGCCGGCCTGTACGATGTTCCGTTCCTGGCGCCGGGCAGCTACACAATCAAATTCTCGAAGCAAAACTTTCGCGATTTTGTCCGCGAAGGCATTGTTCTGCAGATCCAAACCCTGGAAATTAATGCCACGCTGCAACTCGGCGTTTCCACCCAGGAAGTCGTGGTGAACGCCGCGGGGCCGCTGGTCGAAACGGAGACATCCGACCAGCACGTGGACATTAGTACCCAGGCGGTTAACGCGGCGCCTATCGTTGGCACCGACTGGCGCGCCGACATGGTTCAGCTTATTCCCGGCGTGAATGCCGGAGGAGGAACAGGCGAAGCCGACGGCCAGAGTGTCGGAGTCAACGGCACGCAGCAATACAATGTGAACTTTCTGATTGACGGGTCGGCCGCCACCGCTCCCAGGGATTACAACAGCAGCAACTACTACATGCCGCTGGACGCGATCCAGGAGGTGAGCGTCAACGCCAGCAACGCGCCCGCGCAGTATGGCAATGGTCTCACTTCCATTAACGTGATCACGAAGAGCGGGACGAACCAATGGCACGGCAGCGCGTATGAATACGATCAAAACACCGCGTTCAACGCCAGAAGCTACTACAATCATACGGGGCCAAAGTCCGTGGAGCACTGGAACGAATACGGCGGCAGCGTGAGCGGGCCGGTCATAAAGAATAAGCTGTTTTTCTTTTTCACCTACCAGCGCAACCCTTCATCTACTCCAGCTGGTGGAAACTATACTTACCCGACCGCGGCCATGGAAGCGGGGGATTTTTACGGGATCCCCGGCGCCACAGGCCCGGCCTTTAGCGCCACTGGCACGCTGCTGGCAACCCCTGACCCCGTGGCGTTGAAGCTGCAGAGCTACTTCCCCGCCACAAACGCTCCGGGATGGATTCCGGGATGCCCCGGTCCAGTGAATGTATCAGCAACCGTGGCCCAAACCTGCAGCAATAGCGCTGGATACGATTATGTCTTCGCCACCAGCAGTCCGAACAAGGACACTTGGTATACGGGCAAGGCCGATTACAATATTTCCTCGAAACAGAAACTCTCGTTTAGTTTCAACTATTTCCCCACCGTGTCGTCTTATGTCGCCCCGGATCCTCTGTACCCCAACGACGCCACGTCCTACTCCGTGGGGGATACCGACAATCTAACCGGCCAACTCTCGGACGTCTATACGTTCAGCTCGAACGTGCTGAACGAGTTTCGTCTGGGTGGAAGCCGCGAACTCGATAAGTACAAGCCGCCCTCCCTTGGTAAGAATGATCCCACAACGCTAGGCCTTGAGCCGGCCTACGGTACCAATGCTCCGGCCGACATATTTCCCAAAATCACGATTGATCAGGGAGCTGGCATTGGATGCATAGCGTTGGGCGCTGGATGTGGCGAAAACGGTAACATTGACGCCGTTCTGGGCGAGGGTGTCTACAATGTTGCCGATGTCCTCACGCTGATTCGCGGCAGACACACCATCAAGGTTGGCGGCGAGTACGACAGAATTTACCAGAACTATACGTTCTGGGGTGATCTCAGCTCGGGTAATTTCGAGTTCAACGGAGCCACCACCAATATCCCCTATGCCGACTTCCTTGCTGGCGACGTTTACGGTTGGTATGTCTACAACTACGACGCAACCAGCGCTCACAGTTGGGCTTCGGCGTTGTTCGCCAGTGACGACTACAAGGTTTCATCGCACCTCACGGTGAACTTAGGCCTGCGCTGGCAGATGCAGTCCGGCTGGAGCGTGAAAGGCGACCTGTTCGGCAATTACGACCCCTTTCTGCCCAATCCGGGCCCGTCCTGGGGACCACTTCCGTCCGGTACCCGAGGGGCCATCCTCTATGGCGGGCAGAGCGACACGGTCTATGGAGGGTCGACGAACAACATGTCGACAATCCAAAACGGCGATTATAAGGAGTTCGCGCCGCGAATTGGCGTCGCTTGGTCACCCCGCGATAAGTGGTCCGTCCGGGCCAGTTATGGTATTTTTGACGCGCCACGCGATGCCGAGAATTACACCGATGGCGCGCTCGGCCTCGGCTTCAATCCCCACGGCAGTGCTGGGTACTACGCACACGGCGTACCAGCATTCCAACTGTCAGTGGGACCCCCTGCCGGTACGGTCGTCTATCCGACCCTTCAAACGCTTTCGCCGATCCTGAGCAACGATAGCGGCGTGCAGTATTACCCGCGGAATATACCGACTACCTACGTGCAGCAGTTCCTTCTCAGTATTCAGCACGAGTTCGTTGGTGGCATCTTGCTGGACGCCAGCTACGTCTACACGCGCGGCAGGAACCTGAACTTTCAGACCGATATTGACCAGGCTCCTGCAAGCGCATTAGGAACGGTTTGCCCGGTCAGTTACACTATGCCGAACTGCGCGGGCCCTGTGCCGCAGTACACCGCCATTTCCGCCGCGCTCTACGATGGCTGGTCGAATTACAACGCACTGCAAGTGCGCCTGCAAAAGAGGATGTCGTATGGCGTGAACTTCCAAGTCAATTACGCTTTCTCGAAATCGCTCGACACCGGCACCGGCGGCGGTCACGGATCGGGCGTTGATATATACCAGAACGCTTACAATCCCGCCGACAATTACGGTCCGTCCGACTTCAACTCGACGCATACCTTGGTCGGTCAGATCGTCTACGAACTGCCGTTCGGCAGCGGGCGCCAGTTTGCCGTACACGGGCCGCTCGACTACGTGGTGGGTGGCTGGCGCGTCTCCAGTCTTTTCCAGTGGCACTCGGGGGTTCCTTTCACCCCCGTGATCCAGAGTTCCGTTGCGGATGCTCTCGATCCGGGACTAGCTTTATCCTTAGCAAATGGCTCCCATCTGTACCCCGAGACAGTTGGCAACCCAACAGTGTCGAGTCCCACACTCAACAAATGGTTTAACCCCGCGGCCTTCGCCAACCCGGCGCCTGGGACCTTTGGCAATACCGGACGGATGACCCTAGTTGGGCCAGGTTTCGCGAACGTGGGCTTGAGCATCGCAAAGGAGTTTCGCCTTCCCTGGCGGGAGGGGATGAAACTCGAAATTAGGGGTGACGCGTACAATGTGTTTAATCATATGAACTACGCGAACCCGAATGCGAACGTTGGCTACGGTACTACACCGTGTCCAACCACCAGTCCTAACGCCGGTCTCGATTTGACGGATTGCAGCGCTGGCACAATCACTGGCCCTGCGGCCTGGCCCGGGAACGGGCGCATCATGCAACTGGGCGCTCACTTTACCTTCTGAGCCCCACCGCCGAAGTTTGACTAGCCCAACCCTGCGGGGTGCGGAAACAGCTTTCCTTCCGCACCCCGCAGTTTTTTGTGGCTCGTCCAAGCAGCCAATTTCGTTCAGTCTTTCGCGCAGCGACGCCGCCCGACTTCCCCGGCTGCTCCGATCGGCATGCTGTGCTATCGTGAGAGCGTAATCCTAATAGAGAGAGACGGTGAGAAGCTCTTTGCAATTCGCCCGAAGATTCCTAACGGCAGGCTTCGTTCCCCCATGAAAGAGCCCCAACCCAGCAAGCCTCACGAATCCGCGTTACACTCTGGCGCCTCTCCGGCTGTGGTTGCGAATCGGGTCGGGAGCTTATGCGGCAGACCGCTGGTTTTGGTTCTCATGCTTCTTGCGATGGCGCTCGCAGTCAGCGCCGCGCCAACCGGAGCTTCCCGCACCGCGCAGATTCATGATCACCTTCGGAAGGCGGCCGAGTACCTCAAGGCGAACGATGCGAACTCCGCGGTTAAGGAGTTGGATGCTGTCCTGGCACTCGATCCCAAGAACGCCGAGGCGTACGCCAACTTAGGCGTGATTGCGTTCTATCAGCATGATTATCAGCACGCTTCACAATATCTGCGCAAGGCTCTGGCGATTGACCCGTCCTTGGTGAAAACGCAAGCTCTCCTGGGAATTTGCCAGGAGCGATTGGGTGACCCCGCCGCTCGGGCCGCCTTGGAAAAATCGTTTCAAAAACTGCGTGACAAGCCTTTGCGCATTCAGGTGGGCATGGAATTGGCGGGTTTGTACGATCGCGAGGGAGACCTTGACGCTACCGCAGCCGTGATGCGCTCCCTCGTCGAACTTGATCCCGAGAACGTCGATATTCTGTATGCCGCCCAGCGGGTTTATTCTGAACTGGCCGATGACACGATGAACAAACTGGCCATCGTCGGGCCACAATCCGCGCGCATGCAGCAAGTGATCGCGGAGCGCTTGATCAATGAAGGAGACCTGAAGGGCGCCACCGAGCACTACAGGAAGGCGCTGGAGATCAACCCGCGACTGCCAGGCGTGCGCTACGAACTGGCCGAGGCCATCCTCGAGTCGTCGCCCGACGACCCTCAGGCGCAGGCCGAGGCAGAAAAGGAACTGGAAACTGCCGTGAAGTTCGATGGCGAAAGTGCAAAGACGGAATGCCTGTTTGGAAGGATTGCCTTTCGGCGCAACGAGCTGGATAGTTCCTACGCTCACTACGAGCGTGCTTTTGCATTGAATCCGCGGGAGGTAGAGGCCCAAGTCGGTCTTGGCCGTGTGCTGATGGTCACAGAGAAGCCCCAGGAAGCCCTGAAGTATTTGCGTATGGCCGTTCAATCGGATCCTCTGAACGGCGAAGCGCACTATCGGCTGGCAACGGTTTGCAGAAAACTTCAGTTTAAAGACGAAGCTGAGAAGGAGTTTCGGCTGTCTCGGGAAATAAACCAGACGAAAACGCAACTCAGGGAGCTATACAGGCAGATGAACAAGAAACCCAAAGCCGAGGAGGAGCAAATCCCCGATGCGGGACCCTGAGAACTAATGCATCTCCCTCGGCGACCCCTTTCCTCGCCGTTCTCTGTGATCTTTCTCGACTCCTACCTTAGTTGGATTGCGCCAGCGAATCACGAAGATAAGATCTTCGCATCAGATGTTTGGATAGTTGGAGTGGCAGGCCTTTGACAAGCGGGCTCCGGGCCACCGACATGGGGTGAGAGGAATGGTGCCGAAACTACCACGATTTCTCTTGTGCTGTATCATTTTCCTTCTCGGCCTCTCGTACGTTTATGCATGTGGGGGCGGCTCCTCGGGGGGCTCGCCTCCTCCGCCGGTCATCACTCAGCCACCAACCTTCACCAAGGCCTTCGCAGTGGCCTACATGGCGCTAAATGGTACAACCTCCCTGACCTTTACGCTTTCCAACCCAAACACCGAGGCCTCTTTGAGTGGGATCGGCTTTACGGACACGATGCCTGCCGGGCTGATGGTCGCGACGCCCAACGGTCTGACCGGCGCCTGCGGCGGCGGCGCGATAACGGCGGTCGCGGGGTCAGCTAGCGTCAGCCTGTCGGGCGCGACACTCGCTGCCGGCACCACGTGCAGCTTTACGGTGAATGTGTCCGCGGTTGCCGCGGGAATGCAAAACAACGCGACCACCGCGGTGACCTCAACAGAGGGAGGAAGCGGTGGAAAAGCCACAGCCTCGATCACTGTCACAAACCAAAGCCAGCAGCCGGCGCAACCCACTGATATCACCCCGACCAACCTTGACATCTACTACATCCTGAATCAGAACGATGGTTTGCAGGCCGATCTCAACAATGGCTCAACCTCGACCGGTGATCACATCGTCGTGCAACAGCGCAGCTTCACGAGCCTGAGCCAAAGATGGGAATTGACGAAGCTGACGGGTGCCCTTTGGCAGATTGGAAATACCTCAAATGGATTGTGCCTCGATAGCGCCAGCAGCTCCGGGGTAACGTATGTCGTGCAGAATGCCTGTGCAGCCGCGACCACCGTGACGCAGCAGTGGAACCTGGCGCCTACAAGCAATGGCTACTACACGATTTCCAATGAGAGTACGGGTCTTCTGATGGATGTGGGCACGGCGTGCGTGGCGGCAGGCGCCTGTCTGACTCAGACTACGCTCTCCGGGTCTGCCACGCAGAGCCAACAATGGTTGTTGCGCCCCGCCTTCTTCCGTGGTGTGGACAATGCCTTGTTGGAGAAGCAGGAGGCTGCTCGCGCGGCGTACGGCGTGCCCTGGTGGAAAGATGCGGGTCAGCAGCAGGACGTACTGCAGATTCTCAAGAACCACGGCGTCAACATGGTGCGCTTGCGGCCAAGCTCCGTGCCACCTTACGTGAATGTGTCCCAGGTTGGGTGCAGCGCCAGCACTTCGTGCTACGGGGAAACCGAAGCGCAGGACCTGGACCTGGCAAAACGCGTGAAGAACCTGGGTATGAGCCTGCAACTGACTCTGCTGTTTGATGGCGCCAGCTCCGCTAGCGTTCCCTCGGCGTGGACAGCCGACACCTCAACTCAACTTCAGACGGACCTCTACAACTATGTCAAAGCTGAAATCATGGCGTACCGCCAAGCGGGGACCATGCCCGACATGGTGGCGGTTGGCAACGAAGTGAATGGCGGATTCCTCGGACCTCCAGGGAGTCTGACGACCTCTACTTTCCCACAATTTGCGCTCCTGCAAATACAGGCCATGCAAGCGGTTAAGGACGCCGCGGCCGATACAACAATTGGCCCGGCCATCCCAGCCCCACTCACCTGCATCCACATCACACCCGACTGGGATCTAACTAATTTCTTCACACTCGCGAACCAAAATAACATTCCTTACGACGCCATCTGCCAGAGCTACTATCCCTTCTATCACGGCCCGCTGACCGATGCGCAGGCTACCGCGTCCAACCCCAACAACCAACCGGTCGAGCAAGACGTTCTCGTTAACGCCGCCACTAGCATCGGCAAGCCAATCTTGATTCTGGAGACCGGCGAACACTACGAAAATGGATTTGGGTCAAACGATCCCTGGTACACTCCGCCGAGCCCGCAACTGCAGAATCAATTCCTGCTGGATCTGCGGACCGTGGTCACGGCACTGCCGAACAACCTGGCTATGGGCGTTGCCTACTGGGACGCAGCAGGCGTGAATGTACCCAATTTGAGCGGTGGATTTGTCAACAGTGACAATCTGCCGGACGCATTCTACGGTTGGAGTGGCCTGACTCTGTTTGACAATGCCGACAGCTCAGGAACCACCAATGTGAACGATCCAAACTACTCGACGCCGCTCGAGGCGCTTGACGCGCTAGGGAATCCCTAAGGAGCAGACTGGATTCTGCTTGAAGAGTACCACAGTATCGGACGAGTCCATACGGTTCGGCGACGGGGAATGGTTCTTGCCCATAGGTATTCCGCGGGTCAGGAGGCGTTCATAGAACATGAACAAGATAGGCTGCATTGCCTTTTTGACGCTATTGTTGATTGTGCAAGGCACGCCTCTGCGCGCTTCCGAGTATGCTGTTGGCGCTGATCTGTCCTTTCTAAAGCAGGCGGAGGACGGCGGCAAGGTCTTCAAGGACAACGGCGTCGCCAAGCCCGGCTTGGAGATTTTCAAGGATCATGGCTACAACTGGATTCGCCTGAGGCTGTTCCACACACCCACCGAACTTCCCAATAATCTCGAATACACTATTGCACTCGCTCAAGCAGCCAAGAAGCTGGGTTATCATTTCCTGCTCGACTACCACTATTCGGACACTTGGGCCGACCCAGGCAAGCAATTCCTTCCAAAAGCCTGGGAAGGGATGTCGCATGCCCAGTTGGTCAAAGCCGTGTTCGAATATACCAAGCAGACGATCTCTGCATTCCGCGAGGCTGGAGTGCTTCCGGACATGGTGCAGATCGGCAATGAAGTCGTCAATGGCATGCTCTGGCCGGATGGGCGCTTGCCTGACAATTGGGACAACTTCGCGGATCTGGTCAAAGCTGGAATTGCCGGGGTGGAAGCGGGGAAGGGAGATGCGGTGCGCCCTCAAATCATGATCCACATCGATCGCGGCGCCGACAAGATTCGGACCAAGTATTTCTTCGACAAGCTCAATTCCTATCATGTGAACTATGACGTCATCGGCCAGTCTTACTATCCTTGGTGGCATGGCAGCCTGAACGATCTTCGCGAAAACATGTTTTTTATGGCGCGCGAGTACAAGAAGGACATCATCGTCGTGGAGGCCGCCTACAACTGGATGCCGGCCGAGTACACGAAGCGGGCCGGACCGTTTCCAGAAACGCCCGAAGGACAAAAGCAGTTTCTCGAAGAAGTGAACCGTGTCGTACAAGAAACCCCAGATGGCCGCGGCAAAGGCGTATTTTGGTGGGAGCCGGCCGTGATCGGCCCGCTGGGTTCTCGAGGATTCTTCGACGAAGCTGGCAACGCCCTTCCAGTGATGACCACATTTGATAGGTACACGCGGCATTGAGAGGACGAAAGATGAAGAGACACATCTCGTCGGCGGTCGCCGTTAACCGGCGCGACCTTATCAAACAGGTCAGTATGGCCGCGCTCGTCTCAGCGATTGGCTCTACGCGGTCAGGTTTCGCGCTAACCCCCTTCGATGGTGTTGCTCCAAGAGTCCGCGAGAGTTTTGACTTCGGCTGGAAGTTTTGCAAAGGTGACATTCCGGAGGCGCAGCATTTCGAATTCTCCGATGCGAATTGGAAAAATGTGGCCCTGCCCCACGATTGGAGCATCGAAGGTCCTTTCGGCGAGAAGGAGCCAGCAGGGGCTTCAGGAGGGTATCTGCCGACCGGTATTGGCTGGTACCGGAAACATTTTCGTTTGCCCGACTTGCACAAGGCCAAGCAGATCACCATTGAGTTCGACGGGGTCTACCAAAATAGCGAGGTTTGGATCAACGGCCACTATCTCGGTAAACGCCCCTATGGGTACATCCCCTTCTTCTACGATCTCACGCCGCATATCACTTTCGAGGCCGAGAACATAATGGCCGTCAAGGTGGATAACTCCCGCCAGACGAACTGCCGCTGGTATTCGGGGTCTGGTATATACAGGCACACCTGGCTGCTCTCGATGAATAGAGTCCACGTCGCCCACTGGGGCACGTTCGTTACGTCACCCTTTGTATCCAGGGATGCAGCGACGCTTCAGATCAAAACCACGATCAAGAATGAGGGAAACAATTCTGCTTCTTGCACTCTGACCACTAACATACTCGACGCAGAGGAGAAGGCCATCCAGAGCGCGGAGTCAAGCCAGGAAATCGCTGCCAACGGAGAGTATGAATTCGTTCAGCAAGTGAGGGTGATGAACCCCCACCTTTGGTCCGTGGGCGATTCTTACTTGTACAAGGTGCACAGCACAGTTCACGAACAAAACCAAGTCATCGACGAATACGATACACCGATCGGCATCCGCGAAGCCATCTTCGATGCCGACAAGGGATTCCTGTTGAACGGCGAGCGCGTGAAGCTGAACGGAGCCTGCCTCCACGTTGAGGCCGGTTGTGTGGGAGCCGCTGTGCCGGAGCGAGTCTGGCAGCGGCGGCTGGAAATTTTGCAGGAAATGGGCTGTAATGCCATTCGCACGAGCCACAATCCCTACGCCGCGGAATTCCTGGACTTATGCGACCGCATGGGTTTCCTGGTGATGAACGAGGCCTTCGACGAATGGAAGGTGCCCAAGGGCCAAATCGGTCCCAATGGCTACAGCAATTACTTCGACGAATGGTTCGAAAGTGACGTGCGTAACTTCGTCCGACGCGACCGCAACCATCCCTCGGTTGTACTGTGGAGCGCTGGCAACGAGGTTGGCGATCAGGGCGCTGCACAGGGATCTGAGACTCTCGGAAAGCTACTGAAAGTGTTTCATGCGGGAGACCCCACGCGTCCCGTCACGGTCGGCTGCGATCACATCGCTTCGGAACCCATCTCTGACGCTGCGCGCCCGGAATTTCTCGCCCTTCTCGACGTCGTCGGCTACAACTATGTGGACCGCTGGCGCGACAGAAAGGAAAAATACTACAGCGTCGACCGACACGCGTTTCCGCAGCGGCGCTTCATCGGTACGGAAAGCGAGTCAATGGGCGGCATCAGAGGCGATTATCGCGGCCTGTTTCCAAGTGAGGCGCCCGGAGAATTCCTCCGCCTTCTGGTTGGGAGAAACATCGATGTGGAACAGTTGTGGAAGTTTGTTCGCGTACACGATTACGTTGCCGGCGATTTCATGTGGACGGGCATTGATTACTTGGGCGAAGCACGGTGGCCGATGAAAGGCTCGTCCTCCGGCGTCATCGATACATGTGGTTTCAAGAAAGATGGTTTTTATTTCTATCAGAGTCAATGGATCGGTAAGCCCGTTCTGCATATCTTTCCACATTGGAATTGGGAGGGTAAAGAAGGCAGCATCATACCGGTAACTTGTTTCACGAATTGCGACACGGTCGAATTGTTTGTGAACGGCCGTTCCTACGGGGTGAAAGGCTATGCTTTCCCCCGATTGGGCATGGAAGGCAGATACGGCAATTACCCGGATCGCGTCAAAGCCACTCGAACCACCGCCGACCTACACTTGGCGTGGGATGTGCCGTATGAGCCTGGCATCCTGAAAGCGGTAGGAATTAAGGACAGAAAAATCGTCGCCACAACCGAGGTCTCCACAACGGGCGAGCCGACTGCTATAGGCTTGTCGGCGGATCGAGAATTCATCAGCGCGGATAGGCGCGATGTGGCTCACCTCACAGTGCAGATCTTGGATGACAAGGGCAGGGTAGTGCCGAATGCGGACGATGCGATCACTTTCGGCCTAGAAGGCGAGGGATCGCTCCTCGGAGTGGACAATGGAAACCCGGGGAGTCACGATGACTACAAATCCAATACTCGAAGAGCATTCAATGGACTGTGTCTGGCCATCGTGCAATCGACTGGCAGACCGGGTCGGATTCGGGTCACAGCGGCTTCGCCCACCCTCAAATCAGCGAGTGTGATCATCGCAACGAGGGTGTGATCGGCGAAACGGTTCGATTGGCGTAACGGGAAGACGGAAAACTTAAAAATCTCGCAGCAGATCGCATTTATAGAGTTGTTGAAGGGAACGGTATTCAGAACGCAAGGCCCTTGCCACGGTTAGTTTGTCACAAGTCACCTGCGTTATTGATTTCTTGCATATCGTTTATGGAATGGGCAGCCAGGATATGGGAAGCGAACGGGCCGACGTTGCTGCGAGCCGTGATTCCCAATCCCGCGACTACTCAGGCCCACATTCCAGTCAGGCTGGGGCTGACCGCTCCAAACTTGCGCTTGGCCGACCACCGGCCCCGGTCGTCATGCCGCTCTTCAGGAGCCCCTCCACTCGCGCTTCGTCCTGCTCCTGTTCGCCGTCAGCGGAAATGGGAGTGAGTTGAGGGGATTAATAAGCTACAGGTTTTGTGCTTTTCGGTTCACCCAGCAGGCGCTAGGATGCGCAGGAAGAAGGGTGAACCATGGAAGAGGAACTGAGGAAGAAGCAGGAGCAGGACGAAGCGCAAGTGGAGTATGGAAGTGAGGAGAGAGGGCCAGTCCTGCCCTCGGGCAGGACTGGCGGGCGCCGGGGAGAGACGGCGCGGCAAGAAGACCTTGTAAAAGGCACCCACATACCCATAGTGCTGCACCGAACGCTCCTGCTCCGGGGTGAGGTTGTCCAGATTCCAGTTCATGGCTGGAGGTTAGCGCTTGCCGATCCCGTGCGCAATGGTACGGTACCTTCGGGGTTACTGCGCCGGGCTATAGGCACCGCGACGGCGGCATGGGCGACCGCCGCCTAGAAGACAGACTACGCTCGTGATATACATTTGATATGCCCAAAACAACCGGTGGTCGCAATGGGTCGACGCAACACTCAGCACGGACCCAACTTACAGTGAAAACAAAGGCTAACACCGCTTGCTAGGGTTAGGTCAGCCGGAACACTACCCTGGCTAGGTTTTGACCGAG
>Ga0074044_10001098_pt1 | contig 24900 bp, 17 predicted proteins | sample BogForMeECP23OM1_FD_94443 | JGI IMG/M metagenome (GOLD analysis project Ga0074044, IMG submission 94443) | Bog forest soil microbial communities from Calvert Island, British Columbia, Canada - Bog Forest MetaG ECP23OM1 | ecosystem: Environmental > Terrestrial > Soil > Wetlands ... | reverse complement strand
CTGTTTTCCCGAGGAGTGCATCCCACCATGACTACCGGACAGAAGAACAGTTTCGGCGCCCGCGGGGCGCTGCGCGCGGGCGGCCGCGAATTCCAGATCTTTCGCCTGACGGAACTCGAGAAGCGCGGCGTGGGCCAGGCGTCGCGACTCCCGTTTTCGCTGAAGGTGCTGCTGGAAAACCTGCTGCGGCACGAAGACGGCGCGTTTGTGAAGGCGGGCGACGTCGAAGCGCTGGCCCGATGGAATCCGGCCAGGACGGGCCAGCAAAAAGAAGTGAACTTCATGCCCGCGCGCGTGCTGATGCAGGATTTTACGGGAGTGCCGGCGGTGGTGGACCTGGCGGCGATGCGCGATGCCATGCGCGCCATGGGCGGCGACCCGAAGAAAATCAATCCCCTGCTGCCCGTGGACCTGGTGATTGACCATTCCGTGCAAGTGGACGTGTTTGGGCAGAACCAGGCCCTGCTGCTGAACACGGAAATCGAATTCCAGCGCAACCGTGAACGCTACGTGTTCCTGCGCTGGGGTCAGAAGTCGTTCCGGGATTTCCGCGTGGTGCCGCCGGGCACGGGCATCTGCCATCAGGTAAACCTGGAATACCTGGGGCGGACGGTGTTCACCCGCGAAGCGGAGGGCGCGACGTTTGCTTTTCCGGACTCGCTGGTGGGGACCGACTCGCACACCACGATGATCAACTCGATCGGCGTGTTCGGCTGGGGCGTGGGGGGGATCGAAGCGGAGGCTGCCATGCTGGGCCAGCCGCTCTCCATGCTGATTCCCGATGTGGTGGGCTTCAAGCTGCACGGGCGGCTGCCGGAAGGCTCGACGGCCACAGACCTGGTGCTGACCGCGACGCAGATCCTGCGGAAGAAGGGCGTGGTGGGGAAATTCGTCGAGTATTACGGCACAGGCCTCTCGAGCCTGAGCGTGCCCGACCGCGCGGTGCTCTCGAATATGTCGCCGGAATACGGCGCGACCATGGGATTTTTCCCGGTGGATGCGGAGACGCTGGCCTATCTGCGGTTTTCCGGGCGCGAAGAGGAGCACGTGCAGCTCGTGGAAGCCTACGCGAAGGAGCAGGGCATCTTCCGCACGGACGCAACGCCCGACCCGGTATTCACGGACACGCTGGAGCTGGACCTCTCGACCGTGGAGCCGACGCTGGCGGGGCCGAAACGCCCGCAGGACCGCGTGCTGCTGCGCGAGGCCAAGCCGGCCTTCCTGAAATCGCTGGAAGGCGCTCCGGCGAAGCAGGCGAAGGTGAAATCGAACGGCGACCTCTACGAGTTGGGGCACGGGTCGGTGGTGATTGCGGCGATCACGAGCTGCACGAACACCTCGAACCCGTCGCTGATGATCGGCGCGGGCCTGGTGGCGAAAAAGGCGGTGGAGCGCGGGCTGACCACAAAGCCGTGGGTGAAGACGAGCCTCGCGCCGGGCTCGAAGGTGGTGACGGATTACCTGGAAGCCGCGGGGCTGACGAAATATCTGGACGCGCTGCGGTTCAACCTGGTGGCCTACGGCTGCACCACGTGCATCGGCAACAGCGGGCCGCTGCCGGAACCGGTGGCGGCGGCGATCAAAGACAATGGGCTGATCGCCGTCAGCGTGCTCAGCGGGAATCGAAATTTCGAGGGACGCATCAATCCGCTGGTGCGCGCGAACTATCTGGCTTCGCCGCCGCTGGTCGTGGCCTACGCGCTGGCCGGGCGCATGGATTTCGACATGGCCACGGAGCCGCTGGGGCACGACGCGAAAGGGCAGGCCGTCTATTTGCGGGAGATCTGGCCGACACCCGCGGAAGTCGAACAGGCGGTGCGCGCGGCGGTGACCACGGCGATGTTTCGAAAGGAGTACGGCGACGTGTTTACCGGGCCGGAGGAGTGGCGCAAGGTGCCGGTGCCGGAGGGCGAGCTGTACGCGTGGGACACCGCGTCGTCGTACATCCAGAACCCGCCGTACTTTGAAGGCATGGCCCGAACGGCCGGCGCCCTGAGCGACATACACGGGGCGCGCGCGCTCGCGGTGCTGGGCGACAGCGTGACCACGGACCACATTTCGCCCGCAGGCAGCATTGCCGTGGATTCGCCCGCCGGGAAATATTTGATTTCACTGGGCGTGAAGCCGGGGGACTTCAACTCCTACGGGGCGCGGCGCGGAAATCATCAGGTGATGATGCGCGGAACGTTTGCAAACATCCGGCTGAAGAATGCGCTGGCGCCGGGGACGGAGGGCTGGTGGACGGTGCACGTGCCGTCGGGCGAAAAGATGACCATCTACGACGCGGCCATGCGCTACAAACAGGAGAAAACGCCGCTGGTGGTGATCGGAGGGAAGGAATACGGCTCGGGGTCGTCGCGCGACTGGGCGGCCAAGGGGACGCTGCTGCTCGGCGTGCGCGCGGTGCTGGCGGAGAGCTTTGAGCGCATTCACCGGTCGAACCTGGTGGGGATGGGGGTACTGCCGCTGGAGTTTTTGCCCGGAGAGAACCGCGAATCGCTGGGGCTGACCGGTTTCGAGACCTTTGAGGTGACCGGCCTGGCCGAGGGGATTGCGCCGAGGAAGAAGGTAACGGTGCACGCGGCAGATGCGAAGGGACCGGCGAAGACGTTTGCTGCCGTGGCGCGGATTGATACGCCGGAAGAGGTGGAATACTACCGAAACGGGGGGATTCTGCCGTTTGTACTACGCAAAATGGCGTAAGACCCATTTCAAGGCACGCGCTTCGTCCTCGCGGTTCACGCACTTCTCTGACTAACCATCTGACTAGATTGTGAGGTAGGATTGTTGTGGGGGAGGTGGATCATGGCCAAATGGCAGCTCCAACAGGCCAAAGCGAGGTTCAGCGAATTTCTGGATGCGGCCCTCAAGAAAGGTCCCCAGATTGTGACACGCCGAGGCGTGGACGAAGCCGTGCTCGTTCCCATGGACCAGTGGAAGCGCCTGGAACAGGAATCCCGCCCCAGCCTGAAGGCCCTGCTCCTCGGCCCAGGCCCTCGCTTTGAGGACCTGGTTCCACGGCGACGCAAGATTCGACGGCGACCGGCGGTGGAGTTCGAATGACTCGGTACCTGCTGGACACAAATGTCATTTCCGAATCGCGCAAGCGAAAACCCCACGGCGCTGTCACTGCCTGGATGGCTGGACTTCGTGCGGACCAAATTTATGTGTCGGCGGTATCCATTGGAGAACTGCAGCGGGGGATCGAGAAAACACGAAAACAGGATGCCAGCAAAGGACAGGAGCTTGAGGATTGGCTGGACCAGCTCCACTCCACCGCGAGTGTGCTGCCCATGGACGCCGCATGCTTTCGCGAGTGGGCCAAGCTCTTGGAGGGAAAAGCGGAGAACTTGCAAGAGGACGCGATGATCGCCGCAACGGCCCGGGTGAACGGACTGACCGTAGCAACAAGAAATAGCAAGGATTTCGAGGCGCTCGGTGTGGCATTCCTCAATCCCTTCCGTTCGGGGTCGCAAGCCTGATGTGTGCAGGTGACGCCGGCTTGCTGTGGCGGGCACAGGCTGGAAGCCGGCGCTCGATCGTTCAGCGGCGGTCGAGGGCGGGATGGCGGACGTCGCGGCCGACGACCATGAAGATGACGTCCTCGGCGATGTTGGTGGCGTGGTCGGCGATGCGCTCCAGGTTTTTGGCCACCAGGATCAGCTCGAACGCGGGGAAAACCACCGCAGAATTCTCCATCATGTAGGTGAGCAGTTCGCGGAAGATCTGGTTGCGGAGCGAGTCCACCACGTCGTCGCGAGACAGGACGTTGCGGGCGAGCTCGACGTCGCGGCGGACCAGCGCGTTCAGGCTGTCGCGCACCATCTCTTCGGCGATTTCGCTCATGCGCGGCAGGTCCACGTAGGGCTTGACGCGCGGGTGGCGCAGGATGCGCAGGGCAGACTGGGCGATGTTGACGGCCTGGTCCCCGATGCGTTCGAGGTCGCCGTTGATGCGTGACATGGCAATGGCGAAGCGCAGGTCTCCGGCCATGATTTGCTGCAAAGCCAGCAGCTTCACCACGCGCTCGTCCACCTCGATCTGCATCTCGTTGATGGCCGACTCTTCCTCGATCACGCGGTTAGCCAGGTCTTTTTCGCCGTCGAGGACGGCTTGCACGGACTGATGGACGGCGCGCTCGGCGAGCGAGCCCATCCACACGAGGCGCTCCTTCAATTCCTCCAGCTCTTTTTCGAAGTGACGTTCCATCGCGCGACTCCTTATCCGAACCGGCCAGTGATGTACGCCTCTGTCCGTGGATCGGAGGGCGTGGTGAAGAGCTGCTCGGTGGACTGGAACTCGACCAGGTGGCCTTCCAGCATGAAGGCGGTCAGATCGCTCGAGCGCGCGGCCTGCTGCATGTTGTGGGTGACGATGACCATCGTGCAGTTGTCCTTCAGGCCGAACAGCAACTCTTCAATCTTGGCCGTGCTGATGGGATCGAGGGCGGAGCACGGCTCGTCGAGAAGGAGGACCTCCGGGTCCACGGCCAGCGCGCGTGCGATGCACAGACGCTGCTGCTGGCCGCCGGAGAGGGCGTAAGCGGACTTGTGGAGCGAGTCTTTCACCTCATCCCACAGAGCCGCGCGGTGCAGGCTGCGTTCCACGGCGTCGGCGATTGAGCCGCGGTAGCCGTTCACGCGCAGGCCGTAGGCCACGTTGTCGAAAATGGATTTGGGGAACGGGTTGGGGCGCTGGAAGACCATGCCAATCCGGCGGCGCAGGCGGGTGACGTCCTGGTCCAGGACGCTTTCGCCGTCGAGCAGGATCTGACCCTCGATCCGCGAGATCTTAACAGTTTCATGCATGCGGTTCAGGGTGCGCAGCAGCGTGGATTTGCCGCAGCCCGAGGGCCCGATGAGAGCGGTGACCCGGTGGATGGGGACGGAGAAAGAAACGTCGAAGAGCGCCTGCTTTGCGCCGTAGTAGAAATTGAGGCTGCGAACTTCCATTCGGATTTTCATGCCCGCGAGGGGGTCGCGGACATCGGGCGGCGCGGCATTCGGCGCCGGTTTCTGCGCTGCTCCTACGGCGGCGTTCATGCGGAGATCCACAAAACTTACCTCGGAACCGAAGTCCCGCGGGAGAGCACGCCCCGCGCGATGATATTCGTCAACAGAATCATGCCCAGCAGCACCAGGCCGGCGGCCCAGGCCTGCCGGTGCCAATCATCATAAGCCGAAATCGCATAGGTGTAGACGACATAGGGGAGCGAGGCGGTGGGCTGGTTCCAGCCGGGGCTCCAGTATTGGTTGCCGAGGGCGGTGAACAACAGGGGCGCGGCCTCCCCGGCCACGCGCGCCAGCGAGAGCAGGATGGCGGTGAGGATGCCGCGGTAAGCCGCGGGAACCACAACCGAAACGATCGTTCTCCATTTGCTCGCGCCCAGGGCCATGGCGCCCTCGCGCAACGGAACGGGCACGCCGCGGAGGAACTGCTCGGTGCTGCGCAGCGTGATGGGAATCATCATGATGCCCAGGGCGAAGCCCCCGGCCAGAGTCGAAAAATGCTTCATCCTCAGGACCATCAGGCTGTAGGCGAAAATGCCGATGACGATGGAGGGCACGCCATTCAGCAGGTCAGCCGTATATTGGATGACAAAGGCCGAGAACTTGCCGCTGAATTCGGCCATGTAAATGCCCCCAATCACGCCGATGGGCACGCCGATGAGCGAAGCGAGGAAAAGAAGTTTCATGCTGCCCACGATGGCGTTGGCCATGCCCCCGCCCGTTTCCCCGACCGGCTTGGGGAGCTGCGTGAAGAAATTGAGATTGATGGACGAGCCGCCGTTCCACACCAGGCATCCGAGAATGAAGAAGAGCACGCCCACGACGACGAGGGCGCACAGCGAGGTGAGGCTCAGCATCACATGGCTGATCCCCTTGCGGAAGATCCGGTGACCGCGGCCGGCCCAGTCGCTCATGCGGGGGAACCTCCGCGGCGCGCGGTGAGCAGGATGAGAAGACGGGCGAGCCCGTTCAAGATGAAAGTGACCAGGAAAAGCACCAGACCCAGCTCGATCAGCGCCTGGAGATAGGTGTCGCCGGTGGCCTCGGTGAATTCATTGGCGATCACGGCGGCAATCGAGTAGCCGGGAGCGAGCAGCGAGGCGTTGATCTGGTTGACGTTGCCGATCACCATGGTCACTGCCATGGTCTCGCCGAGCGCCCGGGCCAAAGCCAGGAACACGGAACCAAGGATCCCGGGGAGAGCGTAGGGGACCACAACCTTCCAAGTGGACTCCCAGCGCGTGGCGCCGAGCGAAAGAGCGGCCTCACGCTGGTCGGTGGGGACCGCAAGCAGCACTTCGCGCGACACGCTGACGATGAACGGCACGATCATGATCGTCAGCACCAAACCCGCGGCAAGAAAACTCACGCCGTAACACGGTCCCTTGAATAAGGGCAGAAACCCGAGTTTGTCCATCAGCTTCGGAGCGAGTTCCGTGCGGACGAAGGGCACGACCACGAAGATGCCAAGAAGACCGTAAATCACGCTGGGGACCGCGGCCAAAAGTTCGATGAAAAACGTAAGCATGTCGGAGATTTTCGGCGGCGCCAATTCCGCGAGGAAAATGGCGGCGCCTAGCCCCAGCGGAACGCCCAGCAGGAGCGACAGGACGGAAGTCACCAGAGTTCCGTAGATGAACGGAGCCGCTCCGAACTGTTCGGCAACCGGATCCCAAACCCTGCCCGAGAAGAAAGAGAGCCCAAACTTCGCGCGCGGGAGCGCAGAGTTATCCCACAGCGTGATGACCAGCATGGTCGTAATCAGCAGGATGCTGGCGGCAAAGACAAAAGTGATGGCGTGGGCCACCTGGTCGCCCTGCACCAGGCGCGCCAAGAATGAACGCCGGGCCGCTTGCGGCCCCGCGCCCATCCCCGCGCTGGTGGTCGTTGCCATGTCCGCGGTTCAGTTGATCTTGCTGATGGCTTTCTCTTCTGCTTTGATGACTTCCTTCGGCAGGGGAGCGTAGCCGAGGCCCTCGGCGTACCCTTGGCCGTCGCTCAGCATCCACTTCAGAAAATCCTTGATCGCGTTTTTCTTGGCGGCATCGGGAATCGTTGTCGGAATCAGCAGCCATGTGAAGCTGGAGATGGGGTAGGAGGCCTTGCCGGGGGCATTGGTGATGGAGACGCGGAAATCCGCGGGCATGCTCTTGGCCGTCCCAGCGGCGGCGGCTGTGACGGAAGCCAGGTCGGCTTTGATGAAAGCGCCTTCCTTGTTCTGCACCTTGCCATAAGGGAGCTTGTTCTGCACGGCGTAAATCAGCTCGACGTAGCCGATCGAATTGGGAAGGTTCTTGACCTGCCCGGAGACGCCCTCATTGCCTTTCCCTCCGATGCCCACAGGCCAGTTGACGGAGGCATCGCGCCCCACCTTGGTTTCCCACTCCTTGCTGACCTTGCAGAGGAAATCCACCCAGATGTATGTGGTGCCGCTGCCGTCGGAGCGATGCACCACAACGATATCCTGGGACGGGAGATTCACCCCTTTGTTGGCGTTAGCAAGTTCCGGGTCATTCCACTTGGTGATGTGGCCGAGAAAGATTCCGGCGAGAGCGGCCTGGGTGAAATTCAGCTCAGCATTTACTCCGGGTATATTGTAAGTGGGAACGTCGCTGCCAAGCACGGTCGGGAAATGCAGCACCCCCGTCTTGACCTGCGCCATCTGTTCGTCCTTCATCGGCCCGTCGGAAGCGCCGAAGTCCACGGTGCCGGCAATCACCTGGCGGATGCCCCCGCCGGAACCGATGGACTGGTAATTGATCTGGATATTGGGATTCTTTTGTTTGTACACATCGAACCACTTCGAATAGATGGGATAGGGGAACGTGGCGCCTGCCCCATTGAGCAGGATGGTCCCCGATTGTGCCCCGACCGTGAGCGCCAAGCCCAGACTGAGCGACCCGATCCGCGCAAACCTTTTCATTTGGTTGCAGTCCTCCTAGGACGGCCCATTCTGAAAGGGCTTTGTTACAACTCTGTTACAACGTCGGGAAATTGGGATGAACGAGCGCGAGGCAGACAATTCCTGCTGCCAACTGTAAGTGCGCGAATTCGAGAGGCGGATCAGGGTCGCCGGCGCGCCGGGCCCAAACGGGAGATGGCGGAACGGCACATTCCGGCTCCCTTTCCTTGATTTCGGCTGCAGGGTGCCGCTATCATGACGGGCAGGTGGCAACCCTGAAGCCTTCTGTCGGCCTCACAGGTAGTAGAGGAAGCCGGAAGACCTGACCAAACCCCACAATGGGAATTAATCGTCCAGGCCGGGGAAACACTTCGCGGGGCAGATCGGCGCCGCGAACATCGGCCCTTCTTCTGGTGGCTGCCGTGGTGTTGTTCGGAGCCACGTGGGCAAAGGCATCGCGGTACGATTTGCGCGCAGTTCCGTCCCCGCACTTCTCGAAGTCCGTCAAAATTGCGCGCGTTTTATGCCTCCATTGGCTCGGTGACGAGACCGACGCATTAGCAGCCGCGAATTCCGAGTTGCCCGAACCAGGCTGGAGCGGAATCGCACCGCTGCCCTCTCCGGAAACAGCCGCCGGAGCCACCTCTCTCCCCTTCCCGCGTTTTCGCGCACCTCCCACTGCTGCCTAGTTCCTGCCCGCTCTGCCTCGCAACGGGAAAGTTCCCGCTGCGGGCCGGGAGCGTCACGGGTTTCCGCTGACGTTCGGAAGCCGCAAAGCAATCAGAATGGGAACCCAGTTGGATCTTTCTCGCGATACCGGGGGGAAATCCCTCCAAAGGAGAAGTTCATGAGAACTCAGACATGCAGGATTCGGGGCGGTCTGGTCGCAGTGTTCTCTCTTCTTGCACTCTTTCTGGCAGCAACTCCGGATGGGGCCGCGCAATCCGGCAAAGGGGCCACCGAGGAGCAGGTGAAGGTGGTAGGCCACCTGGTGTTGCCGGGAATCCATGTGAATTCGATGTTTACGCAAAGCCGGAACGGCAAACATTACCTCTATCTCCATCGCCCGACCCGGCAAGCGTTTGCGCTGGTGGATGTGAGCAAGCCGGAAAAGCCAGTGCTGATGGAGAAAGCCACATTGACGGAGGCTCCTCAAGCACGGGTGGATGTGAACCCGGCCAACCCGACCCTGGCCATTGCAGTAGCCCCCGAGGGGCAGGAGGCTGCCACTGTGGTTCAGACGAAGTCCGGGGAGACAGCACCCGCCGTGGTGCTGCCGACGGAAACGATCAAGCTGCTGGATCTGAGCGTCCCCAAACACCCCCGGACGTTGAAAACGTTTACGGGAGTGACCAGCATGCTCCCGGACGACAACCGAAAGCTGATTTACATCGTGAATAACGAAGGGCTCTGGATTGTCCGCCACCAACAATCGCGCCCCATGCCTTTGTGCACCACTGAAGATGCGCTGATCCAGGATCCGAATTGCCAGTAACAAAGGAAGAACCACGGGCGGTTGTTCAATCAGTTGGAATGCTTCGAAGCGGTGAGACCGTGAACCGCTGGGCCGCTCACACGTGGAGGAGGCCGCACGCCAGGCCGTGCGGGCCCCTCCCCTGCGCCGGCCGGCAGGGCAAATGGAGTGGTGGGTAGTTTGCGCCGTCCGCTCGGACGGACCCGACGCAGGCGAACTGGCGCGATCAATGGCGAGGAGTGGTCGTTTCGTGTATTTTTCCTGCAAACGGACACATTCCGGCAGTTGAGGAGGAGTTCCATGACCCAGGATTCATTGCCGCCCGGACTGCTCGAACAATATCGTGGACTGAGCACGTGCGTGGTGGCCAGCGCCATCGAGAGTTTTGGCATCCGGCTGCCGAACGTCGGCTTCACGGACTCCAGCGTGCGCTGCATTTTCCCGGAACTGCCGGCGGTCCTGGGCCATGCGGTGACGGCGCGGGTGCGCAGCGCCACCCCGCCGATGGAAGGCGGCAGTTATTACTATTGGCGGACCGATTGGTGGAAACAGATACTGACGGTGCCGACCCCGCGCATTGTGGTGGTCGAAGATCTCGACCATCCCCCGGGCCTGGGCGCCTTCGCCGGCGGGGTCCACGCCAATATCCTAAAGGCCCTGGGATGCGCCGCCCTCGTCACCAACGGCGCCGTGCGCGACCTGCCGGAGACGCGCAGCATCGGTTTCCAGTTGTTCGCCGGCAATCTTTCCGTCTCGCACGGCTACGCCCACATTTCCACTTTCGGAGAGACCGTAGAAGTGGGCCATTTGAAGGTCCGGCCGGGCGAACTGCTGCTCGGCGACTTGCACGGCGTGGTCTCCATCCCGCTGGAGATCGCCGAGAAGGTCCCGGCCGTCGCGCAGGGCATCCTCGAGCGCCGCCAACACCTGATCGAACTGTGCCACGCCGAGGGCTTCACGCTCGACAAGCTCGAGGCGGGCCGCCGGGAGCTTGGAATCATGGAAACGCGTGAGCGGGAGATGCAAGACGTCAGCACAAAGCGAGGGAAATCATGAGCGGCCGGAGATTAGAGAAGTTTCCGCTGTCTCCGCAGGCGATCCCGGGACTCCTGCTGGCGGTGGCCTTCGCGGGAATGCTGGCGGGGTGCGGGCGGACCAAGCCGGTGAGCGCGGACGACCCTTCGAACGCGCCGACCGTCTCGGTGGTGCCGGTCGTCCGCCGGGACATCTCGGACAGGCTGGAGATTGCCTCCGAGTTTCAGCCCTTCCAGGAAATCAACGTGTACGCAAAGGTTTCCGGCTACGTGCAGAAGCTGAACATCGACTGGGGCACGCACGTGCGGCAGGGCGATGTGATGGCCGTCCTGGAGATTCCCGAGCTGCAGCAGCAGATACAACTCGATGAAGCCTCCCTGCGCCGCAGCGAGCACGACTTGAACAGGGCACGGGAGGAATTGAACCGGTGGAAATCAGCTTACACCGTGGCCCACCTGACCTATACCCGGCTGGCCGACGTGCAGAAGTCACGGCCGGAACTGGTCGCACAACAGGACGTTGATATCGCACAAGGGAAAGATCAGGAGGCGGATGCGGCGGTATCGGGAGCAAAGGCCGGACTGAGCGCCGCAGAGCAAGGGGTTGAAGTGGCGCGCGCAACCCTGGACAAAGACCGGACCATGTTCGCGTACGCGCGGATCACCGCGCCGTTCGACGGAGTGGTGACGGAGATGGACGCGTTTACCGGAGCGCTTCTGCCGGCGGGCACCTCGTCCAACAAAGGCGACCTGGCCCTGTGCAAGCTGTCACAGAACAACATCCTGCGGCTGGTGATTCCCGTGCCCGAACGGGCCGTGCCCGACGTGCGGATCGGCCAGATGGTGCCGTTAAAAGTGGCCACGCTGAACAACAAGAAGCTTGAAGGAAAAATCGCGCGCATCTCCGGGCAAATCGACGCGGAGACGCGCACCATGCATACCGAGATCCAGGTGCCCAACTCGGACTACCAACTGGTGCCGGGAATGTACGCCTCGGTCGAGTTGCCGCTGCATACCGCCTTGAATGTGCTGACCGTGCCCATCCAAGCGGTGGAGCGGGGAGGCGAAGGACGGGGAACCCTGTTGGTGGTCAACAGCTCGAACCGTGTGGAAGTGCGCGAAGTGGTTCTGGGCCTGCAAACGGCGGACAGCCTGGAGATTGTCTCGGGGGCGCGGGAAGGGGAGCAAGCCATCTTCGGCGAGCAGGGGCAATTCCGCGCGAATGAGCTGGTGAAGCCCAAAGCCATGACGCCTTCGAAGGCCGAATAGGAGTTGCGATGCCCTCCTTCTCACTGAAATACCCGCATTTCGTGATCGTGGTCTGCCTGTTCATCTGCGTGCTCGGGATCACCAGCATGGAGCAGATGCCGGTGGACATGTTCCCACCGATCAACATCCCGGTGGTGCTGGTGGCGACATTTTATAGCGGGATGCCGCCGGAGCAGATCGAAGCGGACATCACCGATACGTTTGAGCGGTTCTTCACGCTGGGCAGCGGTGTTGACCACATGGAATCTCGCTCGATGGGCGGCGTGAGCCTGATCAAGGTTTACTTCCAGGCGGGTACGGACGCCAACGCCGACGTGACCCAAGTCTCGAATCTGGCCATGGCCGATTTGCGCCGGCTGCCCGAGGGCACCCTGCCTCCGGTGGTGCTGAGCACCGGCGCCTCCAACCTGCCCGTCTGCCTGCTGACTGTGGAGGGCAAGGGTTTGACGGAAACCCAGCTCCACGACTATCTCCAATTCCAGATTCGAAATCAGGTCGCCGGTGTTCCGGGGGCCACGGTGCCTCCGCCCTATGGGGGAAAATACCGGCAGTTGATGGTTTACGTGGACCCGCTGAAGCTGCAGGCGCACCAACTGAGCCCCATGGACGTGGTGCGCGCGACGAATTTGTCCAACCTGATTCTTCCCGCGGGCGACGTGCGCATCGGCCCGCTGGACTACAACATCTACACGAACGCCCAGGTGCTCAACGCCGACGCCTTGAACCAAGTGCCCCTGAAAACCGAGGGCGAGAAGTCCGTGTTCATCTCCGACGTGGGCCACGCGGTAGACGGCTCCTTCATGCAATACAACATCGTGCGCGTGAACGGACAGAAGTCCGTGTATGTGCCGGTGCAGAAGCAGGGCGGAAACACCAACACCATCGCGGTGGTCGAGGGCATTCGCAAGGCCATCGAACACCTGCGCGACATCCCCGAGCAACTCAAGACGCACGTGGAGCTGGACCAGTCGGTCTTCGTGAAACACGCCATCAACACGGTGGTTCGCGAAGGGGCCATCGGCCTTACGCTGACCGGCCTGATGATTCTGCTCTTCCTCGGGAACGCGCGCGCCACCTTTGCCGTGTTTCTGAACATTCCCCTCGCCGTACTGATTACCTTCTTCATCCTCCACCTGATGGGCCGCTCGATTGACAGCATGGTGCTGAGCGGCCTGGCCCTGGCCTTCTCCCGGTTGATCGACGACTCCGTGGTCAGCCTCGAGAACATCTTCCGCCACCTGGAGATGGGCGAGGAGCCGGAAAAGGCCGCGCTGTTCGGGGCCAATGAAGTCGCTCTGGCTGTGCTGGCCATCATGCTGGTGGCCGTGGTGGTGTTCTTCCCGGTAACCCTGCTGTTCGGCGTCAGCAAGTACCTCTTCGGCGCTCTGGCCCTGGCCGTGGCTCTGGCGCTGGCCGCTTCCTACTTCTGCGCCATGACCATCGTTCCCCTCTATTGCGCCCATGTGCTGAAGCCCATCCACAAGCACGGCCAGGGAGAGGCCCAGGGGAACAAGTCCTGGGGCGCGAGGTTTCATGAGAGGTTTAATTTCCATTTCGAGCGGATGCTGAACGTTTACGAAAAGGGTGTGCGCTACGTACTGGACCGGCCGTGGCAATCCATCTTTGCTTTTTCCGGCCTGCTGGGGGCCTGCTGCCTGCTGCTGCCGCTGGTGGGACTGGCCTTTTTCCCACGCACGGATGCGGGACAGTTCGTGATTAATATGAAAGCGCCCAGCGGCACGCGAATCGAGCTGACGGAAGAGTACGTGAAAAGGGTGGAAGGGATCATCCACCAGGTGGTGAAACCGGAGGATTTGGACACGGTCATCTCCAACATCGGCGTCATGCCCGACCTTTCCTCCCTGTTCACCTCAAACCAGGCGATGCATACCGCCTTCGTGCAGGTGGGGCTGAAAGACGAACACAAAGTGGACAGCTTTACCTACATGGACGAAACGCGTAGACGCATCGCCGAGGAGATCCCTGAGCTGCGCACCTATTTCCAATCCGGCGGCCTGGTGGACTCCGTGCTGAACCAGGGCGTCCCGGCGCCGATCGACGTGCAAGTGAGCGGAATGGACATGCACGCCTCGAATGACATCGCGCAGAAGCTGGCGGGGCAGATCCGGGGCCTCCGCGGAGTTTCAGACGTGTACATCCCCCAGGATCTGGACTATCCCGGGCTGCAAGTGGATGTGGACCGAGTGCGCGCGGCGGAACTGGGGCTCACGCCGAAGGAAGTGATCAGCGATGTAATCACGTCGTTGACATCCGACGTAATGATTGCGCCGAGCTACTGGGTGGATCCCAAGAGCGGCAACAACTATTTCGTCACCGTCCAATATCCCGAGAACCGGGTGAGTTCGCTGCGGGACCTGTCCGCCATGCCGCTGCGCGCGCTCAACCGGAAGACGCCGACGTTCCTGGGCGAGGTGGCCAAGGTGACGCCGACGCTCACGCCGACGGTGGTGGACCACTACCAGCTCCAGCGGACGATGGACATCTACGTCGCGCCGTCGGGAGAAGACATCGGCGGGCCGGCGAAGGAGATCGGTAAACTGGTAGACCAATTGCAACTCCCGAAAAACATTCGGGTGAACATCCGCGGGCTGGTGGTGACGATGCAGTCGTCGTTCAAGAGCTTCGGGCTGGGCCTGCTGCTGGCCATCCTGCTCGTTTACTTGATCATGGTGGCGCAGTTCCAGTCGTTTGTGGATCCCTTCCTGATCGTCGTGGCCGTGCCCACGGGTCTGGTGGGCGTGATCCTGGTGCTGGCGCTTCCGGGAACCACCATGAACATTCAATCGCTGATGGGGATCGTGATGTTGCAAGGCATGGTGGTCTCCAACAGCATTCTGATCGTGGACTTTTCCAACGTGCTGCGCGCAGAAGGCCACAGCTTGAAGGAGGCGGTCACGCGGGCTTGCCGCATTCGGCTGCGTCCCATTCTGATGACTTCGCTGGCCACCGTGGTAGGCCTTCTCCCTATGGCCTTCAAGTTCGAAACCGGGAGCGAAGCCTATGCGCCGCTGGCACGGGTGATTATCGGTGGGCTGTTCACCTCCATCCTTCTCACCATCTTCGTGGTCCCCGCGGCGTACTTGCTCATGTATCGCCGGCGCGAACCCTCGCAGCCGGAATTGGCATAGGAGGCACAATGGCAGTGCGGCGCGTGATTTTTCTGCTCGCAGCAGTCGTGATATTTGGCGCCGGTCCGGGCCGGGCTCAAAGCACGAATGCCCTGCCGGCTGAGGTTCCTGCTCCCGGCGTGGGCTCGGCGGGCCGCGCTGCCTCTCCTCCCGCGCTGCCTCTCTCCCCTTCTGTTGCTTTTCTGCGCGCCGCGCAAACTCCGCAGGCCCCCGCTCCGGCTGCGGGCACACCGGCTGCGGCGCAGGCCGGCCCGGCTCCGGGCGCCCAAAGTTTGGGCCTTGAGGACGCGGAAAAAATCGCGGTGCAGAATCATCCGCAAATCCAAGTCGCCCAGCACCGTGCTGCATCTGCCGCGGCGCAGGTTCAGGAAGTGCAATCCATCTATTATCCCCAGGCCACTGGAAATCTCACCGGAGTGGCGGCGGAGACCGACAGCCGGATAGCCGCGGGATCTCTGAACAACCCGATCATCTATGACCGGTTCGCCAGCGGCGCCTACGTCACCCAGTTCCTCACCGATTTCGGGCGAACGCACGAGCTGGTCAAAAGCTCCAGCCTGCACGCCCGCGCCAGGGGGGAAGAAGTGGAGACTTCGCGCGCCGACGTCCTGCTCCAGGTCCGTGAGTCCTATTTCGGCGTGCTGAAGTCACAGGCCCTGCTCACCGTGGCGCAGGAGACGGTCAAAGACCGCCAGCTCGTCGCCGATCAAATCGGCCTGATGGCCCGCAACCAGCTCAAATCCGGCTTGGACGTGGCTTTTGCCAACGTGGACCTCTCGCAGGCACAGCTCCTGCTCATCCAGGCGCAGAATGATGTGGAAGCTTCCTTTGCCCAACTTTCCGCCGCGCTGGGTTACCGGGAACCCCGCCGGTTCATTCTCGCGGACAATCCGTTGCCGCCCGCGCCCCCTGCCGATTTCGTGGAGGTGCTCCAGGCGGCGTTTCAAAACCGTCCGGAACTGATCGGCCTGCGGCTCGACGTTGATGCCGCACACAGCTACGCGGTGGCGGAGCGGGACCTGTGGTTTCCCACGCTGAACGGCGCCGGTGCTGCCGGCCTCACACCCTACCGGCAGGACCAACTGGGCAGCCGGTACGCTGCCGCGGGATTTGACCTGAGCATCCCCATCTTCAACGGCCACCTGTTCGGCTCGCTGCGCACCCAGGCCCGGGAGGATTACCGCGCCCAGCAGCAATCGCTGCGCGACTTGGAAGACCGCATCGCGCGCGACGTGCGTACGGCCTGGCTCAACGCCAATTCCGCCTTCCAAAGGCTTTCGGTCACCGAGGAACTTCTGAGAGAAGCCACCCTGGCCGAAGACCTGGCGGCCTCCCGCTACCGCATGGGTCTCAGCTCCATCGTGGAGTTGACGCAGTCACAACTGAATTTGACCCAGGCGCAAATTGTGGAGGCCAGCGCCAAGTACGACTTCCAGGCGCGCATCTCCGAACTGCTCTACCAGCAGGGCGCGCTACGCTAGGGAGATCGCGCGGAGCGAAGAGGATCAACGGTTTCGAGCGCCGCCCGGGACCGCCGGACCCTATACCAGAAACTGCGTAGGGAATTCCCTGAATTCCGATTCTTTCCGCGCTCGTCCAAACTTGTCCTGGATTGAAAGGAAAGCCGACAACGCCGAAGCGCCTGAAGCCGTCGGGTTGGAGCAGCATTCGCGTACTTGTGGCCGATGATTCCGTGACCGCGCTGCGCCCGATTTGCGCTTTCGGGAATGGAACCTCCGCCTCGGTCAGTATCCGAGTGGACAACCGGCCATTCAACGTATCGAAAAAAGTGATAGCCTTCATCGAATAAACAGATAGCGGGTGTTGGGCGGGCATGGATTGGGGGCCCGGCATCCCGCTCAAGGAGCTGCCAAATGTCATTCCTCGTACGCGGTACCCTTCTGCCGCGTCTCAGTGCGGCGGTGTGCTTTGTTTTCCTTCTCGTAAGTCCGGTCGGGGCGCAGGAGAAGATTTCGCTGGTAGGCTCGGGTTCCAACGTTCCCAGTTCGCTCTACGCAGCTTGGTCGACGCAATTCAACGGCAAGAATGCCGCCGTCCAGGTCCGCTACCTCTCCATGAGCACGATGGACGGGATTCAAAACGTGAGCAAGGGCACCGGCGATTTTGCGGCGGGAGAGATTCCTCTCTCCGAAGAGCAAATGCACGGTTCAAAGGTCACGCTGATCCAGATCCCCAGCGTGCTCGTGGGTCTTGTGCCCATCTATAACCTGACCGGGCAGCCGCAACTCCGTTTGTCGGGCAAAGTGCTGGCGCAAATCTTTCTGGGCACCATCAAGAATTGGCGCGACCCGGCCATCGCCAAGCTGAATCCGGGTGTCTCGCTGCCGGACCTGTCCATCAAGGTGGTCCACCGCAGCGGCGGCAAGGGCTCCAATTACATCTTTTCGGAATACCTCTCCAAATCGGACGCGGAGTGGAAATCCAAGATCGGCACGAGCCCCTCGCCCGCGTGGCCCGTGGGCGAGGAAGCGAATCGCGGCGAGGATATGGTGGCGAAAGTAGCCGCAACACTGGGCGCCATCGGGTACGTGGAGTTGAATTTCGCGCGCCACTCCGAGTTGGGCTACGCGGAAGTGGAGAACGCGGCGGGAAATTTCGTTCGCGCCACGCCCGAAAGCCTGACCGCAAGCTGCGCGGCCATGGAAAAATCCATCAAAGAGGATTTTCGGGTCTCCCTGACAAACGGGCCGGGAAAAGATTCCTACCCCATCGCCAGCTTCACCTGGCTTTACGTGCCCGTTTCCGGCCTGGCGCCCGAGCGAAGCCGGGCACTCAAGCAGTTCCTGGAGTGGGCGCTGGGAGACGGCCAGGAAGTCGCCAAGAGCATGGGTTATGCCACGCTGCCTGCCGGCGTCCTGGAGAAGGCGCGAGCGAAAGTGAAGACGGTTCCATAGGCGGCAATTCTCGCCTTGGAATCAGCCGGCGATTGGCCGGTGTTCTCCAATTCCACTGAAAACTGAGCATAACCCCGCAGGGGCACGGCACCCATCCTGGTGCCGCGCCCCCGCAGCCGCAACAGTAAAGACCCGCCTCAGAACGTAAAGATGGTCCCGAATTCGTTGCGAATGTCGTGATTCACGTGCGCCGGAATCCCGCGATAGTCCACGGTCTTGCTGTCTGCGGTGCGCGTGTCGTACCAGGTGACCTCGTTGACGATTTCCGCCCACTTGTTGATTTTGTAGCGCAACGACATGGGCACATAGTCGGTGCGATCGAGGTTGTTGCCGCCGGCGCGAATCACGTCGCGGGAGAAGGCGGAGTCGATGCCGTAGGCCACGTAGAAGCGCCATCCGGCGTTGCGTCCCTCCGGATTTGCCCCGAAGATCCGCGAAAGCGGGATCCCCAACTGCACGAATCCGCCCTGCCCGCGAATCGGACGATAGGGCGCTACGAGGGCTCCATTGCTCTCATTGATGAAGGAGATGGGGTCGCCGGAGAGCGAAAAGACACTTTGGGCCACATTGGCAGTGCTCGTTGTTGTGCACGTGGGCGGATTCGTGCACGTCACCAGCGTCGTCGAGCCCGGAATCGCCAGGGCGGTCTTCCCCATGGTGTCCGCAAATGCGGAGTTCAGGATCCCGGCAAAGAAGAACCGCATATCGCCCCCGCGGAAGTAATTACTCCACAGCGTGAACCACGGAGTGGGAAGTTGGAAGCCCACCGTGCCGATGTTCTGCGGAATGCGCATGGTGAGGCCGGTCGGGTAGTAGCATTGAATGCTGAACCCGGCCGCCGGCGCGGCTCCGCTGCACGTGGGGGGCGTGGCTTCGCCCGTGATCACCGCATCGGTCGCCAGGGTGAGTCCGGCAATACCGGTCTTCGGGATGTTGGCCAGCGGAACGATTTCTTCCGCTTCGGCATGCCCGCCGCTGATAATGATTTCCGCGTTGGGAACCCCCTTCCAGCTCTTGTTCACCGGGAAGTCGAAGACCACGCGGCCCTGCACTCCCGGCTGGCCGCTGGCCGCCCCGAGAATAGCGCCCTCGCGCCCCTGCTCCTGCTGGCCCGTGGCCACCACCCCTTGCGAGCCCAGCACGGTGGCCGTGCTCGAATTGTTCAGGTTGTTGTCCGCGAACGATGCCCAGGTGAGCGCGAACTCCGGCTGGATCTTAAGGCTTCCGGCGCTGAACTGGAGGCCGGTTCTGATCTGCGGCAGGCGCTCGTAGATGCTGCCGAAGGCCACGCCGTTGTTGGTGGACTCGATGTAGTCCGGGACGATGGAACTGCCGATGAGCGACCAGTCCTGTCCGAATTCGGCGAACCAGGGAATCTCGCCCAGTTTCGCGTCCATGCGCATCCAGGCGTGCCTCAGGCTGACCTGCGAGGAACGGCTCGAGCTGACGTTCCGGTTGTTCACCACCGTGTAATCGCCTTCAAAGTCCATCTCGATCTTGCCGCTGAGCGTGATGTCCGGGCCGTTGATCGGCCAGAAGAAATTGGCCCCGAACCGCGTGCTCCGCGCCTTGATGCGGAATTGCGAGCCGGAATCGGAACCCGTGTCGCCCATCAGCAACGGTAGGGGAAAGTCGTTGCTTCCGTTTGTGGCCCCGCCGCTGTTCGTCGTGTCTGAGATGGCCGTGGCTTTGATGAACCCATACACATTCAGCATGGCGCCGCTGCCCAGCTTGATGTCGGGAATGATCCCTTTGGGATCGCGCGCCACGTTGATGGGCAATCCGCGCGGGGGAGCGATTGCCGGAATCGTTCCCGCATCCGCCGCGGCGCCGTCGCTCGGATCGGTTCCGATCATCGCCGGACTCGTCGGCCAGACCGCCGACTTGGGGGCCGGAGCCGCGCTCGCGGCCACTGCGGCTGCTGGCACCGGCGCCGGGGTCGGTGTGACCGCAGCGTTCATCAGCCGCGCTCCGCTCGTGCCATTCTCGGAAGCGGATACGGCCGACGTAGCTACTGCCGTCTTGTACTCGTCCTGGCTGATCAGCCCCTTGGAGAGGAAGAAGTGGAGGAGCCGCTCGTTCGCCTCGGCAGGCGTTGCGGCTTGTCGAATGTTCGCCGCCTCCTCAGCGGTCAGATAGCCCTTGGATAGAAACAACTGGACGATGGAGTCCGGCGGCGCCTGGGAAACAGGCTGCTGCGCCGCCGCCGGTATGGCCACCGCTGCGAGAGCCACCACCAACAGCACGGTACGAATCACCCTGAGCATTGTTGTCTAGCCTCCTCATTGGATTTGAGAGAGCACCCCTGGAACCAATCCCCGCCCGCGTGAACTGCCGGCCGGGACTTACGCCAAGCCTGAGAAACGGCGCAGGGAGGGCCCGAGGTTTGGGGGGGTCGAAGAAACCGCTCCCCGGGCCCGCCGCGTTTCGCCCTTCCGTGGAGGCAATGCGGGAGGAAAAGATCCAAGCAGGAACTCGCGGGAAACAGTGTCAGGACCGTCCTCCCCAGCCGGGATTTCCGGCCCGGGAGTTTCTATACGATTACAACCGATAATTCAATACGTTTATAGATGACTCTTGCCGGCGGTTCCGGCGAACTTTGCTCCCCCGCGCGCAGAAGGCGCGCCGCGGGCCGTCAGCGCTGCCTCCCGGCCTTGTAACCAAGGATTCACGAGGCTCTCACACGCGCTTCACGCCCGGCCAATAGCTTGCACCTTGCGTGCCGTCCTTCCGCGGCTCAGGGGCAACGACCGGGGTGCGCCACGAACGCGGCCGCCGCTCAGGCACGTAGCACGAAGACAGTTTCTAAACCCGGCAGCGAATTCTCTCAAGGAGGGGGAATGCGAAAACTTGCACTTCCGATTTTGGTCCTCGGCCTCGCGGCCGTATCCGCCGCGTGGGCCGCGGGTGGCCCGGACGACGCTACGTCGCCGCCGGCCGGTGACAAAGCAGCGACCACACCCGCGGCGCAGCCGCCGGATGCGCCCAAGCCTGCGGCCACGGCCGCGACTCCGGCGCTCGAGAGCCAGCTCGCCGAACTGCGCAGCCTGCTGCGTGCCCAGGCGGCAGAGCTCGAGGCGCAGCGCCACGAACTTGCCGAAATGAAGGCCAAGCTGGGCACCGTGAAAGAAGAAGCGGTGACGGCGGCAGTTTCGGCGGCTGTCCCCGCCGCGACCACGGCAGCCACGGAAGCCGTCTCGCCCAACGCGCTCACCGGAGACGGCGGGCAGGAAAAACCGGACTCGGCAATAGCACTTCGGTACAAGGGCATCACGCTGACTCCAGGCGGGTTCACCGCGGCAGAAACCGTCTATCGCAACCGCGGGCTGAACGCCGACATCAACACACCGCTCAACAACATGAGCAATCTGTTCGCCGGGTCTGACGCCAGCAAAATCTCAGAGTTCAACCTTAGCGGCCGGCAGTCGCGCATCAGCATGAGGATGGACGGGAAGCTTGCTGCGGTCACCATCGGCGGCTACTACGAGGGTGACTTCCTGGGGGCCGGAGTGACCTCCAACAACAACGAAAGCAACAGCTACGTGTTTCGGCAGCGGCAATTCTGGGGTTCCGCGGCGCTGGACAGCGGCTGGTTCATCTCCGGCGGGCAGATGTGGAGCCTGGTTACAGAGCAGAAGAACGGGCTGACCAACCGCACCGCATCGGGCGGTGAAAACGCAAACACGCCGATGACCATCGACGCACAGTATTCGGTGGGCTTCAGTTGGGCGCGGCAATACGGATTCCGCGTGGCCAAGAGTCTCATGGACAAAAAGCTGTCGCTGGGTATGTCGGTGGAGGGCGCCGCGACCCGGTTCACCGCTCATAACTCCTTCAATAACTACATCCTGCAGGCGCCGGGGAATTCCGGCGGCCTGTATAACGTGATCTCCTCCGTAAGCGCCGCCGCGGCCCCGGGGGCTCAAAACTACACGCTCAACGCCACTCCCGACTTCGTTTTCAAGGCTGCCATTGATCCCGGATGGGGCCACTACGAGTTGTTCGGACTTGTGCGCACCTTCCGTGCGCGCGTCTATCCCTGCTTGCCGGCCGTTGTGCCCGCCGGCATGCCCTGCGCGGTGGATTCAACGATTACCGTCTCCGCGACGACAACCCAGCATGCGTTCGAAGATACGCGGGCAGGCGGGGCCATCGGCGCCAACCTGCGCGCGCCGTTCTTCAACAAGAAAGTGGACGTGGGCTTCCACGTGCTCTATGGGGATGGCGTGGGCCGCTACGGCACGGGTAGCCTGGCGGATGCCACGGTGCGGCCCAACGGAACCCTCGCGCCCATTCGGGGCGGGCAGGGGCTGGGCACGATTGAGTGGCACGTGACCCCGAAGCTCGATGTCTACATGAACGGCGGCGGGGAATACGTTGCCCGCACGATCTTCCAAACCGTGGCGCAGACCGCCGCGGTCGCGGGTGTAAATGTGGGTTACGGCTCGCCGTTCCTCAACAACTCCGGCTGTGCTAACCCAATTGAGGCGGCTCCCACGGGCAACCTGCCTACTTCAGCGGGTTCGTGCACGGGCGACCCTCGGGCTCTGCTCGAAGGAACGTTTGGCTTCTGGCATAAGATCTGGAAGGGAGACCGGGGCACGCTGCAGTGGGGCTTGCAGTATTCTTACGTGCAGCTCAAAGCCTGGTCGGGGACGAACGGAAGCGCGATCATCGGCTCCCCCCAATTCCATCCCGACGCCAACGACAACATGTTTTTCACCTCGTTCCGGTACTACCTGCCGTAGGCCGGAAAACAGTCACGACCCGGCCGATTGCATTAGAGCCGGGAGAGGAAGGGCAGCCCGCCGCGGCGGGCTGCCCTTTCTTTTTGCAGCGGGACTTCCAAAGAACAACTATCTGTGCCGATCAGCGGGCAGACGACGGTTCTGCGCGCCCGCGTGGTCCTGCTTGGTTCGCGATGGGCTTGGCGCGGCCGACTGGGAGAAGAACCTCCAGCCCCAAATCTTCCGAATAGCTCTGTAAAATAAAAAGGGCCGGCGCCAGGGGAACGCCAGCCCGCTACCGAGGCCAGAGGTGTGGTGCGGATCGGCGGCCCCAGTGACCTTCAGAACCGCCGTACTGCTCGATCACCGTTGTACAGAAGAGCGGTTACACAAACATTGGCTCCATGTGAATTCTGCTTGAATGCGTGGGACCGGCATTCCTGCCGGTCCTCCTGGGACGTTTCGTGATAGCAGGCGGATAGATTGCACCACAGCGTAGCGGGCTGCTTTCCCCGCCTCAGTCCGCAGTGTCTTTCCCCGCGGAACAGGCAGGATTCCCTGTTCTACGTCGCCCGCGGGCTCGTCTCGGTTTGCTGCGCGGGCTCCGGCGAGACGGGTTCCGGCTCCGCGCGCCACAGCCGCAGCGACACGAAGAACCGCGAGCCTTTCCCCAATTCGCTTTCCACCCACAGGCGCCCCTCATGGGCCTCCACGATGTGCTTGGCGATGGCCAGGCCCAGTCCCGTCCCGCCGGCCTCGCGCGAACGCGCCACATCCACGCGATAAAACCGCTCGAAGATGCGCTGCTGCTCGGTGCTGGGGATGCCGATGCCCGTGTCTTCCACGCACAGTACGGCGCGTTCGCCGTCGAGCGAGGCGGAGACGCGGATGCGCCCCGGCGAGGGCGTGTACTGGATGGCGTTTTCCAGCAGGTTCTTCAGCACTTCTTCGAGACGCAGGGAGTCGCCGCGGACCGGCGGCAGCGCGTGCAGCGAGTCGGAAGCGATCTCCAGCCGGCGCGCCTGGGCCTTCAAGGAGACGGCCTCGACGCAGTGATCCACGAGCTTCGCCAGGCTCACCGGCTCCATGCGAAAGGTCATGCTGCCGCCCTCGATGGCGGAAAGCTTCAGCAGGTCGTCGGTGATGCGGCCCAGGCGCGCGGCGTGGTCGCGAATGATCTCCAGGAACTTGCGGCGGGACTTGGGATCGTCCAGCGCGCCGCCCAGCAGTGTTTCCGCGAATCCCTGGATCGTGGTGAGCGGCGTGCGCAGCTCGTGCGATACGTTGGCTACAAAGTCCCGGCGCACGCGCTCCAGCCGGCGGATTTCCGTCACGTCGTGCAGCACCAGCACCGCGCCGCGCGCTGCGGCTGCGGTGACGGGCGCGGCCGTCAGCGCAAACGTCCTCGGCCGCACCGTGCCGAATTCCACCTCCGCGCGCACCATCTCCGCGCTCGCCAGCGCGCCGTGCACGGTTTCGATCAGGCCGGTATGCCGCGCGATCTCCAGCAGCGTGCGGCCGCGGCACTCCTCGGCGGCGCCCACGGCCTCCGCAAACGCGCCGTTGGCAAACAGGATGCGCTCGCGGTCGTCCACCACTGCGACGCCTTCTTTCATGCTTCCCAGCACCGCGGTGGAGAAGTCGCGCTCGTTCGAAATCTTCGCGGAAGTCGCAGCCAGCCGCGCCGCGGCCTCAGCGAGCGAACCGGCCACGCCCGCCCATTCTCCCCCGAACAGAGCCGGGGCGGGTGGCCGGAATTCCCCCGCGCCCAGACTTTCAATGGCGCGCCGCAGTTCCGCCGCGCCGCGGCGCGAGCGCACCGTCGAAATTCGCCACAGCAGGGCTGCTGCTGCCGCGAGCAGCAGGAGAGCGGCCGGAATCCACAGGAGGTTATTCGCCACGCGCGTCGAAAATGTAACCCGCGCCGCGCACCGTCTTCAAGTACTCCGGCTTTTCCGGATCGGCTTCCACCTTTTCGCGCAGGCGGCGGATGTAAACGTCCACACTGCGCGGGGTGACAAATCGGTCCGTGCCCCACACGGCGTCGAGCAACTGGTCGCGGGAAAACACGCGGTCGGGCCGGCGCGCCAGGTAGTAGAGCAGCCGGAATTCCAGCGTGCTCAGCGCCACCGGCTTTCCACCGCGCGCCACCCGGTACGAGGCCGGGTCAATGTGCAGCCCCCGGATTTCGATGGCCTTGTCCGTATCGCCGGCGGGCTCGCTCCGGCGCAACAGCGCCTTCACGCGCGCCACCAGTTCGCGCGGGCTGAAGGGCTTGGTCACGTAATCGTCCGCGCCCATCTTCAGGCCCACGACCCGGTCCGCCTCCGCCCCGCGCGCCGTGCGCATCAGGATCGGCAAGCGATTGGGCGACTGGTCGCGGCGGATTTCGCGGCACACTTCCAGGCCGGGCAGTTTCGG
>Ga0074044_10001097_pt1 | contig 24915 bp, 21 predicted proteins | sample BogForMeECP23OM1_FD_94443 | JGI IMG/M metagenome (GOLD analysis project Ga0074044, IMG submission 94443) | Bog forest soil microbial communities from Calvert Island, British Columbia, Canada - Bog Forest MetaG ECP23OM1 | ecosystem: Environmental > Terrestrial > Soil > Wetlands ... | reverse complement strand
TGGCCGAACAATTTCTGTGTTTGTTGGCAGCAGCGCAAAAAAAACTTAAAATAGATTATGAGCCGATGGTTAATGTTATTTGCGATTATGCCGGGGGACGCTTTCGGTTGTTTGTTTTTCTGCGTCGGAAACACCGTCCGGAAGCCTATTTTGCCAAAGGCGAGAACAGGATATTTATTTCTCCGGGGGCTGTTGATATGGCCGGTGTCATTATTGCACCGCTTTTGGATAATTATAACCGTTTATATTATAATGCTATCCGCGGAATTTACAGGGAGGTATCACTGCCGGAAGGCATGATGGATTCAATAGTAAAGGAATTATAAAAGGAACTGAAAAATGTTTTTTAACGAGGAATTAATAGTTGACAGCTCAATGAGTTTTTCCGATGCGATTGAAGGAACAAACGCTCCGGATGAAATTATCGATGGGTTATCACTTGTTGATGTCCTGTACTATTCATTTGACGGAAGAAAACATCAGGGGCAAATTATTGTCAACAGGGAACGGGAAGATGATGTTTATGAAATATTCGACTTTATTGAAAAAATTCTATTTCCCATAGGAAAAGTTGTTCCCGTAATCGCTTATCAGTGGAATGATTACAATTCTATGGCCGATAATAATTCTTCCTCTTTCAACTTCAGAGTAATTGAAGGAACAACAAAATTATCCATGCATTCACTGGGGAAGGCCGTGGATATTAACCCGGTGCAAAATCCGGTTATTTATCCCAACGGGGTAATAGCGCCGGAAGGCGCTAAATATCGGCCAAAAGAAAGGGGCACATTTACGGAGGATAATGCCATAGTTCAGGAATTTCTCAGGCGAGGCTGGCACTGGGGCGGCAATTTCGATCAGCCGAAGGACTATCATCACTTCGAAAAGCCGGATTAATTCTTCATTTTACTAAGGAACGGAGACATCCGGTGTCACTTGTGGTTCGCCATCATCAACTTGTTTTGAATGAAGATCATGAGCCATCAGTAAATACATCGCCGGTACAACAAACAACGTAAACAGTGTACCGATGGCGATGCCGGTAGTGATTACCAGACCCATGTTGTAGCGGCCCGCAGCTCCCGCGCCGGAAGCAGGCACCAGAGGCATTACGCCCAGTACCATAGCGGCAGTAGTCATGAGGATTGGCCGCAAGCGAGTGGCCGCGGCCAGTTCGATAGCTTCACGCTTATTTTTACCTTCGCGCTGCAGGTCGTTGGCGAATTGCACGATGAGGATGCCATGTTTGCAGATGAGACCAATGAGTGTTATCAGGCCCACCTCGGTATAGATATTTAAGCTGGCATCGCCAATACCGAGGCTGATGAAAATCAGCGCTCCGCAGACGGACATAGGCACGCTGACCAGCACGATGATCGGGTCACGGAAACTTTCAAACAGCGCGGACAGTACGAGAAAGATGATGATCAGGTGTTATTAAAGAGACGGGCGACAATTATTCCGGAATATTTTTTATTCTGCTTTAAATAGGAGGGAAGGGTATTTTTAGAGATCACTACGCCGTTTTCTTTTTCTGATGCGTGAAGCAGACGCAGGCTTTTCCCCTGCCATAAAGCAAACCCGACATGCGCCACGTCCAGTCCTTCATCCCGGGTGGCCAACGCGATAACGTCACCATTTTTAATTTTTGTTTTTATCTCACCGAAGTTGTTTATGCCGATGATATAAATAGTCTTCCGGGAAAGATTTTTCTCCATAAGCGACATCTTCCTTCGTTCGGCTTCGTTTTTCAAAGCACCATACAGTTGGCTGTGAGCAGTCATGAAATTAATTTTTTTACGCTGCGGTTTGCCGCCAAGACAGCGCGACATATTAGTTATAATTTTCTTATTCTCATTATCGCGCAGCCAATCGGTAAAGTAATGCAGGCGGGAAGAGTAGCCATCAATTTTCCCCTGACGATAACGGATTAATTTTAAAAATATTTTTAATTCATCATATGAAATATTTCCGGCAGCGGCGCATTTTGTGAGGGCAAGAACAGTTTCCACAAAAGTCGTGCAATCGAAAGCCGATAAATTGACAACCAGCTTTTCATTATCCGGACATTCAAGAGTTCCCGCTTTGTAAGGTATATTAATAAAAAGACGGCCAATTTCCACTATTAAATCGCCGTAAGATGGATCGCTGTTTGGTAAAGGCTTGTTTCGCGAAAGCGCATCAACTTTGCATTGGTTTTTTTTCATTATAATTAACCTGCCCTTACTATCATTTTTAAATGATTATTTAAGACAAAGCAAACACAAAAATCAATGACATTTTTAAAATAGAGAAATCAGGCTTTTGGGGGAATAAATAAACTTCAGATTCAATTTGTACTGTTTGAATTCGTAAGCGAACGCAAACACCTTTATTTGTTTTGGAGAGCGTCTGTGAAGAAATTTATCAGGGTTACAGAGAAATAAATGAAAGCGGTCAGGTTTGAAGCCGACCGCTTTATATGTTTTTATTATTTAACGGCGTTTACTTTTTTAGTCAGCCGTGAAATTTTGCGGGAGGCATTTTTTTTGTGTATTACGCCCTTAGAAGCTGCTTTGGCCAGTGCGGGAATAACAGTCTTTAACGCTTTTACGGAATTTTCTTTATTTTTGCTGTCTACACTTGCAATTACCGATTTAATTTTTGTTTTGATCGCGGATTTGGCGGCGATATTGCGCTCACGATGTTTTTTGTCCTGCCGGTCACGCTTTTCTGCTGATTTATGTGTTGCCAAAGGTATCCTCCTGAATTCATTTTTAATATAATTGCTTTATTTAGCCCAATTATTTAAGACTGTCAAGCATAAACTGGATGATTATAACTTGATGTCATTCTGCCCGTTTGGCTGCAAAATCAATATTAATTTATCCCAAAAGTTTAAAAATAACGTTTCAATATTTTTTATAAATTTCTTTTAACTAAGGCGTTTTCTTCAAATAACTAAACAGGTTATACTTACAAAAGAAATAATTTTTATTAAATTTTAAATAGAGCCTAACCTTTGTTTATTTGTCATAAAATTTAGCAGAGTTTGAATGAAAAGAACGATCGACACAATCCGGCACTGGACTATAACAAACGCCGGAAGCAAAATATATATCGTACAGAATGGCAAATTTGTCTATGTCTGTGAGCTGTATGATAAAGTTACCTGACTAATGGGTCATTGTATCCGTTCCGGCCTTTCAACCTTTTTCCCAACAATGTCTATTCGTAAAGGCTTTCAATCTCTACCTTGAAATGCTTGATCACTTCGTTGCATTTGACCTTCATGGTCGGTGTCATCTCTCCTTCTTCCACAGTCAACTTGCGCGGCAACACGAGGTACTTTTTGACGCGCTCGTATTCCTCAAGCTCGGCATTGACCTTCTGGATGTCGGCATCGATGAGAGTCTTCAGTTCGGGTTTATCAATGAAGTCCTGTCCCACACGTGTGCAGATTCGGATACCGTCGGCATCGGAAAAGACCAGGGCGTCCCTTTCATAGATGATGCCTTGGTTGTCGAAATGGCGGATAAAGGCATCGAAGTTCGGCACGACTAATGCGCTTACATATTTGCGGTTGTCGCCCACAGGCATAACTATTTCGATAAAGCGCGACAGTGAGAACTTGGCCTCGATCTTGGCAGAAGGCACATTCTTGCCCGTATCAAGCACCATGAGGCCTTTTTTGCGATCCACGATCTTCAGGTAGCCGTCGGCCAGCATCACCACGATGTCGCCTGTCTTGTAGAATCCGTCCGGGGTGAAAGCATCATTTGTTGCCTCGGGGTTATTCCAGTAGCCTTTGAAGATGTTCTCACCCTTGACCAGCCACTCACCGTCTTCGGCGATCTTGCCTTCCACACCGGGCGCCACGGGCCCGACGGAGCCGGGCAGGATTTTATTCACCAAATTGATATTGATGGTATTGCAGGTCTCGGTGGCACCGTAGCCCTCACATATGCGGATGTCCATGGCCAGGAAAACCTTGCACAAATCCGCAGGCAGGCTCCCTGCGGCGGAAAAGGTCAGACTCAACCGGCCGCCCATCATTTCGCGCACTTTGGAGAACATAAGCTTGTCAACAAGCTTGTACCTGAGCTTCAGGGACAGGGGTACTCCTGCTGTCAGATCAATGCCCTCGGACATATCAATGAAGCCGTTCTTATCAGTCCGGGTCTCAATGAGCGTAAGGCCGGTTTTCATCGCATAGTCAAAGATGGCCTTCTTAACGGGTGAGCTTGCAGTGAGAGACTGCATAGTCATATAGATGCGTTCGAATAGTCTGGGCACGGACATAAAGATGGTAGGCCTGAATATCCGCATGTCATCAACGAGCGTCTTGGGGTCGGAATAGGCGATGGTGATAGCGCTGTGCATGGCGCAGCCATGGCCGCATTCGCGTTCGTACGTATGAGACAGAGGTAAAAAGGATAGGCAGACATCATCAACGGTGAGCTCCCTTGTTACTGAGAGATCGCGCCTGCAGGCCGCGTTTATACTACGGTGGGTATGTACCGCGCCTTTGGGCAGGCCTGTGGTTCCTGAGGTGTAGACAATGGTCATAGGGTCATCCATCGTCACCGATCGCCAGCGTTGTTCATAAGCGGTCGTATCACTGGATTGCAGTTCACGGCCGAGTTTTTTCAGGGCGCTTAAAGAAATCACCCGATCATCCCCTCCCGCATAATCATCTTTCATAAAGATCACTTTTTCGAGCGTTGGCATGTCCGGCCACACGCTTTTGATTTTCTTCAAGTTCTCTTCGTCATCCACATAGACGAAGCGTGCTCCGGAATCGTTCACGATATGCTTGATCTCGACGGGAGAGACCGTTGGATAGATGCAGACAGTAATTGCTCCGCCGCAGAGGATGGAATAATCGGCCCACACCCATGGGGGGCTTGTGTGCGCCATAATGCAGGCGCGGTCTCCCTTGGCAATGCCCAACTTCAAAAGCCCGGCAGAAAGCTCGCTTACGATAACGGCAAGTTGCGAGTATGTGATGGATTCGGTATTTGTTCCCCTTGTCTTCCACCACTGAGCGCGGCGAGAGCCGAACTGCGTCGCGTTGCGGTGGAGGAGTTCAGGAAACGTCTGGACGGTCAAGTACCATATATCTGATGCTGTTTTCATCGGGTATCTCCTTTTATAGGATGTTTTACGTATATTTCATAATGAAAATTCTTTACGATCTCAATTTGGAATTGCTAAAGACATGGCCCCAAAAAGCCGCGTCATAATGTCTGGAGTTTGACAAGAACTTACTTTTTTAACAACCAACTAAAATATAGGGAAGTTCCGTTTGCATGTCAATTATATTTTCCCACAAGATATTGTGCCGGCGTATGATGACAGAAAGCATGCGCGCTAAAACGCAATAGAACGTTTGTTCTGTTTTTTAGGAGAAGTCTCATATTGCAGGCGAAAAACAAGCGTTTCATTGAAACGTTTACTTTTTGCTCTGTTTCAAGGCGGCTTCAATAAACTTGCTGAAAAGCGGGTGAGGTTTTGTCGGCCGCGATTTAAATTCCGGATGGAATTGACATCCCAGAAACCAGGGATGATCTTGTATCTCCACGATTTCCGCTAAACGGCCGTCCGGTGACGCGCCGGTAATTTGCAATCCTTTATCCAATAATATCTTCTTGTAGTCATTGTTAAACTCATAGCGATGACGGTGCCGCTCCGAAATTTCCGTTTGTCCATAAGCCATAAAAGCAAAAGAATCGGGATTGATGACGCAGGGCCATGCCCCTAATCGCATTGAAGCGCCCTTGTCCTTGACATCGCGCTGTTCAGGAAGCAAATCAATTACAGGATAAGAAGTTTTGGGATTAAATTCGGAGCTGTTGGCCATATCCAATCCGCAAATATTTCTGGCGTATTCCACAACTGCCATTTGCATGCCCAGACAAATTCCGAAGAAGGGGATTTTTTTCTCCCGCGCATATTGAACGGCAATGATCATGCCTTCTATTCCGCGGATGCCGAAACCTCCGGGAATCAAAATTGCATCCACGTCGTCTAAACGGCTGCCGATACCCTCTTTTTCAATTTTTTCAGAATCGACAAATTTTAATTTCACACGGCAGTTGTTGGCAATGCCTCCATGCACAAGCGCCTCATTAAGGCTTTTGTATGAATCCGTAAGGTTAACATATTTGCCGACGATACCTACGCATACTTCATCTGGAGGATTATTAAACCTGTCAGCCACTTCTTCCCAAATTTCCAGTTTCGGTTGTCCCGTCCAGATATTGAGCAGATCAGCAATTTTGCTGTCCAGGCCCTCTCGATGGAAAAACAACGGCACCTCGTAAATACAATTGACATCCTTGGCCGTAAAAACAGATGTGACCTCCACATTGCAGAAAAGCGCTATTTTGGATTTAATGTCTTCGGAAAGAAAATTTTCCGTCCGGCAAAGCAGAATGTCCGGTTGAATGCCTATTTCACGCAGTGCCTTAACGCTGTGCTGAGTGGGCTTCGTTTTAACCTCGCCGGCGGTCTTGATAAAAGGAACCCATGTTAAATGAATGAAGATAGCGTTTTGTTTCCCCGCTTCGTTGCGGAATTGACGGATGGCTTCCAGAAAGGGAAGGCTTTCGATATCGCCAACCGTACCGCCAATTTCCACAATGGATACATCGAAACCGGCTGCCGTTTTACTGATATAATCTTTAATTTCATTGGTAATATGGGGAATGACTTGAACTGTTTTACCCAAATAATCGCCGCGTCTTTCTTTGGTGATAACGGAATAATAAACCTGTCCGGTGGTCAGGTTGTTACTCTTGCCCATACGGGTGGAACAGAATCTTTCATAGTGTCCCAGATCAAGATCAGTTTCCGCGCCGTCATCAGTAACAAAAACTTCGCCATGCTGGAAAGGACTCATTGTCCCGGGATCAACATTAATATAAGGATCCAGTTTTTGATTCGTAACTTTCAAACCGCGGCATTCCAGCAAAGCCGAAATTGATGCCGCCGCCAGTCCTTTGCCCAGCGAAGAAAGAACGCCGCCTGTGATAAAAATAAATTTTGTTTTCATAATTGATCCTCAAGATTTTCTATTTCTATTGGTTATTGCAATAATCCCCTGTCTTATTTCCTGTTTTTGCAGGGGAACATTATTCCCCTGATGCTGCCCATTGCTTGATTCGTCCTGCCAGAATTTCCACCGGCTCGCTGAACAAATCAGCGATGGGGATTTTTTCCAGATAATTATCATCCCAGACGATATTATATTCATTTACCAGATTTCTGATATCATTGTATCGGTAACCTAAAACCTCTTTCTTTTTGCCGACGGGCAGAAGCTCATTATATTCCACATGGAGTAAAAGCAAATTACTGACAAATTCACTTCCCGCTCTCAGCGGTAAAATTACGATGGAAGCTCCGTCTGCTTTGCCCTTGCCGATATATACGTGACCTGTGCTGACAATAGTTCTTTTTGTGCCCATCAACATTTTAGAAGTTTCCGCTCTCGATATCATCTGCCTGGCCACTCCGCCCTTTCTTTGTATCGTAATAGTCGATCCTTCGTCGGGATTACCCCGGGCATCAAGATTATTAATGTCATAGATGGTGTATCCGTGCACGGCAGAAATAACAGGCTGTATTCTGCTTACAGTCATAACGTTTCTGTAGGTCAAATCTTTGGTTGCAAACGCAAGTTCATCCAAAAGATCGAAAATGATTCCTTTGAGTTCCTTTTCTTTTCGGCTTGTCCCTACCGTAACCGTTTTAGCCTGATGACGAATGGCATCGATCGGACGGGTGAGTTCATCGATTGCCTTTCCCAGAATAACGTCCAGAAAATCTAATGGCGAGATAAAACCGTTATCGATTTTGAATTCATGGCGAAAATCCTCCAGAGGCAATTTGCCTGATGCGTACTTCAACAAAAGTATCAGATCGGAAATTGTCCTGACGTTTAATAAATTGAAAGCCCCTTCATAGCGATGACGATTAAAAGCTTTATCAAATTTGGTGATTGTCTGGCGCAGGTGAACATCGGCAATTTTTTCATAGAGCGAGTAATTCTTTTTCACCTGTTCCGTTATGGCCAAATTAAGACAATTGCGGAACTCTTTGAAAATAATGGCTTCCTTATTAATATTGCAAGCCGCATAATAGCCCCATAAATGTCCCGCCATCGTATTGAGAATTACCGGCAGAGGCATCGGCGCCGCGGGAACAGGAATCACGGCATCGGCAATTTTATTAAAACGATGATCTTCTTCTTCCGCGAAAACAATAACCGCAGCTTTGTGAGCTTTAAAAATCTCTACCTCTTTGAGAATATCATCCATAACCTGTCCCGGATTTCCGGCGGCGCAAACAAGAATTAAAGGTTCGGCGGATAAGTCAATATGTTTTTTATTCTCCACAATGTCGGAAGAAATAGTTTTATAACAAAGTTCGCTGAGTTTAATTCTAATTTCGTCCGCCGCCGCTTTGTTGGGTCCACTTCCCACTATTGCCCAGAATTTGCGGGTTGAAGTTTTTTCAACTGAGGCGGAAATCTGATCCCTGCGCGCAAAGACGCGGGCCATCAGTTGAGGAGCGGCTTCCAGATTGCGCAATTTAGAGGCAATGTAATCATCTGTCCTGGCTCCTAAAAGTTGCGCGATGAAAAGAGACAACACCTGTCCAGCGATAATCTGGGAATAAAAAGCCTTGGTAGAAGCTACTGACATTTCAATATCGCGGCCGTCACTGGTATAAAATACTCCATGTGATTTGGCAGTGATGTCCGATTGCCTTCTGTTGACGATGGAAATGACGAAAGCGCCACGCTCTTTAGCCATGGTCACGGCACGATTCGTATCCGTTGTTGTTCCTGATTGGGTAATAGGAATCACCAATGTATCCGCCAGATTATCTTTGAGTAAAAATCCACTTAATTCAGAAGCCAGTCTGGCTGTTATGTTAATATTCTTGTCTTTTAAGTAATGTGCCATCGCGTCGGCAACAGCCACTCCGGCGACCGCCGCCGTTCCATGACCTATAACGATGATGTTTTTTATCTCTCCCTGTTGGAGCCCGGATTTAACAGCGGAGGGAACGATATTTGTTCCTATATTGAAAATAACCCGCGGCGAAGAATAATTTCCGTTTACAATGCGGTATTTGCCTCGTAATGTTTTCTTGATGGAAACGGCTGATTCGGAAATTTCCTTGAGGAAAAAATGAGGATAATCACCGCGATCAATGTCGCGAGTTGTAATTTCAGCTTTTTGCAGAGAGTCCTCTTTCAGGATAATTCCGGCGCCGTCATAATAGCAAGCTCTGATTCCCTTCAGGCCTCCGGATGAATTTTGATCTAAAATGAAAATTTGTCCGGTTATTCTGGTTGCTCTATCAGTGGTAGTTTCGCCATTCATTTTGATGAAATAAGGCATCACTTCTACCAGACCATAAAGTTCCGAAGAAAACATATACTGGTCGGAACCAACGCCGACATAAATGGACTGGCCGCTGCCCTTGAGCGCTAAAAAAAACTTACCCGGTTCCAGATTGCAGGTCATGACTATGGCATGTGACCCTTCAAAATCATTTACAGCGAAGCGGAAAGAATCCTGGAGATTGTGACCGTCTTTGAGATATTTTTCAATCTGCAGAGGAATAATTTTTGTGTCGGTTGTAACTCTTGTGTCAATCGTCTCTTTGTCCAGTTCCAGCGCGTTGTACAATGCCAAATAATTATCAATATCACCATTTAAAATAACATTGATGGTTGCTGCCGATTCATAATAGAAAGGAAATGTCGGATTTGCTCGATTTGGCTTGTAATTATTAACCGGATGGCAGTTTTCTTCTGTTATAGAACCTACAGAGGCCCATCGGGTATGCAGAAGAGCTGTCTCGCAGGTTGTATCTATTCCGGCGAAATATTGAAATATTTTATCTTTTCTTATGGTTCGTTTTATATCGTCGGCGTTTCTGCCCAATTCACCGACTATGGAAAATGTCTTGCAGGTGAAGGTTACTGTCGTCCTTTTTTGATCATTAACCAAAGGATGAGCGACACAAATCGAACCGTTGACAATATCTCCTTCACGCGAGCGCTTTAAATAATCCTCGTATAATCCTTCCTCCTGTAAGCCGGACAGGATACTTTCCATGTCTTTTTCATTCTTCAAAGTAAAGGTGATTTGCAGGCCGGCTGAATCGCGGCCGCGTACTTCCAGACGATTAAGCGAATTCAATAATAAGTTAATTTGCCTGTACTTTTTGAAAGCCGCCGGATTGATCGCGGATGAATTTTTTGCACCGGTTAGATCGATAATTTTTGCGAAATTATCCAGAATATCTTTTTCTAAACTCCATTGTATGTCTTTGAACAGAATAATACGGCTGTTGATAATTTCCAGATCAGAGGAAGAGAAGTTAGACGCGTTATCCTCCAGTATCTTTTCTTCTTCCACCAGAAATAATTTCATATTTTCCACTAAATCGAAAAGTTTTTTAGACCTTCCGGTTTGGAAGAAAATAAATTCCTGTCCACTTTCTTCCTTCAGTTCCAACGCTGTTTTTTCCATGGAAGTGAGTGTCTTTAGACCGTGCAAGTATTCTTTTGCGGCAATTTTTCCACTCAAAGTTTTTTTCAGGCCGGAAATTTTTATTTTTTTCCACAATTCCGCCAGCGTGAAGTCGGCATTGAATGCTTCTGTTTTTTTATTGGAATGGAAAGTCATTAACCCGGCAAAACCGCAGTTAAATTGAGAAGTCATAACCGGGAAAAAAATTATCGCCGGAGTGGAAATATTGGCGGGATGTTTGCCCGCATATATGTGACAGGCCGCAAGGAACCAGTAAATTTTTTTTATAATATTGAACATTCTTGAAATAAACATTATTTTTCTTTCTGCCTTAGAGCGTGAGAATTATTTGTGCATCCGGCAATAATGTTGTCAGTAATATCTTTTAACCAGCCGGTGCCTCTTTGAGCCTGTGTGGGCGTTAAAAGCTTTATCGCTTCCAGATAAGAGTTGCCTTTATTGGAAAGGCTTTGCATAATTTTTACGAAAGAGTCTCTTTTCTTAAGTCCTGATTTTTCTTCATTGTTGCCGGAAAGATATGCTTCCATTTTGGGCCAATCTTGCAAAAACTGTTTTTGAGTACGCAACACTTTATCCGGATATTTATTTTTCAATGTTTCCGTCACTATGGAATTATCCAGATTCTGAGCGAACTGGCGCAATTGTTTTAGTCTCTCAGTAATGGCTCCATCCAAAATATCGCAGGCTGCGGAATGTAAGGCGTCGCCATATTTCATCCTTGTAAAAAAATGACGGCGCACGTAACGATACCACTGCCTTAAGGCTAATAAATTAGCCACATATTCTATATTGTGCCTGACTTTGCGATTAATGTCGCTGTAAACGCCGGTGACGAATATTTTAGGCCGAAAAGACGAAACCGGTAATGGAACAGGCATTTTTCCTGCTGTGTAATCCTGCCGGCAAATAATACCTGCGGGAATAACTGTTCCATAATCAATTTGCGCCGGTCCCACTAATCCACCCTGTCCGCCCATAAATATCGGCGGTTCGCGCAGCATTACACCGCGAGGCACATCGCCGATTAAAGAAGGCGTCGCTTTGTTCTGTTGGGGAGTATAATTGAAATGAATATATGAACTGCCCACTTCACTATGATTTTTCCTGCTTGTTCCTCCGGCCATAAGGCAATCGCAAAAATTAATCAGGCTGCCTAATTGAACGAAAGGGAACAATATGGTTTGTTTTAGACCGATACAATGATTTCCACCGGATTCTTCTTCCAGAAGGCAACCTGAACGGACTTGTGCGTTACTGCCCATTGTTACTTCATTTAAAAAAACGGAATTAGTAAAGAATCCTCCCCTGAGCTCAACATCATTGCCCAGACAGCAGTCAATTAAAGTTACAGGTGCTTCGTATCCAAGTGTCACTTTCCCGGAAATCAAAGTGTTTTTGCCGCAAATTCTTGCCGCGCCGTAAATAGTAAGAGAGTCGGAAATTCTAGAAAGGTTTACTTCATCGCCGATTTCCACAGAAAAAGGGGCCGTCATCCGAACCCCTTTTTTTAAGAGACAAATTACCTTTTGCGGTAAAGTTACAGTTTTTTTAATTGTTCTGGTCATAAATGTTTTTTCGGACGGTTATTTATTCTTCCCGCAGGTAATGCCCAGTTTGGCCATTTTGTCAGTAAAAGTGTTGCGGTTAATGCCTAAAAAAATTGCGGCAGAACTTTTAACACCATTTGATCTGCGCAAAGCTATTTTAAATAACCCTTTTTCCACCATATTCATAACTTCTTCGTAAAGTTTACTTTTTCGATTACCGGAAGAAGATAAAATCGTGGCAATATCTTCCAATTTTTTCTCCATTATTTCTTCAACAGCCGCGTAAGGTGTTGCCTTCACATTCATTATAATTTCCGAGGCATTCTTTTTTTTCGCCCGCATTTTTGAATCTTACTCCTTCCCGGCAAGATTTACTAAAAAAAGTATATATTCTAAAAACATTATTAATGTAAATTTAAAATGAAAACAATTTCAAAATTATAAAGACAATAATAATTAACACAATTAACCAGCAAATCACTATTAAAGAAAATTGTTCCGAGGGATGGTCTAAATAATTTCTGACTTCAATTTCAACTTTTTCATTGTCCAGTTTATCCATAATAGAACGAATAAGTAAAGCATGGTTTTCGAAAAGGTTGGAAAAAAAATAAAAACCCTTAGTCGTTGTTAATAAAAAATAGGTTTTTTTACGTAAATCAACAATCGCTAAATGTGTAATTTCCGGCCAGATAAAATCCTTTGTCCGAAAAAACTTTTTTATTTTTAAACCATCTTTAGTTACAATAATTTCCCTTCTTGTCGCTTCTATTCCAACAAGTAAGGTTCCGGTAAAAAAAACAGCCAGAACAATTTTCTCCCCGATTTGGCCTCTGAATAAACTGAATAAAAACAACAAACAAAGAAGAACAACCATGGCAATGAAAGGCACAAGAAAAGCTCTTTTAATTTTAAAAATATCTGGTTCCATTTTTTTGTTTCCCGATTTGATTGGTTACGCAATATTGCAATTTTTTTTGGGGAATGATATCAATTGCTTCTGATAAAAGTTCCACTTTTACCACCGCTTTTTTCTAAAAGCATGATATCCCCGATAATTATTTTCTTATTTACCGCTTTACACATATCGTAAATAGTCAAAGCTGCGACGCTCACTGCTGTCAGCGCCTCCATTTCCACTCCGGTTTTCCCTGTAGTTTGCACCTGAGACTCTATTACAATTTGCGAATTTCTATGATCAATATTTAAATTTATGTCAATTCCCGTTAATTCCAACGGATGACAAAGAGGAATAAGCCCGCCCGTTTTCTTTGCGGCCATAATGCCGGCAATTTTTGCAGTTGTTAAAACGTTTCCCTTTGCAATTTGTCCTTTTTCTGTTAAATCCAGAGTATGGGCATCCATTTTTACAACTCCCTGTGCTTTAGCTACGCGAATCGTTTTTGCCTTCGCTGTGACATCCACCATTTGGATATCGCCTTCATTATTAATATGGGATAGCTTTTTCATGATGTTATGATTGTCGGATTTTATTATTGAATCAGTTGATTTTCACGAACTGTAACATAGGCCAATTAATGAGTCAAGAAGCGTAAATAATTTTTTTATTCGTGCGGTTTTAGGAGTTTTTATCATGTATTATTTTTTTTCTGCAGCGCATAGATCATTCTTCCATGAGAAAATGAAAATTTCTATATACAATAAACATTTTTTTATGAAATGTCTTGATATAAATATTCCTATTAGCTAGTATTTTAAAAAATATTCGTTGAAGAAGACGTGATGTTTGTTAAAGTAATCAGTATGAGCGTCATTGGGATGGAATCATACCCGGTATTTGTGGAGGTGGACACATCCCAGGGTTTGCCTCAATTTGCCACTGTCGGTCTGCCTGACGCTTCGGTTAAAGAAAGCAGAGATCGGATCAAGGCCGCCATAAAAAATTCCGGTTATCGTTTCCCCCGCAGTCATGTGACCATCAATTTGGCTCCGGCTGATATTAAAAAGGAGGGAACAGGTTTTGACCTTCCCATTGCCGTGGGTATTCTGGCCGCTGAAGGATTAATTAAAGAAGCTGACTTGCAGGATTGTTTTTTTATCGGAGAACTGTCTCTTGACGGCAGCATCAAAGGCGTAAACGGAGTTCTGCCCGCCGCTTTCAAGGCGAAAGAAATGGGCATCAAGTCGGTTTTTGTTCCCGAAGAAAACGCCGCGGAAGCGGCTATGGTGGAAGGGATTAATGTCTATCCGGTGAAAACATTGCCCGCTGTTGTAGAATTTTTAGGCGGCCGGAGTAATATCGAACCTCTTACCCTTGATATAAGTAAAATTTTCCAGAAAACGCGTAAATATGATTTGGATTTTAATGAAATAAAAGGGCAGAAGCAGGCAAAAAGGGCATTGGAAATCGCGGCAGCCGGTGGTCATAATGTTCTGATGATCGGTCCGCCCGGTTCCGGAAAAAGCATGCTCGCAAAAAGGATGCCGACTATTTTGCCCGATCTTTCTTTTGATGAAGCAATTGAAGTTACCAAAGTATTTTCCATTGCCGGATTTTTGAATAAAGATGAAATGTTAATCGCCGTGCGTCCGTTTCGTTCGCCCCACCACACTATATCCGATGCCGGTTTGGTCGGAGGCGGCCAGACGCCGCGTCCTGGAGAAATAAGCCTTGCTCATCTGGGAGTGCTTTTTTTAGATGAACTTCCTGAGTTCAAGAAAAACGCTCTGGAAGCACTTCGCCAGCCTCTGGAGGATGGCACCATAACAATTACGCGTTCCTCCGTAACAGCTGCTTTCCCCGCTAAATTTATGCTGGTGGCGGCGATGAATCCCTGCCCGTGCGGTTATTTTGGCGATCGAATACACACCTGCCATTGCACTCCGCAGCAAATCCGTCAATATCAATCTAAAATATCCGGGCCGTTATTGGATCGGATAGATTTACATATAGAAGTACCCTCAGTTAAATATAGGGCCCTGTCCGATAAAGAATTGGGAGAATCTTCCGCGACGATCACAGATCGCGTAAACAAAGCACGTGATCTGCAAAAAAAGCGTTTTGGTCATAATGGCATCCTTTGTAACGCCCGGATGACGGAAAAACAAATCATGACTTCTTGTCCGATAGACGAAGAATCCCACAAACTCATCGAAATGGCTATTGATAAACTGGGATTAAGCGCCCGGGCGGTAAACCGGATATTAAAAGTTTCCCGTACAATTGCCGATCTGGAAAATAATGAAGCCATCAAATCATCTCATATCGCTGAAGCAATTCAGTATAGAAGCCTTGATAGAGGTTTAATTTAGTGATATGTAAGAATAAAATTATGATGAGGCAGTAACCTGGTGAAAGAGGCAATTATGGAAATTAAAATTAAGAAAGCGCCACATAAAAAAAGAAAGACTAAACCAGCTGATGAAGCAAAACTTGGTTTTGGGAAACATTTTACAGACCATTTTTTTAACGTAAAATATAAAGAAGGCAAGGGCTGGTATGATCCGGTAATTGAACCGTATCGTAATTTGCAATTAGATCCAACTGCAATGTGCCTGCATTATGGTCAGGAAATTTTTGAGGGATTGAAAGCTTATCGAGGCCAGGATGGAGCAATCTATCTTTTCCGCCCGCTGGAAAACATCAAAAGAATGAATTCATCCGCTGAAAGACTCTGCATGCCGATCATGGATGAAAATCTTTTTATGGAAGCCATGAAAAAACTGGTGATTTTGGAAAAGGACTGGATCCCAAAGGGAATCGGCACTTCTATGTATATCCGTCCAACAATGATTGCGACCGAGGCCGCCCTCGGTGTGCATCCGGCATCTGAATATCTGTTTTTTATTGTTGTTGGGCCGGTTGGCGCCTATTATCCTCAGGGATTTTCTCCAACCAAAATGTTTGTGTCGGAGGAATATTCCCGCGCGGTACGCGGAGGAATTGGCCATGTTAAGGCAGCCGGTAATTATGCCGCCAGTCTTTATGCAAGCAAAATTGCTACGAATATGGGGTACACTCAGGTTCTCTGGTTGGATTCCGCTGAAAAAAAATACGTGGAAGAGGTCGGCACCAGCAATATCTTTTTTCTGATAGGCGATGAATTAATAACGCCACATCTGGGCGGATCAATTTTGCCGGGTGTCACGCGAAAATCAGTGATTGCCCTGGCGAAACATCTGGGAACTAAAGTCGTCGAAAGACAGATATCTATTGATGAAGTTATAACTACTTCGCAAAATGGTTTATTGAAAGAAGCTTTTGCTTCCGGAACGGCGGCGATAGTTTCGCCGGTAGGTCATATTCATTTCCGTGGCAAGGAATATTTAATCAACGACGGCAAGACAGGAGCTCTGGCTGAAAAATTATATAATGAAATTATGCAAATTCAATATGGATTGAAGGATGATCCTTTCGGTTGGCGCGTTAAAATATTTGACGGTAAAAAGACTCCAAAGAAGTAAATTTTCATTTTTCTTCTTATATACAGGCACTTGGATTTGCATTCCACAAGATTGTGGAAATGGCTGTTGATAACTTTGTTGATAATCTTTGTAAGTGCGTAATTGTTACGATTTTACACCAGATTGCCCAAGGTTTGTGCAATTAAAATATTCAATATAATTAATAACTTATCGATATAGCCTTTAATCATCATTACTTATGCACTATGGAGAAAGACAGATATGAACTTCAAAAGAAATAGTGTCCCGTCTGAGGCTTTATTTTTTATAAAAATGATAAGAATTTTTCTCAAAATAAATAAGCTATTTACGGCAACAGTGATTGTTCTTTTCCTTATTTTATCGCTGATGGCTGTGCCCGCTTATGTTTTTTCCGAAGAACTTCCGGCAGTTGGCGATATCGCGCAAAAGCTTCAGGACTCTTATGAGAAAACAAAAGATCTGAAGGCTGATTTCATTCAGGAAGCGGTAATAAAATCGATTAAAAAAACTCAAAAGGAAGAAGGCAAAGTATTTTTTAAGAATCCAAAGAGTATGCTCTGGGAGTATTCGAAACCACAGGGGAAAAAACTGATTATCAACAGTCAGACGGCGTGGCTTTATATTGCCACGGAAAAGGTTGCCTATAAGCAGAAGTCGGAAGGTATTTTTCAATCGAAGTTTTTAATGAACTTTTTTGCCGGAACCGGAAAACTCAAAAATGATTTTATAATGAAATATGCTGAACCTAAAGCTATGGATAAAGACGGTAATTATTTGCTTGTTTTGATTCCCAGGGAAAAGACGTCCGCCTGTAATTCAGTTAATCTTACAATTGATAGAAACAATTTTTATATTTTGCAAATAAGCTTTGATGACGTTATGGGCAATTCGACCACGCTGAAATTTTCCAATATTTCCATTAATACGGGACTTACACAAAAAATATTCCAGTTTAGGCCGCCGGCGGGAGTTCAAGTTTTTGATATGCCATAGTTAGGGGCTGTGTGAAAAATGCCCATCTGCGGCGTTGCGCTGCAAACCGCACCGCTCAACGTATGAGATATACGCCTCGCGGTTCAGTTTTTGCGCGCCTTGCATCTGAACATTTTTAAACAGCCCTCTTATTCATAATTTTCTCTTTTTTTTACTTTTAATCGAAGGGATTGGATTGGTCGAAATCCGGTGTCAGTTCATAGTCGTTGACTTCCTGAACAAAAATATTATCAAAACCTAACTTCAGAGCGTAATTAGTTACCTGTTCATATTCGTGTTTAGTAATTCTGCGTTTTAGAATCGGATGATTGCGCACTTTGGCAACCGGCGTGTATTGAGACATGAGACTAAGTTGAACCGATGTGGATATTTCTTTTTTAATCATTCTTAAAACTTCTTTGGAGTTTTCTATTCTGTCGGGTAAAACCAGATGGCGGATAATGATTCCTTTTTGAGCCACGCCGTCTTTTATCTCCAGACCGTCGCCTACCTGCTTCACCATTTCTTTTATGGAATCCAAAGCAAAACGGGGATATCCCGGTGCTGACGAAAAATCCACAGCATCTTTTTCCAAGCCGTATTTGAAGTCCGGCAGATAAATATCCACCATGCCATCGAGTAATTTTATAATATCCGGATTTTCATAACCGCCGCAGTTATAAACGAATGGGACGGTAAGCCCCTGAGCGCGCGCCAGACACAGCGCCTCCATCACCAGCGGTGCATGCGGCGTCGGTGTAACCGGTTCAACGTTATGGCAGCCGCTTTTTTGCAGATCGAGCATGACTGTCGCCAATTGCAATATCGTCAGGTTGCGTCCCTGCGTGTTATGAGAAATCTGATAGTTCTGGCAATAGATACACCCTAGATTACATGAAGAAAGAAAAATTGTTCCGGCCCCTTGTGTTCCTGACAGAGGCGGCTCTTCACCATGATGGGACAATGCGCAATTCATGACTATATCTGCAGGTAAACGGCAATAGCCTAGTTTACCTTTTGTCCGGTCAACTCCGCAGGCGCGCGGGCACAGTTTGCAGGACATATAAATATCCAACAGTTCCTGAATAATCATCTTAACCACATTTAAGGCATAGGATAAAAAAGTAACGGTTTAAAACCGTTCCCTACAACCTTTCCACTATATCTCTGATTTTCCCGCTCTCCACCAGTTCTAAAAAATCATCGCCCAGAGTCGCGGATAATTCCACAGCCTCACGCCAGTTCTTAATCCTTGTTTCCTGATCATTAATAAAAGTAACAAGATCAGTACGGTCTGGCACTTTCCCGCCGGGAAGATTTTCGATAAAGTTTTGTGAAGGAAAAACCATTAAAACATTGTCTAAGGTATGAGCTTCCGGTGAACGGCGTTTTATTTTTTTATCCAGCCAGCCGGGGATTATTCTTTCCTGATGATGAAAGAAAAGCACTATTTCGTTTTCTCTGGCGGCAAACTGGTGTGAGAGATGGTAATCAATAAGGCCGCCATCGCGATAGACTCCGCGAGGAGCGCCATAAATATCATGCACACCGTCAATGACAAGAGGAATGGCTCCTGAAGCCAGCACGGCATACTTGAAATTAACCTCATTCATCTGTATGTAATTTCCGCGGAATTGCGATTTAAGACAAAATGCAGGCGGTTTTGAAGCATTATAAAAAACAACTCTATCCGCGAAACGATAAATATTATCTCTGCTGAAATAGTTAAATACAAAACAAGTTGCCAATCCCAGTTTTTGCAACCAGATGTTTCTAAAAGCGACAAGGCCGCGTGCCCGGGCGGTAATTATGGCTAAACGGTATTTTTTGTTAGCCAGAGCAAAAGGCAGTGCGTCATCTTCCAGATATTCATTGATAATGCCGGTAATTTTCTCCAGCGCTGTTGCCGGAGTATCACTCTTTGTGTATCTTACGTTTATATATGCATCTAAAAGTTTATTATAAGATTCGATAGCTTCAGGCTGCAGCCATGCGGCAAAACGAAAAGCGCCCGCGGAAGAACCAATCAAATGAACGGCGTTGGAACAGCCTAAAAAACCTCCTTTCAGGAGAGTCAAATCAAATCCACTGGCAATAAGCCACCTTGGTCCTACTGCCGGTCCGAAGTAAGTTGACACAGAATCGAAGTTAAATCCGCCGTCTTTAATTATTGGATAAATTTTACTGCCGGCTTTAATTCGTATTCTGCTCATAATATTTTATGCTTGGGCAAAGGTCTTGACACGTAAACTTTTGTCTTGTAGATTGACATTGGTAATTCTTATTGCTAAAAGCTGAAAACAATAAAATTCTTCATATCATACTTCTTTAAACGGGGCAGTTTTTTGCAATAATTTTAGAGAAAATGCAAGTAAATTTATTTTTAAGGATTACATTGTGGATATAAAAAATTCTATACAACAAATTGCCAGGGACGCGTCGATGGCGGCGCGAAAACTTTCCCGCGTGACGGAGACGGAAAAAAATAGAACCCTTTTGCAAATGGCGGATGAACTGGAACGAAATTGTAAATTTCTTCTGGGAGAAAATTCCAAAGATGTGGTCAAAGCTAAAGAATCAGGTATCTCCCGCGCCATGCTGGAACGTCTCACGTTAAAGCAAGCCACAATTGAACAGATGGCCAAAGGTTTAAGGGAAGTAGCCGCACTGCCTGATCCCGTCGGCAAAGTAATTTCCATGTGGCGCAGACCCAATGGGCTTTTGGTTGGCCGGATGCGCATTCCTTTGGGAGTTATCGGCATTATTTACGAATCACGTCCCAATGTTACTGTTGATGCCGCCGCTCTTTGTCTCAAATCGGGGAATGCAGTAATTTTACGGGGCGGCTCTGAATCAATCAGGTCAAATCTGGCAATTGCTTCCATACTGCAGAAAGTATTGCGGGAAACATCAATACCCGCAAGCGTGATTCAGGTAATTCCGATGACAGATCGCGAAGCTGTTTCGGAAATGCTGCAATTGGATGAATACATTGATTTGATCATTCCCCGCGGCGGAGAAGATCTGATACGCGCCGTAGTCGCCCAATCTAAAATACCTGTAATCAAACACTACAAGGGGGTATGCCATATTTTTGTAGACGCCGGGGCGGATATTGATATGGCTGTTAATATTTGTTTAAACGCCAAAACTCAACGTCCGGGTGTGTGCAATGCAATGGAAACAATGCTTGTACATCAGGATATAGCCGGTAAATTTTTGCCATTGGCGGCGAATAAATTAAAAAAAGCCGGTGTCGTGATAAGGGGATGTGCCAAAACGAGGTCAATCCTGAAAAATATTGAAAAAGCCGGTGAAAATGATTGGTACGCGGAATATCTTGATTTGATTCTGGCTGTAAAGATTGTGGAGAATATGGATGAAGCTATCGCTCATATTGAAAAATACGGTTCTTTACATACAGAATCGATAGTCACCAATGATTATGCCAATTCTCAACGCTTTTTGAACGAAGTCAATTCTTCGACCGTACTGATCAATGCTTCAACCCGTTTCAGCGATGGTTTCGAACTGGGACTGGGAGCGGAAATTGGTATCTCCACGACAAAGCTTCACGCTTTCGGTCCCATGGGTCTGGAAGAATTAACTACAACAAAATTTATAATTTACGGTAACGGGCAGGTAAGATCATGAAATGGGGTATTTTAGGGGGAACGTTTGATCCGATTCATTTCGGACACTTGCGTGGCGCGGAAGATATGCTGGAGATTTTCAATCTAAACCGCATTATTTTTGTTCCTTCGTCACGGCCGCCGCATAAACTGGAAGCCCGAATAACGCCTTTTAATCATCGTGAACAAATGATTCGTCTGGCAATTGAAGATAATGTTAATTTTTCCTTTTCCGATGTAGAGAATTTACGCGCCGGCAAATCTTATTCCGTGGAAACGGTCGAATACATTCTTAATAAGTACATGGAAGATCTGGAATTATATTTCATTGTCGGACAGGACGCTTTTCAGGCTATAACAACATGGAAAGACTGGGAGAGACTTCTGCTGTTATGCAATTTTGCCGTAATGACCCGTCCCGGCTATGACGACATGAAGCTGGACGCAATTTTGCCGAAAGAATTTGCCGCAAAATTTACTTACGATAAAAAAAATGACGGATTCACGGGACCAACCGGACATACAATTTATTTCCGTCATACAAGTTTTCTGGATATTTCATCATCTCATATGAAAGAAATGATAAAAGCAGGTAAGTCCATAAGATATCTTACACCGGATAAAGTCCGCCAGTATATCGCGAAAAATTCTTTATACAAAAAATAATAGGAAAATATTTTAATAAATATTCAAACAAATTAACAATTTTTAAGGAGAAATATATGACTTATCAATTTATTGAACTCGATATTAAGGATTATATCGCCACAGTAACCATGGCCAGAGAAAAAAGCTTAAACGCTTTGAGTCTGGAATTTGCCTCGGAGATTGCCGGTGTTTTTAAAACGCTGGGCGCTATGGATGAGGTAAGGGCTATTATCCTGCAAAGCAAGGCCAGAATATTTTGCTCCGGCCTTGATTTGAAAGACGCAGTCGGTGGGTTTGATGGAACGGCCAGAGGAACTTTCAATATCATTAAAAAATCCCAGCCATTATTTGATTGCTGTAATTCAATTGAAGAGTGTTCCAAACCGGTCATCGCGGCTGTACATGGTAAATGTGTCGGCGGCGGGCTTGATATAATTTCCGCCTGTGATATTCGCCTCTGCACTGAAGATGCAATCTTTTGTCTTAAAGAGGCCAACATCGGATTGGTTGCCGATATGGGCGTGCTTCAGCGGCTTCCTCTGATAGTCGGCCAAGGATTTGCCAGATAAATTGCCTATACGGCGGGCAATTATTCCGCGCTTCAGGCTAAGAATATGGGGCTTGTCAATGATGTTTTCGCGGACAAAAATGCTCTTGAGACTGGCGCTCAAAAGTTGGCAAGGCAGATAGCTGCTAATGCTCCCCTTGCCATTCAATGCACAAAAGAGGTTCTCAACTTCAGCCGCTATACAAGTGTTAGTGAAGGAATGGCTTTGGCTATTCAAAAGAACATGTTCTTATTGGCAACAGATGATTTGAAAGAAGCCATCGTTGCTTTCATGGAGAAGCGGGCTGCGGATTTCAAGGGGAAGTGAGTGTCAAGACGCCCTTGTTAAATCGAAGGGCTCCATGATCATGGCGGTTATTTTATAATCTGCAGGTAATAAATAAAATTGGGGAATTGATATTTGGGCATACCTCGTCAAAGCCTGACTATCAATTCCCTTCATTATTTATCTCATTAACTCTTCGGTCCGGGATTGCGTATTTCCATCTTTTTTATATTATCAATTATTTTAAATTTCGATTCTAAGTTTATTTCCACACCACTCCTGACGAAGTCATCCCCGACCACCGCAATGGTTCATTAAAAGTTAGACATTTTTTTTAATGCCTCGATACGGTCATCAATCGGAGGATGAGTCATAAACAGGAGTGCTAAATTATGTTTGGAAGGTTTCCCGTTAATGCCGAAAGCGGACATCTGATCCGGCAGTGGTTCAGCGGCACCTGCTTTTAGTCTTTCCAGCGCAGCGATCATGTTTTGAGTTCCGGCAAGTTTCGCGCCACCGGCATCAGCTATGAATTCCCGTTTTCTGCTAAACCACATAACGATAATACTGGCCAATACGCCGAAGACAATTTGAGCTAAAATTGTGGTTATAAAAAATCCCAGACCGCGGCCTTCTTCGTTCTTTAGGATAACCCTGTCCACAAAATATCCCACAACGCGTGACAGGAATATAACGAATGTATTGACCACACCCTGAATTAGAGACAGAGTAATCATGTCGCCGTTGGTCACGTGGCTCATTTCATGGCCCAGAACGGCCTCTATTTCCTCTTTATTCATAGATCTTAGCAGGCCTGTGCTTACGGCGACAAGAGCATTATTTTTATTCATGCCGGTTGCAAAGGCATTGGGCGAGGGAGAATCGAAGATGGCGACTTCCGGCATGCCGACGTTGGACGCCATAGCCAGTTTTTTAACCGTCTCCACCAGCCAGATTTCCGCTGTGGTTCCGGGATTAGTAATAACTTTCGCTCCCATCAAGCATTTGGCCATCCATTTGGACATGGCAAGCGATATGAAAGAACCGCCGAAACCGAATACCGCGGCGAATGCGAGCAAACTGGTCATATTCAAACCGTTTTTATCCAGAAAATTACCGACTCCCAACACGCTGGCAACAATACTCAAAATCACAAGTACGGCGATATTGGTTGCCAGAAACAACAAAATCCTTTTCATTCTTTTAACCTCCTGAATTTAAAAACTGCCCCTGGGCAGTAATTAAAACAATATATTTGTAATTATTTTTTCTTATTTTAATATCAAGATGCCGGATGTCAAGCCTTTATGTAAAAAAAGCCTGAAATTCTGCAAATGTATCAAGAAATTATCAGTGTTAAGTGTTATAGAGTTTACTTGAAAGTGGTATTATTATGTGATAGTGCACTGCGACGTAACATAACCAAGCCGTCTTCACGGCTACATTCGTTGGCCTTGTCGTCGGATTCCTCAACGTATTAGCAATACGCCTGTGGAGCCTCCTCCTTGCCGCCCAGGTATTCTGATGAATAGGTTTGGTTTGAGAAAAAAATTATATATGATATCGCCAATTTAAAAACAGGAGTACGAGATGGATTACAAAAATACTTTGAATCTTCCCCAGACGGATTTTCCGATGAAGGCGAATCTGGCGCAACGTGAACCGGAAATGTTAAAAAAATGGGAAGAAATAGGCATTTATAAAAAAATAAGACAAACGGCAAAGGGGAAGAAACCGTATATTCTTCATGATGGCCCTCCTTACGCCAACGGCAATATTCATCTGGGCACAGCACTCAATAAAATAATCAAGGATATCGTGATTAAATCAAAAAACATGAGCGGCTTTGACGGTGTTTATGTGCCGGGCTGGGACTGTCACGGTCTGCCTATCGAACATCAGGTGGATAAAGAACTGGGCGGCAAGAAGACGGCGATGTCACAGGTGGAAAAGCGACGCGCCTGCCGTGTGTATGCTGAAAAATTTGTTGGTATTCAACGCGAGCAGTTCAAGCGTCTGGGTGTTTTTGGCCAGTGGAATAATCCCTATCTGACAATGGCCTATCCTTATGAGGCTACAACCGTCGCCGAATTCGGCAAACTCTATCTCAACGGCAGTGTTTACAAAGGTAAAAAACCTGTTTACTGGTGCGCGTCTTGCAAGACGGCGCTTGCCGAAGCGGAAGTGGAATATGCCGATCATCGTACGCCGTCTATCTATGTAAAATTTGCCTTTACGTCCGATATCAGCCAGATTCTGCCAAAGTTAGCCGGACAGAAAGTCAACATAGTGATTTGGACAACCACACCCTGGACGATTC
>Ga0074044_10001096_pt1 | contig 24918 bp, 19 predicted proteins | sample BogForMeECP23OM1_FD_94443 | JGI IMG/M metagenome (GOLD analysis project Ga0074044, IMG submission 94443) | Bog forest soil microbial communities from Calvert Island, British Columbia, Canada - Bog Forest MetaG ECP23OM1 | ecosystem: Environmental > Terrestrial > Soil > Wetlands ... | reverse complement strand
TTGCGCACGGCCGTATTGATTCCCTGTTCGACGTCGACGAACACATCCTTGCTCCACAACTCGCTGGCGATCTGCTCGCGCGTGACCATTTCCCCCCGCTTTTCGACCAGGAACATGAGCAATTGCAACGGCAAGCCTTCCAGACGAACCGGGCGGCCGCGCCGGCTGAGCTGAAAGCGACTGTAATCAAGCTCGAAATCGTCGAAGCGGATCTTCTTCTCCGGCAAAGACAAAGCTCCTATCCATCTATCCTATCGAATCACCGACTGTCGAATCAAAGATACGTTGCTCCCCCGCGGCTGCCCACCTACGCTCGGCTTGGACGGGCGAGGGCGCCCCCCCCACACTGAATCAGTTCTGAATACGATTGTCAGAAATTCTGTTCTGCCGAGCTTGCCGTGTCAAGCTCAAGATGGTGAATTTTCTTCAGATCAATTCAGACGGCTTCAGACTGTCTCCATGGACGTTTCCGACGATCGGGCGCAATATCACACTCACTTGCGGGATTTGCTCACCGCTCCTAAGCAAGTCGAAGCTAAGCGAGTCAGGTGAGCCCAGTAAGTGAGGGGTTCGGGAAACGGGGAAGGTTCACGAACCCCTCAAACACCAAGACAAGAAAGGGTTTGGGCACGTCACCATAACTGCACTTCAGAAGTACGCCGCAATAACAGACTCCGCTCGCTCCCTCTAGCTTACCCAGCACCCAGACCCCTCTTCCCGCAACCCCACTCGACGCCGATAGGAAGCCTTTCGCTTTTCGTAGGTTGCGCGGGCAAATATGACCTCCGGAAAAGCAGAAGTCACCTTCCATAATTCATAGCTACTATCCCGAATCCTCTCTATAATTGTGGAAGTCGCTCTATGGCAGCGACTTACCGGCGATAGCCGAGATTGGGGGGTGGCAGTGAAGTTGCTGATGCCTGTAAGGCGACGAATGCCTGGCCGCGCCGCTGCTGCACCCGTCCCAGTCCAAGAGTCGCGAATTGAGTCGCGAACCGGGTCGCAAACTATGAACCGCGAATTTGAGGCTCGCTTTACCGCCATCCTACTGACTCTCCTCACAGTAGCGGCTGTACTTTTCGCCGCTTTCAACTACAAGATCGAGCACCAGTCTGCGGTCCCCGACGACGGTGCCTGGTGGATGGAGCGCAAAGGCCACCTGGTGGCGGATCGACTGGAGCCGAACGGTCCCGCACAGAGTGCCGGAATCCGGCGCGGGGACGAAGTGCTCAGCATTAACGGCCGTGCGGTCGACACGGCGGCGGCGGTCACGCGGCAACTCTATTATTCCGGTGTCTGGTCGAAAGCCACTTACTCGCTCGTCCGCGGTTCGGTTCCGCTGGACGTGGAAGTGGTGCTGGTTCCGGCCGAGCGTTCCATGAACGATTGGCTGCGGCTGATCGCGCTCATTTACCTGGGCATTGGACTTTACGTCCTGATGCGCCGTTGGACGGCTGTGGGTTCTACGCACTTTTACATTTTTTGCCTGGTATCGTTCATTTTTTATTCGCTGCACTACACGGGCAAGTTCAACGCTTTTGACTGGGTTGTCTTTTGGGCCAATGAAGTCGCGTGGCTGCTGCAGCCGGCGCTGTTTCTGCACTTCGTTTTGACCTTCCCGGAACGGCGGGAGTTCGTCGCCAGGCATCGCTGGTCGATTTCGCTGCTCTACCTGCCGGGAGCGGCGCTGCTTGGAATACAGATTCTCGCGCTCGAGTACCTGAAAGCCAGCAATGCGCTGCTCTTTAATCTGAACCGGGTGCACTGGGCTTATCTGACGATCTTCTTCGTCACGGCGGCGGTGGTTCTTTGGAACAACTATCGCCGGGCCACCACCCCGATTCTGCGCCAGCAACTAAACTGGATCACTCGCGGCACGATTCTCGCCATAACCCCGTTCACGCTTTTTTATGTTCTGCCGTATCTGCTCGGAGTGATGCCTTCGCCCGCCATGAAGGTGTCGGTCCTGTCGCTCGGATTGCTGCCGCTGACTTTTGGTTACGCCATTTTCCGCTACCGCTTGATGGACGTGGATCTGATCTTCAAGCGCGGCATGGCGTATACGCTGGCGGCAGCGGCTATCGTCGGTGTCTACTTCGCCGGCGTGGCCGCGATTGCGGAACTGGTGCATACGCGGGTACCGAGTTCCGGACCTTACGGATTAGTGGTAGCGGTTGTCGTCACCGCGCTGCTGTTTGATCCGGTGCGGAAATGGATTCAGGAAAAGCTGGACCGGTTCTTCTTCCGCACGGGCTACGACTACCGGCGCACGCTGATTGAGTTCGGACGCGAGTTGAGTTCGGAGACCGACCTCGACAAGATGCTTTCCTCGCTGGTCGACCGGGTGGCACGCACGCTGATGGTAGATCGTATTGCGATCTTCCTCGGCAACAGCGACTCTTCGCGCTTTGAGCTGTCGAAGTCGTTCGGGATCGCTCACCTCACCGGTATCGACCTGTCTTTCCTTGCGAAACCGCGAATCGAGGACGCTGCCGGACATATCTTCTTCGAAAACACGCGCCAGTTGCCGCGTGAAAATGCCGCCGCGCAGGAAGCCATCGGACGCTTGGATCTGAACTACTACATTCCCTGCCACGCGCGGCAGAAGACGATTGCCTTCCTCGGACTGGGCAAGACGATGCAAGGCGACTTCCTCTCCAGTGAGGACGTGGAGTTGCTCGAAGCGCTGGCGGGATACATCGGCATCGCCATCCAGAACGGGCGGCTGTACGCGTCACTGGAACAGAAGGTGACCGAGTACGAGCGCCTTAAGGATTTCAACGAGAATATTGTGGAATCCATCAATGTCGGCGTCATGGCCGTGGATCTGCAAGACCGCATCGAGTCCTGGAACTCGCAGATGGAAGTCATGTATGCCCAGCCCCGCTGGCAAGCGGTGGGGCGTTCGTTGAGTGAGGTTTTTCCGGCTTCCTTCGTCGAGGAGTTCTACCGCGTTCGGCAAAATCCGGGCATCCACAATCTTTATAAATTTCGGCTGGTGACTCCCAACGGCGAATCGCGCGTGGTGAACGTTGCCATCGCGCCGCTGGTGACCCGCAAGTTCAACGTGGTGGGACGGCTGGTGATCATGGACGACATCACCGAGAGAATCGAGCTTGAGGTCCAGCTCACCCAGGCCGACAAACTTTCTTCGATCGGACTGCTGGCCGCGGGCGTGGCGCACGAAGTGAATACGCCGTTGGCGGTAATCTCCTCCTACACCCAGATGCTGGCGAAGCAATTACAGTCGGATCCGCAGAAAGCCGGGGTGCTCGAGAAAATCACCAAGCAGACGTTCCGCGCCTCCGAGATCGTCAATAATCTGTTGAACTTCTCCCGCACTACCGGCACGGAATTGACGGAAGTCAATCTGAACAAGGTGATCGCGGACACGCTGGCGTTGCTGGAGCACCAGTTCAAGGTGGCGCAAATCCGCGTGCAGTCCGAACTCTACGAGGGCCTTCCTTTAATTCAGGGCAACGCCGGGCGCCTGCAGCAAGTGTTTCTGAATCTGTTCTTGAATGCCAAGGACGCCATGAGCCGGGGCGGAGTCTTGAATGTGGCCACGCTGAACGGCGAATTCGTCAGCGTTCGCGTCTCCGACACCGGTTCGGGCATTGCCCAGGAACACATTCACCGCATCTACGATCCGTTTTTTACTACCAAGACGGCGCCCGCGGAAGGCCAGAATCGCGGTACCGGTCTTGGGCTTTCTGTCACCTACGGCATCATCCAGGAACACGCGGGCCATATCCGCGTGGAGAGCCGCCCGGGCGAAGGCACTACCTTCACCCTGGATTTTCCATTAATGTCGACATCGACATCGAGCAGGAAGGCCGTCCATGTCTGAGTTAGCAGTGTCTGAAGTAGCGACAGTTTCACGACGGAACACACCACCGGAGAGCTCGCCGCCAAGCGCGGGCAGAATCCTCATCATCGACGACGAAGCGGAAATCCGCGAGTCGTTGGAAACGCTTCTGCAAATCGAGGGCTACACCGTCGCAGTTGCGGCAAGCGGCCGCGAAGGTCTGGCGCAGATTGGAGAGCGCACTTTCGACGTGGTCATGCTCGATCTGGCGCTGCCCGACAAGAACGGGATGGACGTGCTCTCCGAGATTCGGCTGTTGCATCCGCAGCAGGCAATCATCATGATCACCGCTTATGGCACGGTGGAGAATGCGGTCCGTGCCATGCAGTCCGGCGCCACTAACTTCATCCAGAAGCCGTGGGACAACGAGAAGCTGCTCGCCGACGTGCGCGCCGCCGTCGCCCGCCAGAAGGCGGAAGAAGAAAACATTCAGCTGAAGCGCGCGCTCAAGCAGCGCTACAACTTTGAGAACATCGTGGGCAAGAGCGAGCCCATGCTGAAGATTTTCGATCTGGTCGCGCAGGTGGCGCCCAGCCGCTCGACCGTACTGCTGCAAGGCGAAAGCGGAACCGGCAAGGAACTGATCGCCAAGGCAATCCATCTGAATTCCACGCGTCGCGACCGGCCGTTCGTGCCCGTCAACTCCGGGTCCACGCCACCCGACTTGCTGGAATCCACGCTGTTCGGGCATGTCAAAGGCGCGTTTACCAGCGCGATTGCGTCGAAAAAGGGACTGTTTGAAGTTGCCGACCGGGGCACGCTCTTCCTCGATGAGATCGGAACCATGGGCATGGACACGCAGAGCAAGATTCTGCGTGTGCTGCAGGACCGCAAGTTCATGCATCTCGGCGGTGTGCAGGAAATTCAAGTGGATGTGCGCATCATCGCCGCCACTAACGTGGATCTCCGCCAGATGGTGCGCGAAGGCAAGTTCCGCGAAGACCTGTTCTACCGCTTGAATGTAATCAGTCTCGATCTGCCGCCGCTGCGACAGCGCCGTGAAGATATTCCACTGCTGGTGCAGCACTTCCTGCAGAAATATTCCGAGGAAAATGAACGGCCCCGCCGGCGCATTTCGACCGAGGCATTGCGGCCGCTGTTGAGCTACTCCTGGCCCGGCAATGTCCGCGAACTGGAGAACACGATCGAACGCGCCGTGGTGCTATCTTCCGACAGCGACATTGGAGTCGATCTGCTGCCCGACCACATCGTGGGCCGGGGCAACTCGATTCCGGCTTTGGACGCGAGCGCGGCGGCCACGCTGTTCAGCATCATGGAAGACTGCGAACGCCGGATCATCATTGACATGCTGGAGAAATGCGGCTGGAATCAGACCGAAGCGGCCGAACGCTTTCACGTGCCGCTCTCCACGCTGAATCAAAAAATCAAACGGCTGGCGATTGAGATAAAAAAGAAGAACCGGGAGTAGAGGCGGGGCTTGCTCCGTCTGCTTTGGACGCACTCTACGGGAAATACGACTCTGCTATAGTTCCCTGAGCAGACATGGCGTTAGAACTCGAACTCATATCGCCCATTGATGTCGCCAAAGATATTGCCCTGGCGGTGCAGGATTACACCCTGCTCTCGGCCCAATCCCTGGCAAACTTCTTCCGCCGTCCCCTGTACATGGGTGACATGCTGCAACAGGCGGACCTGATCGGCGTCGGCTCGCTGCCGATCGTGGTTCTGACCGGGCTTTCGGTCGGCGCGCTCCTAGCGCTGAACGCAGCCAGTACCCTGGAACAATTCGGCGGGATCACACTCATCGGCCGGCTCGTCTCCATCGGCATGGTTACCGAACTCGGCCCGCTCATCACCGGGCTGATGGTGGCGGGGCGGAACTCCTCCGGCATGGCCAGCGAACTGGGCTCGATGAAGGTCACCGAGCAGATTGACGCCATGCTCGCTCTGGGCACCGATCCAACCAAGAAGCTGATTACTCCGCGCATTGGGGCCACTGTCTTCATGCTGTTTTTCCTGACCATCATCGCCGACCTGCTCGGGCTGATCGGCGGCTATGCGGTCGCGCATCTTCTTTTCGGCGTCGACACCCAGCAATATTGGACCACTACGTACCAGAACCTGGTCTTCCGCGACGTTTTCACCGGCCTAATCAAACCCGTGCTGTTTGGATTCATTATCGCTACCGTGGGCTGTTATTACGGCATGGCGACCAAGGGCGGCACGCAGGGTGTAGGCCGATCGACCACCCAGGCAGTGGTCGCCGCTTCGGTGATGATTCTGATCGTGGATTTCTTCGCGACTAAATTGATCTTCGCAATTTTTGGCTACAGGTAAGGCATGCCGGCTCCCACTCTGCCCAGCGAAAATCCGGCGGCCGCGGTGGTAAGTCCCTCCGGCTACGCCATCGAGTTCGACAATGTATCGATTGCGTTCGATGAAAAAGTTGTGCTCGACGGCATTTCGTTTCGCTTGGCGCACGGCGAAACCAAAGCCGTGTTTGGCGTCGCCGGATCGGGCAAGAGCACTCTGCTCAAACTCGCCATCGGTTTGCTGCGGCCCGATAGCGGACGCATCTTCGTGCTGGGAGAAGAAATCACGCGCATGTCGGAACAGGAGCTGTTCGAGCTGCGCCGGCGCGTGGGTATCGTGTTCCAGGAAAGCGCGCTCTTCGATTCGCTCAAAGTGTACGAGAATGTCGGGTACCGCCTGGTGGAAGAGAAAAGACCTGTGGATGAAATCGAGCGGCGCGTGCGCGAGGTGCTGCGCTTCGTGGAATTGGAACGAACCTATGACATGCGTCCGTCCGAACTTTCCGGTGGCATGAGGCGGCGCGTGGCTATCGCTCGCGCCATCACCACCGAACCCGAGGTGCTGCTCTACGACTCGCCCACCGGCGGACTTGATCCGGTGACCTCGAACACCATCGTCGAACTGATCGTGAAACAACGCGATGTTTATAAGACCAGCGCCCTCATGGTGACCCATCGCCTGCAGGATGCCTTCACCATGGCAACTTACCAGTTCGATAAGGCCACCAACAAGATGGTCGCTCTGCCCAAAGGCCAGCATTGCGAAGTGCCCATGAGCTTTCTAATCCTCCGCGACGCCAAGGTCATCTTCGATGGCGACGCTCATCAGCTCGCCACCTCGCGCGACGACTACATTCGCGAATACATTTCGTAGAGTCGGAAGCTGGGGCTTTGTATCGTGGCCTGACTCTAACTTCTTATCGGGACATCGCTTTAGCTTCGTATCAGGGCATCGCTTGACGAAAACGAGAGCTCCATATCAGAACATCGCTTGACGAAAACGGGAGCTTCGTATCAGGGCATCGCTTTAGCGATGCCGCAAATTCTGCGAAATAGATGCCCCTTTAGGGGCTGGATTTCTTCGACCCGTCGCTCTTCTTGCCGCCACTCTTGCCCGGCAGCGCTGCTGGATTTTCGTGTACGCGCTCGCGGAATCCGCCCTTCATCCCTCGGGCAAGCCCGATCGTCGATTCACCAAACTTGTCGCGCAGACGATCCGCCGCTGCCAGCGCCTTCTGCCAGCGCTCGTCGCGAGGAGACTCCAGCAGAGTAAGCTGGGTGGAAGCCGAACCCGAATCGAGATTCGACGCTTGCACTCCCAGCAACCGTACCGGCGCGCCTGGTTTCCAGTTGTCGAAAAACAGACGCCGCACCTGCTCGAAAATCTGATTGTCCATCTGCGTCGGCCCGTCCAGCGAATGGGCTCGCGTGATGGTGGTGAAATCTTTGTAGCGCAATTTCAGCTGCAGCGTACGCGCGAAGTATCCGCCTTCGCGCAGCCGGCGGCCCACCATCTCACTGAGCCGCATCAGCGTGGACTGCAAGCGCTCGGCATCGCCCGTATCTTCGTTGAAAGTATGCTCGTGGCTGATCGATTTGGCATCGACATTTTCTCCAACTTCATTGTCGAACCATCCACCCGCATCCTCGCCGCGTGACTTCCCCGCCAGCGCCAGCCCCCATTTTCCAAAGCGCTGTTCGAGATCGCGGTCGTCGAGACGCGCCAGGTCGCCGACCTTCTGAATGCCGATCGCGTGCAGCTTCTGTTCCATCACCTTGCCCACGCCCGGAATGTCGCCAACTGCGAGCGGAGCCAGAAACTTCGCCTCTTCGCCGGGCAGCACCCAGAGCACTCCGTTCGGTTTGGCTTTGGCGGAGGAGACTTTCGCGATCAGCCGCGATGTTCCGATCCCGATCGAGCAGTTCAATTCTGTAGCCGACTTCATCGCCGCATGCAGCTGATGAGCCGAGCGCAACGGCCGCCCGTGCAGGCGCTCCGTGCCGGTCATGTCGAGATAAGCCTCATCCACCGAAGCCATCTCGACCAGCGGAGAAAAGTGTCCAAGCACTTCGTGCACCTTCGCAGAATACTCGCGATAACGCTCCGGATGCCCATTGACAAAAATCGCTTGCGGACAGAGTTTCGCCGCCGTCCGCAGCGGCATGGCCGAGTGCACGCCAAACTTGCGCGCCGCATATGAGGCCGCCGAGACCACTCCCCGTTCGTCGCGCTGCCCGCCGACCACCACCGGCTTGCCTTTCAGCGACGGATCAAACAATTCCTCGACCGAGACGAAGAAGGCGTCCATGTCGACGTGAAAAATGGTGCGTGGGGAGGGAGTGGTCATTGGGATCGGAGTCCGGAATGCCTTGCAGAAGTGTACCGTGGTGGGGCGATTTGTATCAGGGTATGCCTTAAGGCATACCGCAAGCCGCGCCCCTAAAGGGGGGCCGGTCTCGAAAGACTGACGGTATCGCTGAAGCGATACCCTGATTCAAAGCTACGCGCTACCCAAGCACCGGCTCCTTCTTCAACTCCGCCGCCGCAACTGCATCCGCGCTGGCTCGTACCTGTCGCGCGCGTTCGTAGATCTTCCCGTACTCCCGCGCCGACGCGCCCCAGGAAAAATCGCGGCTCATTCCATTTCGCATCAGCGTCTGCCATGACGACGGATCTCGATAGGCGAGCAATGCTTGCTTGATGGTCGCCAGCAGGGCCTCGCCCGTGTAGTCGGAGAACTTGAAGCCCGTGCCCTTGCCGGTGCGCGCGTCCCAGGGCTCGATCGTGTCATCCAAACCGCCGGTCGCCCGCACGATGGGAACGGTCCCATACTTCAGGCTGTAAATCTGATTCAACCCGCAGGGCTCGTAGCGGGAAGGCATCAGGAACATGTCCGCACCCGCTTCAATTTTGTGTGCGATGGCGTTGTCGAACGCAACCTTGGCTGCAATCTTGTTCGGAAACTGCTTGTTCAATCGCTGAAACATTTCTTCGTATGGCTTGTCGCCCGAGCCCAGCACGACCATGATCATCTCTTCGCGCGCCAGACGATCCATGATCTGGGCGATCAGATCGAAACCCTTCTGCGCTGCGAATCGCGAAACAATGCCAATCACCGGCACTTTGCAATTGGTATCGACATTCGCGACTCCGAACGCGCGCAGCAAGTCCTTTTTGCATTGCAGCTTGCCGCTCAGATCCTGCGACGAATACCTGGCGGCGATGAACTTGTCGGTCTGCGGGCTCCACTCGTCGTAGTCGACACCATTCAGGATGCCGCTCACGGTGGCCGCGCGATTACGCAACACGCCTTCCAGACCGAATCCATATTCCGTGGTCTGAATCTCCTGACTGTATTTCTTGCTGACCGTGGTGACGAAATCGGAGAGCACGAGCGCGCCTTTCAGAAAATTCACCTGCCCAAAAAATTCCATCTTTGAAATCGTTAACAGCTCCCAGGGCAGCGTGAGCAGCGCCAGAGTATCGGGCGGGAACAAACCCTGGTATCCCATGTTGTGAATCGTAAAAACAGTAGCGACTTCGCGAAACGCGGGATCTTCGGCGTAGAGCGTGCGCAGCATCACCGGCACGAGCGCGGATTGCCAGTCGTGGCAGTGGAACACTTGCGGGACACCGAGAATCTTCGAGGCTTCGAGCACCGCCCGGGAAAACAGGGCGAAGCGTTCGGGGTTATCGGGATAGTCGCCCGCCGGACCGCCATAGAGCGCTTCGCGGTCAAAATATGGCGGATAATCAACAAAATAAAATCGAACTCCGGCGGGCGTATTCGCTCCCGCCGTTACCACCGAGCAGAAGCGATACTTGTCGTCGAAAGGGATGGTGATACTTCGAACCACGGTTTGCGGGTCGGCCAGTTTGGTTTGGCGATAGCGCGGAAGATACACGCTCACCTGATGCCCCAGCGCGGCCAGCGCGCGTGGCAGGGCACCGACCACGTCGGCCAATCCGCCAGTTTTCGAAAAGGGAACGCACTCGGATGCCGCGAAGGCGATATGCATTGCGAAGAAGCCTCCCGAGCGAGGACTCGATAGGCCTCGCTCACGTTATTATTGATTGCTGTAGAAAGGCACGTGGGCCATTTGTAATTTGTGATTGGTAATTTGTAAGTGAAAACCAGCGAGCCGCTGTCTCCAAATTGCCAATTACAAATTACCAATTACAAATCCACTTGAGTCTAAAGCCGGAGAGAAAGAGGGTCAACGTGCCGAAGGGCGCTACCGCACTGACGAATCCAAGGAAGCCCAAACTGGGACAGCATTTCCTGGCGAGCGAACCGGCGGCTCTACGCATCATAGAAGCCCTGGGAGATGTCTCCCAGGCGACCGTACTGGAGATCGGACCCGGCCGCGGCGAGCTTACCGACTTGCTGGCACGGAAGGCTCGGCGCCTGATCGCGGTGGAATTGGATCGCGTGCTTTCGGCGCAGCTCCGGATGAAATTCTCCATGCAACCGAATGTTGAAATCATCGAAGGCAATATTCTCACCCTCGAACTGGACACGGTCTTCGGGGCAAAACCGGGCAGCCTGCGCACCGGACTGAACTTCGCTCCCGAACCGGCTCGCGTTGTCGGCAACCTGCCGTATTACATTACCTCCGATATTCTGCTGCGCCTCTTGGAATATCACCGTTACTTTTCGACGATTGTCATCATGGTGCAGAAGGAAGTTGCCGATCGCCTTGCGGCTTCGGCTGGAAGCCGCGATTATGGCTTGCTTTCGGCGACGGCGCAACTGTACGGGCGAATCGAGCAGCTTTTCACGCTGCCGCCGGGGGCGTTTTCTCCTCCACCTAAAGTTCATTCCAGCGTGATTCGCATTACGATCAAGCCTAAGCTGGAATCGCTTCGAGTTCCGGAGGCCGAGTTTATTGCCTTTCTGAAGCTCTGCTTTGGACAGAAGCGCAAAACTCTCTGGAATAATCTGAAAACGCGGTACGATGAAGGTGTGCTGCGTGCCGCTTTGGCCAAAAGCGGGGTGAAACCTGCGATTCGGGCGGAGGCGCTGCCGCTCGAAAGAACCGCCGCTTTGTTCCGCGCGCTCGGCGACGGCAATTCGTAGCTCACGCCCGCCGAAATTTTCGCGAGCTGACTTTTCGCGGGCTGCTTTTTTTGGCAAGAAGGGCGCCCGCGCCACACGTCTCCGCCAGGAGGCAACTTATGACTTCCGCTGTACGTACTCCTGCCGTCGCCGGCAGGTTTTATCCCGGCCGCGCTGGCGAATTGCTGCGCGACATCCGACAGTACTCTCCTGTCGATGCCGCCGGCCGCATCGCCGCCATCGGATGCGTCGCTCCCCATGCGGGATATATTTATTCCGGTTCGGTTGCAGGGGCGGTTTATTCGCGCCTGGAAATTCCCGAACACTGCGTGATTCTCTGCCCCAATCACACCGGCAAGGGACGTCCGCTGGCGGTCATGGCCAGCACGACCTGGCAAACTCCACTGGGTGAAGTTGCGGCGGATGCGGACTTGAGCGTTCGTTTGCTGACTAGGTTCCCTCCCTTGCAAGAGGACAGCGCCGCTCACCGCGGCGAACACGCTATCGAAGTCCAGCTTCCTTTTCTGCAGGTGCAACAACCGCAACTGAAGATCGCTCCGATCGCCGTTGGTACCAGCAACTTCGATGTTCTGCGCGGATTGGGCGAAGCGCTGGCGGATGTGATTGCCGACCAGGAAGAGCAACACCGCGAGAAGGTCCTGATCGTCGCCTCCAGCGACATGAACCACTACGAGTCCGATGCGGTCACTCGCGTCAAAGACCACAAAGCCATCGAACGTGTGTTAGCCATGGATGCGCGCGGACTTTGGGAAGTGGTGATGAATGAAGACATCAGCATGTGCGGGTTCGGACCAACGGTTGTCATGCTCACCGCGGCTAAGCTTCTGGGTGCGACTTCTGCCACGCTGGTCAAGTATGCAACCTCGGGCGATGTCTCCGGCGATTACGAGTCTGTGGTGGGTTACGCGGGAATTATTGTGGAGTAGGAACAAGAATAGTGTCCCACAAATTCGCAACATAGTTTTGGATTGTCATCTTGAGCGGAGCGAAAGACCTCTGCATCGATTCGTCTCACCAACCATCAGTGCATCGCCGCCGCTTGCAGCAAGCGTTGAGCGCGGGCCCGAGTTACGTTGATCACCGTGGGATCGGCGATGATCTGGTTGAGGATCGCCTGAATGGCCGTGATCTCGATCAGTTGATTGCTGCCAGCCATTTCTTCCATACGCTTGAGTTCTTCGTCGAGCGCGAGTTTTTGGTAGTGGAGATCGTACTGCAGACGATGTCCAAATTCGAGCGTAGCCGCGAGGCTCTGCAGCAGGCTGGTCAGTTCCTCGACGGCTGGAATGGCGGAGTAGTTGTAGGTGGACTCACCCGTGCGCAGCGCATCTTTGTAGCCGAGGGTCTTTTTCCCGGTAAAGGCCAGGCCCTTGTGATGGGAGTCGACATCCTTCTGAAAATAGCCAGCCTTCGCCGCCAGGTCGAAGATCTTCTGCCGCGTTTCGGCGGCTAGCCTGAAGTCGAAATCGAAGCCGTCGATATTATGGGAATCGGTGTTATTGGAATCGCCGTCGTGGGAATCGGTCTCCTCGGAATCGGCGGACAGGCGGCTCGTCGACTGGTAGCGGGCTGAGCCATCCGATGGAATGCGAATCGAGTAGTGCTCCGGCTGCGAATTGGGGAAATCGATAGTGAAGGTGACCACGGCCGGAGCCTCAGCTGGCGAAGAGGCGAGGGGCGAAGCATAGAGGGAAGAATACAAGGAAGAATAGAAAGAAGAAAAGAAGATCGAAGAAAGAATGAGTACGCAGTCAATTGGAAGTCGTCGCAGCATGGGCGCTGTAATGATTGGGGATGACAGCGCGGAGTGTCAAGCGGAGGGTTGGTGGCATCCAGCCTCCGGCTCCTGGCAAGAAGCCAGGAGCCGGAAGCTAAAGAACTCATTTGCACTGCGCGGTAAAACCCAAGGTGTTTCCGTTGGCATACACGATCTGGCCCGAGACCAGGCCGTTGTTGTTGATGCCACCGGCGGCGGTGTACTTTGCACCGGAATAGACAATGTCCTTGAATTCTCCGCTCTCGTAAATGAAACCGTTGGTGGCAACGCCCGCAAAATAATTGCCCGCGACCACGCCGGAGTTATTCACTCCGACCAGAGCGGTTCCCCATTGGGCTTTCGGGTAATTGATACTGGTAAAAGTGCCGTTTTGCCAGAGGAAACCGTAGCTGATGAGGCTGCTGGCGTAAGTTCCTGCGACCACGCCGTTGTCGCTAATGGCATCGGCAAACGTTACTTGTGCATCAGGATAGGCAATAATCGTGAACTTATTGTTCACCATCATGAATCCCTTGGTTATGGAATCGCCGGCGCTGAAGCTGCCGACCAGGGTTCCCCCCTGGTTGATGTCGAACAGCCAGGTATTGGGGGCGCCGGGATAATTGACGACCGTCATATTCTTGCCTTGCCAGGTGAATCCATGAATGTGTCCCGGGTAGCCGCTGTCCTGGTAGGAGCCGGCATTCATGCTGCTGGCGTTGGCTCCATACAACCACGTAGTTGAGGATTTCGGCGCTGCGTACTCGGTGAATACTCCGCTGGCGGAGTATGCGAAGGCGACCGGTTCCGAAGTTTGGTTGTCGACTAACTGTCCAACAACGGTGCCATCGTCGCTTACTCCGTTAACCAGGTTCAGGGTGTAGCCCGAGGGCGCGGAAAAAGTGGTGAAGTCGCAGGACGCCTTCTGTTTCGTTTTGGCGTGCATTAAGGCTGAGTGTAAGAGCAGTGCGACGACGACGGCGGAAATTGAACGGGGGAAGTTCATTTTTGTCCTCATTGTCATTTCTCGCGCTGCATTCTTCATGCGGAAAGCGCGGCGATTTTTTGCAAGCAATTCAGGTTAACCCGAGAGTCCTCGAAAGTCAGCCCCCGATGCACAAACGAGTGTTCCGTGGCGTGACGGATTTTGGACTGATGCACAGCGGATTCAGGACTAGCACTGGGGTAACCTGATGGGAATGCGGGGCGCGATGAAACCCCCCGCCAGACGCGGCTTTCCGCGTCTGAGAGCGGAGCCAGCATGCGGCCGAGACGCGGCGCCAGCCCCGTCTCTATCGTCAGCGGGCTGCGCTCTGGCGCTCCCGCGTTGCTGCCGTGTGCAGATGGCAGATCGCGATGGCCAGTGCATCGGCAGCATCGGCGGGCTCGGGTACTTCCTCGAGATTCAGCAGGAGCGTCACCATTTGCTGGACCTGATGTTTTTCGGCGCGGCCGTATCCGACCACCGCGGACTTGATCGAAAGAGGCGAATATTCGGCGACCTCGAGTCCGGCGGAAGCCGCTGCCAGCATGGCAACCCCGCGCACCTGGCCGAGCTTCAAGGCGGACTTCACGTTAGCGGCGTAGAAAACGTCTTCGATGGCAACCCGGTCGGGCCGGTGCTGGGAGATGAGTTCCTGCAGGCCGATCGAGATGCGCGACAGCCGTGTGGCCATGGGATCGTGCGGAGAAACTTTAATGGCGCCGCAGACAATGCAGACCAGGCGATCCTTGTTGCGATCATTGTTGCGGCCATCGTTGCCGCCATCGGAGACCAGTTCGACGATTCCGTATCCGGTATATTCCGTGCCGCAGTCGATGCCGAGGACGCGCATGCAGGAAGTGTAGCAGGAGAGCTCTCAGCTATCAGTTACCAGTTTTTCGCCTTTGGCCGCAACGGAATCTTGGTCTGTCGGCGATGGTGACTTACGCGCGCGCCAAAGCAGCGTGATAACCTAATTGCATTCGGGCCCATTGCAACAAAACAGAAGGGCGGAGTATATCCGCTCCCAGGGCAAACTCATACTCGTACCGGAAAATCATATGAGGAGCAGGCAATGAAGATTGGAGTGCTGACGGGCGGGGGCGATTGTCCCGGGCTGAATGCGGTTATTCGGGCGGTGGTGCGCAAGGGAACATTTCACTATGAAGACGGATTCGTGGGATTCATGGAAGGCTGGCGCGGGTTGCTCGAAGACAAAACCATGGAACTCGACCTCGAATCGGTAGGTGGCATCCTGCCGCGTGGAGGCACCATCCTGCGCACCTCGCGCACCAATCCCGCGAAGTATCCCGACGGCCTGCAGCGCTGCTCCGAGAACCTCAGGAAACATGGCTGTGGCGCACTGATTGCCATTGGCGGCGACGACACGCTCTCGGTGGCGCAGAAACTTTTCGTCAACGGGCTAAAAGTGGTTGGCGTTCCGAAGACGATCGACAACGATCTCTCCGGCACCGACTTCACCTTCGGCTTTGACACGGCTGTGAATATAGCGACCGAAGCCATTGACCGCGTGCATACCACGGCCGAAGCGCACAATCGCGTGATCGTGGTGGAAGTGATGGGTCGGGATTCCGGCTGGATCGCAGCTTACAGCGGCATCGCCGGCGGCGCCGACGTTATTTTGGTCCCCGAACTTCCTTTTGATATTGACCAGGTGGCGGAACTGATTCGCCAACGCCATGCCCGCGGAAGATATTTCAGCATCGTGGTAGCCGCCGAAGGCGCAAAGTTTGCCGATGGCAATGAGAAACACTGTGCAGCCGCCGTGCAAGATGGACGCGATGAATTCGGGCATCTTCGGTTGGGCGGAATTGGCTCAACGCTGGCCAGCGAAATCGAAAAGCGGACCGGCTTCGAGTCGCGGTCCGTCGTACTCGGGCACATCCAGCGGGGCGGATCGCCCACCGCTTTTGACCGCGTACTGGCCACACGCTATGGACTGGGCGCCATCGACATGGTGCACCGCGGCGAATTCGGGAAGATGGCAGCGCTGCGCGGGAACAAGATTATTTCCATCCCGCTGGAAGAGGCCATCGCTACGAATCGCAAGGTCGACCAGGAGATTCTTGACGTCGCGATTGGCATTCTTGACAAGCTTGACTATAAAGTTTCCCCGGTTTCCTAAGCCGTCGCGGAAAGCAAAAGGCATACCACGTTCGGCCGGCAAAAGGTTACAACCCTACCGGGATTCGCTTGGCATGGGCCCGAGTTCAGGGCATACTAACTGAGCGCTCTCCGACTACGATTCCGAGGACGCTTCCGTGCCTATGTTTCACGACGAAACCCCGCCCGAGAACCATCTGGAGCGCTCCAGTCCGCTCCCCCTGCAACCCGCGCCGCCGGATACGCCAGATACAGCAGTGCAGCGAAAACGGATGCTCATCGCCCTGGGAATCCTGCTGATCGCGCTGGCAGCAGTGGTTCTGAAGGATTGGGATTTCTGGTTTCCACCGAGCGCTGAGGAGCAGGAAGCTACGATTCGAAGCAAGAGTATGAGTAAGAATACGACTGGAGCGGCTGCGAGCGTACCTGCGACGACTGCGGTGCGCGAACGCAAGCCAGCCAAGCCCCCGGCGCCCGCCGCTGCGGCAGAAGTTCCCTTCTCGGCCACCAGCGAGCGCGCCGCATTGCCTCCGCTGCAGGTGGAAGTCGTGGCGGGTAACCGCCACATCAATGTGCCCGCGAAAAGCAATGCCATCCATCTGGATGTAGACTCGGGCGCAACGTCTCCCGCATTGAGCGCTTCTATATCGCCGCCGAATTCCGCGACTAGCGGAATGACGACCAATGCCGGCGACCGCGTGCAGCTCTCCCCGCAAACCGCACAGAGTGTGAGCGTGTCGGTGGCGCCAGACTATCCCCTGCTGGCACGGCAGATGAAGGTGCAGGGCATAGTCAGTTTGCAGGCGCTCATCTCCAGAGAAGGCGCCATCCAGGAGTTGCGGATTCTCAGCGGTCCCACCATTTTGGCTACCGCAGCCCGCGAGGCCGTGAAGCAATGGCACTTCAAGCCTTATCTGCAAAATGGGCAGCCGGTGGAAACCCAGGCCCGCATCACGGTGAACTTCACCATTTCGACAAATTAGAAATCATTGAGTCATTGAAGCATTGCGTGATTGAACCATTAAAAGATCAAGAGCCTTTGGGGCTGGGTTTCCAATGATTCAATGCCTCAATAAATAAAACGGGCGTCCGGATTCTTTCGAACCCAGGACGCCCGGGCAGCCCTCCCCCAGAACTGCTCAACTGGGAATGTAAGGCTAAGCGGCGAATCTGAAAATAGCACGCGGGTGCCGAGTTGCTCCACCAAAGTGCCACGCCTTAAATCACACATTACAAAGCGTGAAATCAACGCCCGCACAACGGGTTTCTAGTCGGAAAGTACCATCTCCCCGGGCCCCACTCCTGTCGAAAAAGGGGAGCCCGTTATAGCTTTCAGAGCGCCCGTAGATGGGTTGTAGGTATAACCCTCAATGGCGGCTCCAGACTCACTTCCGATATAGAAGAAGTTGCCGCTGGGGTCGAACAAGGCGAATTGCGCGCCCGCTGCCAGGCTGAACGGCGAATCCGTCACTGGCACCAGTTCCCCGTTGCCCGCAGTGATCGCGAAACACCAGATGGAGTTGCTTGATCCCGGGGTCACCGCATACACAAAATGGCCGGTGGGATCGACCGCGATCGCCGCCGGGCCGGTGCCGTTTGTGGAGGTAAACGGCGAACCGAGCAGGGGGGTCAGTGCGCCACTGCCGGAGTCGATGCTGAACGCAGAAATGTTGCCGATCGTGGCCGTATACGGAGGAGGATTGCTCGCCGAAGCATTCGCAACATAGAGGTACTGATCGCTGGCATCCACCGCCAGGGCGGCAGCGCCATTGCCCGAAGTAACCGGAGACGTCGGCAGCTGACTGAGCAGTCCGCTGGCCGAATCGAAGGAAAAGCCGGTGACCGTCCCAATGCCCGGATTGGTTACGTATACGAACTGGCCGGAATGGGTGAACAGAATCTCGGTTGGATTGGCATTCGCGAAGAAGGGCGAACCTGCGACCTCTGTCAAAGTGCCGCCGCCCCCAGTGATGGAGAAAACGGAGATGTTGTTGGAAAAATTATTCGTCACCAGCAAGTACTGGCCGCTAGGGTCGATGACGGCCGCATCGGGACCGTTACCGGCTGGAATCGGAGAGCCGGTGAGGGTCAAAGTCCCGTTGTTGGCGACGCTGAAAATCGAGATCGTGTTGGCGTGGGAATCGGCTGCGTACAGAAAGTTCTTCGACGGAAGCAATGCCAGTCCGGTGGGCGAAATGCCCTGCACCGGCGGGGTATTCGCTCCTGCGGTGATGACGCCGGTGGCGCCTTCGATATTCAGCAGAAGCACGGATCCCTGCGATGGCAAGGTTACATAGGCAATCGCGTTAACCGCGAAAGAAGGACTTGAACTGCTACCGCAGGAAAGGGAAAGTCCGGCCAGAACCAGGATGATGACCGTGGCCGCGAGAGCCCGGCAAGGAAAAAGACGGAGACTAAGACAAAGACCACCGTGACCGGCCGATGCGGCACGCGCCGCCCTTAGAAAGCTCATTTGCGAACCTGCTCCTACACATCCAGGGTGAGAACGAAAAATGTCGTGTTCACTATCGTGCATGAGAAGACGGGCATAGCGCAACTGCGCACCTGTAAAATTATCGGGTCATTATCGGGTTATCGGAAAGCTGCTCCCGGCTTTTAGCTCTTGGCTTTTAGCTGGGGGCTAAGAGCTTAGAAGGCAAGATGGGAACGGAGATGGCCCGATGGCCCGATGATCCGCTGGTCAGATGACCCGATCGATTCCGGATGTGTTCTAATCGATTACGTCGTGATCGACATCCACTGCCACCTTCTGCCCGAAGTCGACGACGGCCCCAAGTCCTGGGATGCAGCCGTCGAAATGTGCCGTATGGCGGCGTCTGACGGCATTACCCATGCCGTGGCCACCCCTCACGCCAATGATCGCTACGCCTACGATCGCGCATACTTTTCGGGGCTTCTCGGCCAGTTCCGGGAAAAAATCGCCCCCGCATTGGAATTGCAATTAAGTCTCGGCTGCGACTTTCATCTTTCCTTCGAGAATCTGGAGAGCGTTCTAGAGCAGCCGCACACCTACACCATTGGCGAAACTAATTATTTGCTGGTTGAACTCAGCAATTACAGCGTGCCGGCCGGACTTTCCGAGTGCTTCACTCGCCTGGGAGATCGCGGGCTCACGCCGATCCTCACCCATCCCGAACGCAACCCGATCCTGCAGCAGACGCCGCAGCGGATTCTGGAGTGGGCAGAGCAGGGCTGCCTGATTCAGGTCACGGCCTCGGCGCTGACTGGCCTCTGGGGAGAACGGCCTGAAACCATCGCCCGTTGGCTGCTCGATCGATCAGCGGTCCACGTGCTCGCCTCGGACGCGCACGATACCAAGCGCCGTATCCCCAATCTTTCCGCGGCCCGCGATCTAGCCGAAAGAATCGCGGGTGCCGAATACGCCGAAGCGCTGGTCGAGCGCAACCCGGGGGCAATCGTCATGGGGATGCCGATCCCTTACTGCCCGCGGCCGGTGCTCGGCTAGGCCCGCAGGCGACCCCAAAATCCGAAGGATCCCCGAGATAGGGTGCCCCACACATTCGCGTTCTTTGCGAATGTGTGGGTGTTGGCACAACCCATCGCCCGTTTCGATCACAAAATCACATTCCAAGATCGCAGCTTCACTGCGCCGGCGCGTAGAAATAATAGTCTGCCGTATAGCTGCTTTTCGTTTCGCTGTCACGCCGCGATGCGTCGCATCCCGTGGCCGGCGCTTTACCACCGTGGGTACGGACCCGCTGAATCGTGGCCACATTCGTGAGCAAGCCTTTTCCAGAATGACTGACAACATTCACCAGCAACCATGGAATAGAGTCAGCATCCGGAGAGTCCACGTGCGCCGCAGCCTTGCCCGCGACTTCGCTGCCGTCGTTCAGTTTCCACGTCGGACCCGCGAAATGGTTTCCGATGACCTTGCCATTCCGATCTTTTAGTTCGGCCTCGGGAGCCTTAAGAGTCCAGACAAATTTGCCGTCTGCGCCCGCCTGGCAGGTATAGATCTGCGATCCGGAGGCATGTGCGAGCAAGACAACCTCTTCGCCCGCATGCGCCCGAATCGCATTCGGAACCTCGGGCGGCGGAATCTTCTGTGCGCTGGCTGATGGGAGCGCAAGTAACAAAGACAAGGACAAAGAGAAAGAAAGATCCAAACAAAATGGAGCCAATGGGAAAACGAGCACGGACAACGATCACGGCCGCGATTTGCCTAAGTCTCAGCATGGCGCGATTGTAGCAGGCACGAATTGGCGAGTATCGACTACCGCTATCGCTATCTCTATCGCTGAGGAATGTTATTTTCCGCCGGCCCTGGTCTAGCCGCAGCCTTCGGGTCGGCCGCTGGCACCGCGGTCATTGCATTTTCCGGATTCAGCAGGTGATCGTGGCTGGGGCCTAATCCGAGTTTGATCAGCGCTCGCGAATCTGGAGTCGTCTTCGACTGCCATCCCTGATCGGCCTGATAGCGCTGCATCGCGGCCTGCGTGGTACTGTCCCACGTGCCGGTCGGCTCGCCTTGCATGTAATGCTCGCGGATGAGCGCGGTCTGAATTTGCCGCGCCCGATCCGAGCCGATCGCCTGCTGTCCGCGCTTCCTCGCCACCTGCTTGGAGCCCTTCTTGCCGGAAGTCTTGCTCTTCTGCCCCGAGGCGTGAGTTGAAGCGCGCTTCGTGGTTGCGTGTCCGCTGGTGGGCTGCTTTGCTTTCGCCGCGGGTGCTGTGGCAGTGTGCGTCTGCTTCTCTGGCGAAGTCGACGCCTCCGTCTGCGCGATGGCCGAGGCATGCACGGCCAGGCAGAGCAGGCTGCAAACCCCCGCGCGTTGCCAACGCCGAATTTGATCACACCACAGCATAAGTAAGTCGATGGTCGTTGGTCGCCTTTCGTTAGTCGCCAGTTGTTCGGAGCGCGTCGTTCGCCGGAAACCCGCGAACGACCATCGACAAACGACCGCCCCATAAAAAACCGGCGAGACCAGCCCACTCTATGGTCCCCGAAACGGGGGCCTAGCGCCAGTCTCGCCGGATTATATATCGGTTACGGAAGTGTACCTGCCAGGAAGCGCGTTCCATCCTGCGCCCTTGCGCCTCGCGGACGCACCAGGAACACCACATCTTGCCCGCTCTTCATCGACGACTCGATTTTGCTGAAGTCGTCGGGAGTGTTCACCGGTTGCTTGTTCACTTCCAGGATCACGTCGCCGCGATTCAGCCCGACATCCTCGGCGAACGATCCCTGCTTCACGTCCGACACCACCACGCCCTTGCCGGCGGCTATGCTCAGGCGATCGGCCAGATCGGGAGTGATGCTGCGAACCGTAACCCCGAACTTACTCGCTTTGGGAGCTTCCTCGCCCTCGTTTTCGTCTTCTTCGCCCAGACGTGAAGCGAACAGCTTCGAGCGATCGGCGATGGTGACGGTCGCCTCTTCTTTTTTGCCGTTGCGCACAAACGCGAGTTTGGCCTTCGAGCCCGGCTTGCGCGATGCAATGTCAGCCACCAGATCATCGCCCGTCTTCACCTCTCTGCCATCCACGGAGGTGATGGTGTCGCCGATCTTCAGGCCCGCCTGTTCGGCCGGGCTGCCGGAGGTCACGTTCGCCACCGTCACACCCGACCCGTAAACCCGCGCCAGGGCCGGGTCCGGCTCCGCCGAAAATTCAATGCCGATCGACCCCCGCGCCACCCGATGTTCCGGCCCGATCAACTGGTTGTAGACCTGCGCCACCGTGTTCGAAGGCATGGCAAATCCAACGCCCGCGTACGAACTCGTCTCGGTGAGAATGGCAGTATTGATGCCGATGACTTCGCCCGCCATATTGACCAGCGGCCCACCGGAATTGCCCGGGTTAATCGCCGCATCGGTTTGAATGAAAGATTGGAAACTCCGGTTGGGAACGATGTTGCGTCCCTTGGCCGACACGATGCCGGCGGTCACCGTTTCCTGCAATCCGAAGGGACTGCCGATGGCCAGTACCCAGTCGCCCACCTGCATGCCGTCGGAGTTGCCCAGTTTCGCGGCCGGCAGCGGACGATCGAGATCGATCTTGATCACGGCCAAATCCGTCTCGGTGTCCGTACCGATCACTTTGGCGTCATGGCCTGGAGACGACTGGCTTTCATCCTGCAACTTCACGCGAATGCGATCTGCCTTTTCGACCACGTGCCGGTTGGTGACGATGTAGCCCTTCGAATCCACAATCACGCCGGAACCAAGCGAATGCTGGCGGATGGTGCCCGCCTCAGGTCCACCCTGCCCGCCAAAGAACTTGTCAAAGAAATCCTGGAACGGGGAATCGTCTTCGCCCCCGTTGTCCTGATCCTGGTCCGGATTGGGATGTATGAAATGCTTTCGACCGTGCGGATTCTTGACGGTCGATTCGGTATTTATGTTCACCACGCTCGGCTCAAGCTGCTTGGAAATCTGCGAAAACGTATTCGAGAGCTGTACCGGAGAGGGAACACTCAGGGGGGTCGCGTCCGAGGACTTCTGCCCCTCTTTGCCCTTCACTCCATAGGAGACTATCGTACCAATCAGAATTCCAACCGCCAGCGTCGTCAGTATGGTAAAGGTATACGCCCAACGATTGGCTTTAAGGCGCACCCAAAAGGCGCCTTCGCGCGAATCCATTGCTTCCTCCTGAAACTAACCTCTCATTATACCTTCGCGGCAGCCAGGGAGCAGTCCGAAGGTCGGCCAACTCACTTAGACGCGAAAAATGCGGTGAGGGTTAACTTGGACGGCAGACGAAACGGAATCATTGAGTCATTGAGTCATCGGGACATTGAATCATTAAAACATCGTGTCATCAAAGGTGAATTTCAATGACGCAATGATTCAATGATTCAATGCCTCAATGCCTCAATGATTCAATGCATACACGGTCTTGCCCCCGACCACCGTACGCACAACTTTCGTTTCCAGGATTTTCAGCGGCGCCGCGGCGGTGATGTCCTGATCGAGAACAACAAAGTCGGCCAGCATGCCCGGCTCCAGCTTGCCTTTTTGCTTTTCGGCGAATTCGGCAAACGCCGCCCCGGTCGTATAAGCAGCGATCGTCTGCTCGATATTCAGTTTCTCCGCGGGGTAATAACTCTTCTTTCCATCTTCGCTCGTGCGCGTCAGCGCCGCGTAGATTCCGCGAAACGGCGTCACCGGTTCGACCGGATAATCCGTACCAAACGCCAGCGTCACTCCCCGGCGAAGAAACTCGGCCCACGTATAGGAATGCTCGGCGCGCTTCGGTCCCAGCCGCGACTCGGACCAGTTCATATCCGTGAGCAGGTGGCTCGGCTGCATCGAGGCAATCACCTTCAGTTCCTTGAAACGCAGGATCTGCTGTGGTGTGGTGATCTGCGCGTGCTCGATGCGGAGCCGGTAATCGGAACCGCCATCAACCGCCTTCACCTTGGCTTCTTTCGCCGCCTTCTCGGCTTCGGCAAACGCGTCCAGCGCCATCTGCACCCCTTTGTCGCCGATGGCGTGAAAGCCGATCTGATATCCCGCCAGCACCCGCTCCTTGGTCATCGCATTCAGCTTGGCCACTTCATATTGCGGCAGCCCGCTGTTATTCGGATCGTCACTATAAGGCTCCAGCAATGCGGCCGTCCTCGAGCCCACCGAACCATCCATGAAGCCCTTGAGCATTCCGGTGTGGAGCATGTTGTCCGACGCAGGATGCGAGTCGCGCTTGCGATTCAGCTCTTCAATGGAATCGTCGAAAGTCAGCCATTCTGAAATCCTCGCCGTCAGTTTTCCTTCGTGCTCGAGATCCTCGTAAATCTGAAAGTCTTCCCACTGCGAATAATCCTGCGCCGAGGTAATGCCATGACTAGCCAGGTCCGCGAGCGCCAGTTCGATGGCCTGCCTCCGCTTCTCGTGCGTCGGCTTGGGAATCGCGGCCAGCACCGCCCTCTCCGCCTTCTCACGCACAATGCCCGTCGGCGTGCCGGATTCATCGCGATCGATCTTTCCCCCCTCCGGATCGCGACTGGCGACAGTCACGCTGGCAAGTTGCAAGGCCAGCGTATTTGCCACTCCAAGATGTCCATCCACGCGCACCAGGTAGACCGGGTGCTTGCCGCTCACTTCATCCAGATCCCAGCGCGTGGGCAAAATTTTGACCGGCCACAGCGTCTCGTCCCAGCCTTCCCCGACAACCCATTCTCCAGGCTCGGCCGCTTCGCACTTGGCGCGCAAACGCTCGCGGAACTCGTCCAGGGTTTTGACGCCGATCATGTTGACGTTCATTTTTTCCAGGCCGGCGCTGGCCAGGTGCATGTGGGCGTCATTGAATCCGGGCATGACGAAGTGACCTTCAAGATCCACGATCTTGGTCTCCGGCCCCTTCAACTTCATGATCTCGTCGCGTGTGCCCACGGCGAGGATCCGGTCGCCAACCACTGCCAACGCCTCCGCGCGTTTGCCCGCCCCCAACGACGCCGTTGCATCGACCGCTCCGGTGTAGATGTTAGCGTGGGTAAAGATCAGGTCCGCTTTCGGCTTCGGCGCGGTCGTTGGGGCGACTTGCGGAGCGCTCTGCGGAGCGCCTTGCCGAGCGCCCTGGGGGCCACTCTGAGTTGAGACCCCACTCTGCGCCGAAGCGCCAGAAGCTACCGCCAACAGCAGGACCAGAGCGATTCGCGTCATCATTCTCCTACTCCAGACAGTGTGAGCATTGTAAGCAGAATGCGCCTTAGTCCGAGCTCCCGTCCATTGCAGTCGAACCATTCTTGCAACGTGTGAGCGCCGCCGCCCGACCCGCCGCCACCAATCGCAACCGCCTCGCGGCCGAGCGATAAAGGAATGTTGGCGTCGGTCGACGCCCGCTGTACCTGCGC